>Ga0209208_10000532_pt1 | contig 49942 bp, 45 predicted proteins | sample S1TSphfallax_3_FD_187694 | JGI IMG/M metagenome (GOLD analysis project Ga0209208, IMG submission 187694) | Host-associated microbial communities from peat moss isolated from Minnesota, USA - S1T2_Fd - Sphagnum fallax MG (SPAdes) (version 2) | ecosystem: Host-associated > Plants > Peat moss >... | reverse complement strand
TTACTAAAGACATGAGAATAGCAGGAATCATGAGCGGGACTTCGCTCGACGGGATAGATGTGGCGATCATCGACATCACCGGTTCGGGATTTAAGTCGAAGATTAATGTGGTGACCAGTCACTCGGTTCCGTATCCGCGAAAAGTACGTGAAGCATTGTTGTCGGTTTCGAATGTGAGTTCGCAAACCGGCGATATCGCGCGGCTCAATTTTCTACTGGGTGAACTATACGTCGAGGCTTTGGAGGAAACGGTGGAACGCGCCGAGATCCCCCTGAATTCGATCAAGCTGATTGGCTGTCACGGCCAGACGATATTTCACGAAGGCCAGGGCGCCCAATATCTGGGCAAGAAGGTTGCCAGCACTTTTCAGATTGGTGAATCGAGCGTCATCAGCGAACGGACCGGAATTGATGTGATATCGAATTTCCGCGAACGCGACATGGCGGCGGGCGGGAAGGGCGCGCCTTTGGTGCCTTACCTGGACTATCTGCTGCTTCGGCATCGCGGGCGCGGGCGCGTGGCTATCAACATCGGCGGCATCGCCAACCTGACGGCGATTCCTCCGAACACCAGCACGGACCGCGTGATCGCTTTCGATTCGGGCCCAGGCAATATGGTGATTGACCAGCTTGTCAGCCGGATCACCTCCGGCCGCCAGTTGTTCGACCGCGATGGGGCCATGGCGGGCTCCGGCCAGCCTGACCCCAAGCTTCTGGCAAAACTTCTGCGCGACAAGTATTTTCGCGCCAAGCCGCCGAAAACGGCCGGGCGCGAGCAATACGGCTCTGAATTTGTCAGCAAGCTGCTTGACACTGAACTGAGCAGCGAGGACCTGATTGCCACGGCCACGGCGCTGACGGCGGAAAGCATCGCCTTGGGCATTCGGAATTTTGTCATGACCGACATGCGCGTGGACGAGGTGTTTGTTTCCGGCGGCGGAACGCATAACCCGACGCTGATGCGCATGCTGCGCAAGGCGCTGGACCCGATTCCGGTCATGGAAACCACGCAGATGGGCCTGGACGTGGACGCCAAGGAAGCAATCGCCTTCGCGGTGATGGCTTATGAGACGGCGCACGCGCGGCCATCGAACGTGCCGATGGCAACGGGCGCGAAGAACTCGGTGGTGCTGGGGAAGATGACGCAGAATGGCGGATCAAGAACCAGCGCCAATGGGGCTTCGTCGTCGCACAAGACACCGTCTCCTCGGGGCGGGAAGGTGGGACGGCCTCCGGTTAGTCCGCAAGCGAAGGCGGCGGCTACCCGCTAAGCTCGACCAAAAATCAGTAAAGACCGCGCCTTGGAGTGATCCAGCGGCGCGGTTTTTTTTTTGGGTGGGGCGAGGTGTGAGGAAAGCTATGGTGGTACAGTGGAGTGAAGAGGTTTTGTCACATGATTCAAGCTGTTCAAGCTGTTCAAGCTGTTCAAGCTCAAGGGGCGCGCGTTCTGGATCTGCTGGCAGCCAAAGGCATGCTCCGTCTCAAGGACTTCATCGCCGAAGACATTGAACCCGAGACGCTTTCGCGTCTGGTCCGAAGTGCCAAGGTCATCCGTCCGGCGCGAGGGCTTTATCAGCTTCCGGACACAGCGGCGGAGGCGACGCATATGTTCGCCGAAGCCTGCATTCTGGTTCCCAAGGGCGTTATCTGCCTGACATCCGCCCTCCAGTTCCACGAACTGACGCTGCAGATGCCTTCCGCCATCTGGATGGCCATCGAACAGGGCGCCTGGCGGCCCACCATCACCTATCCGCCGCTGCAGTTCGCGCGCTTCAACACCTGGGCGATGACGGAAGGAATTTCTCGGCAGCGCGTGGAAAACCGTGAGATTCCCATGACGAATCCGGCACGAACCATCGTGGACTGTTTTCGATATCGCAACAAAATCGGCCTGGACGTCGCTCTGGAAGGCCTGCGCGAAGGTCTGCGCCGCCGCAAATGCACTCCGGATGAACTCTGGAGCTATGCCGTGAAGGCGCGCGCCTGGAATGTGATGCGTCCCTACGTGGAAGCGATTGCCTCGGATGCCGCGTGAACAACGCAACATGGGCGCTTCGGTGCGTGCGAGGCTGCTGACGCGCTCACGCGCCGAGGGCGCCGATTATCAAATTCTGCTGACACGCTATGCACTGGAAAGGCTGCTTTACCGCCTCAGCGTCAGCGAATACAACAGGCATTTCATTCTGAAAGGCGCATTTCTGTTTGTCACCTGGCTGGCAGATCCATTCCGCCCCACGCGCGACCTGGATCTGCTCGGCTATGGAAGCAACAGCCCGGAAGCGCTTGCCAACACTTTCAGAGCCATTTGCATGGCTTCAGTGCCGGACGACGGCGTAGTCTTCGACAGCAACGGGCTGACGGCCGCGCCGATACGCGAGGACATGGACTACGGCGGCGTGCGCGTGCGCACACAGGCCACTATCGACGGTGCGCGGGTGCCTATCCAGATTGACGTGGGCTTTGGGGACATCATCACGCCGGCGCCGATTGAGATAAGTTATCCCGCTCTTTTGGACGCGCCCGCGCCGCGCATTCGGGCTTATCCGGCAGAAACGGTGATTGCCGAAAAGTTCGAAGCGATGGTGGCTCTGGGAATCGCCAACAGCCGCCTGAAAGATTTTTATGATCTTTGGTTCATCTCGCGCAGCTTTGCGTTTGACCTGCTCACGCTTTCGGGCGCGATCCAGCGAACCTTTGAACGGCGGGAAACTCCAGTGCCTGACGCGCTGCCCACAGGCCTGACAAACGAATACGCGGCCCAGTGGAATCCGCGCTGGAAGGCATTTCTGAAACGCGAACGCATGCAAGCCGCGCCCGAGAACCTGGCCGAGGTTATCGCTGATCTTTCCGGTTTTCTCTTTCCCTTGATCAACTCACCGGCCGCCGCCTCAAACTGGCTACCCGGCGGACCGTGGTCGCCTAAAACAGCTCAGCTTGACCGCTCAGCCAGCGCGGCTTTCGGCACCGCGTCAGTTTGAGCCGCAGGCTGATTCGGCAGCAATGAAATGGCCACCGCGCCCAGCATGGCGATGCCAAACACCAGCGCCATGGGAATGCTGTAACTGCCATACCTTTCGCGCAAATACGAAACCAGGAACGGCAGCCACGTCTGGCCAATTGTGTTCACCGGCAAAATGACCGCCATCGCGCGCGGCAGCGAGTTGACGCCGAATTGTTCTGCGGCCATCAGCGGAATCAGCATATAGTCAGCGCCCATGGAGAAACCAAAAACCACCGCGAAAATATAGAGCGAGTACGTGCGCGCTGGAGTGACGGAAAGCAGCAGCAGAATGGTCGCGGCCACAATAAAATATGTTGCGGTCATCACCCGTTTTTTCGAAAAGATATCGGCGAAGTGGCCGATGCTTAAGCGTCCGGCAATGCTGGACCACAGCACCAGCGCCGAGGCCGTGGTCCAGGTGGCGTTCAGCAGTTTCTGATCGACAAAGCCCGCGTCGCGAAACACCAGCTTCATGTGCATGTTGATGGACCCGATGGAACCAATTGAGCAAATGCTGCCCACGAGCAGCAGCCAGAATGGACCGCTGCGCAGGAGGGTGCGGAAACTCTCCGACACACGCGCGGCGTCGGCAGGCGGCTCCACAGCGCCATCCGGGAACTGCCCCACTTCGGACGGCCGGTCCTTCAGGACAAAAATCGCCAGCGGCCAGGCGAGAAGAATGAGGCCTCCCAGAACCGTCAGCGCCATGCGGAAACCGTAACGGTCTGTCAGCCCGCGCACCAGAAAACTGCCGATGCCGCCAAAGAAACCCACGCCGACATAAACCAGACCCATGGCGAAGCCGCGCTTCTTTTGGAACCAGTAAGAAACCAGAATTTGATGCGGAATTGGGCCGGAGAAGATGTAGCCGATTGTGTAAGTGAAATAAAGCGCGAAATAAAACAGCAGCGCCCCCTGCATGCGCGCCAAGCCGAAAAACGTGAGCGCCGTCAGACCGGTGCCAACGAGAATGAGGCGGCGGGGGCTGAAACGCGGAATCAGCAGCGGGCCCACCCACAACGTGAGCAGCGCGGCGATGGGAAAACCGAGCGTAATTTCGCTCAATTTCCAGTGAAACGATTTCTCAAAGTAGTCGTAAAAGAAGGGAAGGTTGTAGTACGGAAAGCCCACGGCTAGGCCAAAAGTAACGATGGATGTGGCCACCACCCACCAACCGTAGAACGGCTTCCGGGAACTTATGCGAATCTTTTCAGATGCTTGGGGCAAATCTACCTCTGGAAAACGTGTCAGGAGTATCGTAAGCTTTCATGAGGAGCAATGTCACGTTCCAGTAAGATTTCCAGTCACATTTCCAGCAATGGCGGCGTCCCCCCGTTCATGCAACTGAGCAATCCAACTGAAATGAGGCACAGAGACGTTCGTATGAGACTGAACAATATTAAAACAACCGCAAAAGCTTTTCTGGCTTTGGCAGCGCCCTTCCTGTTGGCGACCGGCATGGCATGGGCCGTTACCCCGAATGCCCGCACGTTCACCGACGGCCAGCAAGCCAAGGTGCAAGGCGTGATTATTTCGCGCGAAGGCCAAATCATCAAACTGCGCGCCGACGACGATTCCATCGGCACCATCGACCTGACCAGCACCACCAAAATCAAGCTGAAAAGCGGCGTCTTCATCTTTAAGAAGGCCTCGACCATGAGCGTGGATTCGCTTGTTCCCGGCCTGCATATTGAAGCTGAAGGAAAGGGCAACGCCAAGGGAGATCTGGTGGCCGACAAGGTGACGTTCGATCCCAATTCGATGAAGGCATCGCGCCAGATTGACACGCGCGTTTCGCCGCTGGAGGCGCGCACGGGCACGCTGGAAGGGCGCACCGGCACATTGGAAGGGCGCGCCACTCAGATGGAAAACCGCCAGGGCCAATTGGAAGACGGCGAGCATCAACTGGGCGCGCAGGTGGGCCAAGTGAAGAGCGAAGCGGACAAGGCGAACCAGGGCGTGGGCATGGTGAATAACCGCGTGGGCGACATTGACAACTACGATGTGAAAGACACGGCCACGGTTTACTTCAAGCTGAACAGTTCCGTGCTGAGCGATGAAGCCAAGGCGGCTCTGGATGCCATCGCGCAGAAGGCGCTGGCGCAGAAGGGTTACATGCTGGATGTGGAAGGCTTTGCCGACACCACGGGCAAAGCGGCGAAAAACCAGGTGCTGAGTGAAGCGCGCGCCAACGCGGTGATTCACTATCTGGAACAGCAGGCCAACATTCCGGTGCGGCGCATTCTGGCTCCCACGGGCATGGGCACCAGCCATGAAGTGGCCGACAACTCCACTCCGGAAGGCCGCAAAATGAACCGCCGCGTGGAAGTGAAAATTCTGGTCAGCCAGGGACTGGTGGGCGAAAATAACCCGACGCCCGCCGACGCGGCCAGCAAGCTGCCTTCCGGCGCCCGTTAGGAAATCGTTCGTCAATGACGGTCTCGGAGTTCACGCCCATTGTCTTTGGGGCCTCATTGCTGGCGGGTTTCTTAGGCGCGTTAACCGGCTTGGGAGGCGGCGTGATCGTCACTCCCGTGCTAACTCTCTTTATGGGCGTGGACTTGCGCTATGCCATTGGCGCAAGTCTGGTGTCGGTGGTGGCGACATCTTCCGGCGCGGCCGCAGCCTATGTTCGCGACGGCTTGTCGAACATCCGCATTGGCATGTTCCTCGAAATCGCCACCACCATGGGCGCAATCCTGGGCGCGTTTCTGGGCACCATCATTCCCACCAAGGATCTGGCCGTCCTCTTTGGCATCATTTTGCTGCAATCGGCCTGGCAAACCAGCCGGCAGCATAGCGACAACAAGAAGCCCATTCCGCCTGATCCGCTTGGTGAAACGCTGAAGCTGAACGGCAGCTTCACGCTGGCTGGCAAGACCGAGAGTTATGTGGTGAGCCGGGTGAAAACCGGCTTCGCGCTGATGCTGGGCGCGGGCACGCTTTCTGGATTGCTGGGCATTGGATCGGGGTCTTTGAAAGTCATCGCCATGGACCAGGCCATGCGCATTCCCTTCAAAGTCTCCACCGCCACCAGCAGTTTCATGATTGGCGTGACGGCCGCCGCCAGCGCCAGCGTCTATTTGAGCCGCGGCTATGTGGAGCCTTCCATTGCCATGCCGGTGATGCTGGGCGTGCTGCTGGGATCGCTTGGCGGCGCGCGCATGCTGCCGGTGCTTCCGGTGCTGACGCTGCGGCGGATCTTTGCCGTCGTCGTGGGCGGTGTCGGCGTTGAAATGATTGTCAATGCGCTGCGGGGCCAGTTATGAGCGAACTGCACGTCACCGACCGCAACATCGAAAACATGGTGGCCAATTTGCTGCGCACCGGCGTCACTTTGGCCGGCATCGTCGTTGGAGTGGGAGGCGCGCTTTATCTGCTCCGCCACGGGACTGAAATCACGGATTACCACACCTTTAAAGTGCCTCCCGCTGCCGACCGTTTAGTGCCAGCGATCATCCGCAGCGCGCTTGCTGATCGCGCGCGGTCTATTATTCAAACCGGCATTCTGCTGCTGATTGCCACGCCCATCGCGCGCGTGGCTCTGTCGCTGGTCGGTTTCAGCCTGGAGCGCGACTGGAAGTATGTGCTGATTACCGCCATTGTTCTGAGCGTGCTGCTCTACAGCCTAGTGAGCGGGGCGGCGCGCGGCTAACTCAACTGCGCTTCCAGTTGATCAAAGCGGCGCTTTAGTTCATCGAATTCCGACCGCAGCGCGGCTAAATCCGATTCCAGCTTTTCCACCCGGTTGGGCGAGGCGGCGGCCGACGCGGAACTCTCCACCAGAGCTTCCAAATCTGGTTCGCCGGCAAACAGGTGCATGTAGCGCTGCTCCTTCTGGCCTGCCAGTCGTGGCAGTTTGCGAACCATCGCTTCTTCACCCTGTGCCAGCTTGTCCAGCACCATCTCTGTTTCCGCCAGGTCCGCAAAACGATACTGGCGCTCTGTTCGGGTGTGAATTTCGTTTAGTGTTTGCGGCCCGCGCAGAAACAGCACGCACAAAACCGCCGATTCGCGCCGCCCCAGATTCAGCGTCTCCGAAATGCGCTGCCCATATTTATGCACGCGCCCGTTACCTGTAATGGTCAGGGAGAGCCGTTTCTCGCGCAGCCGGTCGAGCGCGTCAATGACGGTGTCTTCGTCATAGTTGACAACCGGCTCGCGATTTGATTTTTGATTGCAGGCGTTGACTAAGGCGTTGAGGGAAAGCGGATAGTATTCCGGCGTGGTGGCTTCTTTTTCCATCAACGCGCCCAGCACGCGCAGTTCGGCTGAATCCAGCAGGAGAGTCATAAGAACATTGTCGAATGGAGTAACTGCACCTCTATTACAGACCACGCTCACCGTAGATGGAATCGCGGCCGATAGCTTCATCGGAAAGCAGAGGCAAATCGCTGCCGGCGTGACGGCTTGTCCACTGCTCGAAACGTTTGCCCCACTCTTCCATGGAAAGCTCGGTGGAAGCAACTGAAGGCTGCGCCTTTGCCAACGCCTCAAGTACGACTTTATCCAGCGACATGCCGCGCGATTGAGCCTCGGCCAAGTATGCTTGCTCCATTTGCGGCGGAATATTGAACGTTAGTGTCATAGCGATACCTCTATTACTCTTGCATTTCGTCCGTTGCGTTCAGCTCACAAAGTCCGTAAATGAAAGCCGCCGTCCACATGCAGGGTTTGGCCGGTTGAATAATCCAGATGTCCATCCGCAATCGTGCGCACTACCTGCGCGACGTCCGTCGGCTCGCCCATGCGGCGCTGCGGGAGCAGGCCATCGGCAATGCGCTGCTCATAATTCGCGGCCACGCTTTGAATCATGTCCGTGCGAATGATGCCTGGCTGAATTTCAAAGACCGGGATATTGTGCGCGGCCAGGCGCGCGGCGAACAGCTTGGCGGCCATGCTGATGCCGGCTTTCGTCATGCAATAGTCGCCGCGATTGGTGGACGCCGCGAAAGCCGATATGGAGCCGATAAACACAATCCGTCCATGATTGGCCTCCAGCATGCCACGCGCGATTTTCTGCGTCAGGAAATAAGGCCCGCGCAAGTTTGTGGCGAACAATTCGTCAAAGCTTTCTGGCGTCGCCTCCAAGATATCTTTGCGTTCACGCGGAGCCATGCCGGCGTTGTTCACCAGCAAATCCACCGGGTGTTCGACGCGTTCCAGCAGCGCCGCCACGGACGATAAATCAGCCAACTGGCAGGGCAGAAAATGTGCGCCGGTCGACGCCGCCACCAAATCCGCCGCCTGGCGGTTCGAGTTGTAAGTCGCGGTGACGCGATGAGTCTTGGAAAGCTCTTCTACAATGGCGCGGCCAATCCCGCGGCTGCCTCCGGTCACAAGAGCATGCATGCTGACGATTATGCATGAACGGCAATTTATGGATGAACGGCAACAAGGGCGAGCCGGGAAACGGCTTCGACAACGGCCTCGGAGATCTGCCAATCTTCCGCATGCATGAGCCGGGCGCAGCGGCCTTCCGGCCAGCCCAGCAGGATGCGCAGCACAAAGCACTGGCGCAGCATGCGCGGCAGCCTTATCACGTTGCGCAGTTCTTCTGGCAATTCCGGCTGGTCTGATTCCTCGCCGCCCAGTTGGAGCGCCAGCGTGCCGACAAAGATCAGCAGCGCGTCCGTTGACAAATCGTCGGAGTCCAGGAACTCAATGGCATCCCGAACCACTTCCTCGGCCCTCGCGGCGTCCCCGGTCAGCAGCATGGCCACCCAGAACGCATTGCACAGACGCTCGCCCATAGTTTTGCCTCACTCGAAATGAACCGTCGGCACCACTGACATACCGGGCCGCAAATCTTTCAGCCCGTCCTGATCTTTTTTAAAGCGGATGCGCACGCCCAGGCGCTGGACAATCTTCACGTAGTTGCCGGTGGCATTTTCGGGCGGCAGCGCGCTGGTTCGGTCGCCGGTCGCCGCGGGAAGGCTTTCCACAAATCCGTTAAACGTTTTGTCGAGGGCGTCCACTTTCAGCGTCACCCTCTGGCCTGGGCGAATCTTCTTCAACTGCGTTTCTTTGAAATTGGCCGTCACCCAGAGATCGGAAGTCTGCACCAGCATCAGCAACTGCTGGCCGGCGGAAATGCGCGCGCCCACTTCGGCGCTGCGCTGTGAAACCAGGCCCGAAACCGGGGCCAGAATATGGCAATAACTGACATTCAGTTGATCTTGTTTCATGCGCGCCTGAATGGATTCCAGGTTTGCTTCCTTCGCCTGAATATTGGCGCTGCGAATCAGCAACTGGCGCGGCGCGTTCTCCACGGTTTGCTCCAGCCGGAAATGCTGTTCGTTCAACTGCGCCTGGCGCTGTTCGACGGTCTTGGCGGCGGCAGCCACCGTCTCTTTTTGCGCGGCTACGCTGGCGGCCTGCGCTTTCGCGGCGGCGTTGTACTGGTCATAATCGGCTTGCGCCACTTCCTGCTTGTCAATCAACTGTTTATAGCGCGCCAGATCGCTCTGCGCTTTTGCGTTGTTGGCCTCCGCCTGCTGCAATTGCGACAGGGCGCTGGCGTAATCGTGCTGGGCAGCCGCCAGGGCCGCATCGGCATTGGTCAATTCTGCTTTCGACGTCGCGGTGTCGGTGGTGTTTGACGTGCGGGTGATGAACAGGTTCGGCTGCTCGCTATGCAGTTCCGCCACTGCCTGGTCATATTGCGCGCGTGTCTGCGCGGCTGTGACGTCATAATCGGACGTGTCCAGATCCGCCAGCGGCTGGCCGGCCTCGACATATTGGTTGTCTTCCACATAAACCGCTCTAATGGTTCCGGCCACGCGCGCGGCAATGGGATTCAGGTGGCCGTCAATCTGCGCGTCGTCGGTGTCTTCGTAGGTTTGCCCGTGCAGCCACAACGCCGTCACGCCCGCCAGCAGAAGAATCACCACAATTCCGCCGATAATCAAGCCGCGCGCGCTGTTCGCCGGCTTGGGCGGAGCGGCCAGACCTTCCAGAACTTCATCCTGAATTTCAGTTTTCATGTTTACTTGCCTTTCAATAGTTCGGGGATGGAGGTTTCGGCTTGACCCAGCGCTCGCGCGAGGCTGATTTTGGCCAGATTATGCGAATAGAGACTGCTGACATAGTCGCGGTCGGCAGCCGCCAGGCTTTCCTGTGATTGAACAACTTCCACCGACGTGGCCACGCCCGCCGCGAAGCGGTCTTGCGATTGCCGCAGCGTCTGAAGCGCCAGCGAACGGTTGCTTTCGGCCACCTGCACCTGGTTTGTTGCGGTTTCAAAATCGGTGTAGGCGTTGCGAATGTCCAGTTCCACCGCGCCGCGCTGGTCCTGATATTCGGCGCGCCGCTGGTCAATCACCGCTTGCGCCTGATCGATATCGGCGCGAATGCGTCCAGCCTGCCACACGGGAACGCTGACGGAAGCGGTGCCCGAAAAGACGCCTTCGCCGGCATTGGGATTCACGCCTTGCAAGGCGACATAGCCATTCACGTTGACTGTCGGCAAATGTTCGGATCGCGCCGCTTTCAGAGTTTCTTCCGCCGCCTGCAATTGCGCCGCGGCCGATTTCAAATCCGCGCGCGTGGCGGCCGCCTGCTTCAGCGCCTCATCCATGGGCAAAGGCGGAGCGGGCGTAAAGGACAGCTTCTCTTGCGGCGTAAAATCGGCATCCAGCCGCAAGCCAATGACGCGCGCCAAGGCCCGTTTTTCTTTCACCAAATCAGCCCGCTGCGAAGTCAGGCGCTGCTGTTCTGTTTGCAGTTCCACCTGGCTGCGCTCGGCGTCCACAGGGGCTTTGGTGCCGGCGTCGCGCTGCGCGACAGATTGGTCGTAACTTGATTGCGCGTAGCGAACCTGCGCCACTTGCGCTTCCACCAGCGCGGTGTCGGCCAGCACTTTCAGATATTCGCCGCCCACCGCCAGCACCACTAACTCGCGCGCATCTTTGTCACTCAGTTCCGAAGCCTGCTCCAGCGCTTTAGCCGAGCGGAAGTTGTGAACCGCCGTCATATCCAGCGCGTTGTAGTTCACGGTCAGGCGGGCGTCGTAGTAATGATAGGGACCCACGGTGACGGGCAAAGCGAAGCCGCCGCCGAACGCGCTGCTGGATAGTCCCAGTGTTTGCAGATCTGTCTTTGCGCCGGTCTCACCCAAACTCGCGCTGATGGTGGGGAACAACTGGCTGAGCGCGGAGAGCCGTTGCGCGCGCACCTGGCGCAGCGACGCGCTGGCGCTGACCGCGCCCAAGTTGTAGCGCAAGCCCATTTGAATGGCCTGCTCCAGCGTGATGGCTCCGCCCGGCTCGGTTCCCGGCACGCTGCCCGTGTATGGACCTTGCACCTGCACGTTGCTGACGGAAGTGTTGACGCTGGAACTGCCGCCATCGGTTGTCGATTGCTGCACACTAACGCTGCCCGACTGGCCCGACATGGGAAGCTGCTGGGCGCGTGTTTGCTGGGCAATAGAACCGCCCGGCGCCAGCAGCACAAATGCACCTATAGAGAAAAATCGTCTTAGCATTCTTAGTGCGCCCCTCCTTTTAGTGAGCAATGGGCGCGCCTCCCTTCGGCGGCCGGTTCAGCACCAGCGGAAGCGGCGCAACGATAAAAACCAACACCGCCAGCAAACTCAAAACCTGGATATAAGACAGAACAGCCGCCTGGTGCTGCAGCTGGTGATAGAACTGCGCCAGGGCGTGATGCTGTGCGTCCGCCGCGGACGCAGCTTTGCTCATTGCCGCCTGCGTCAATGCGTTAATGCGCGCCAGGTAAGCCGGATTGCCTGCGTTCACATGCTGCGCCAAATTATGCTGATTCTGCTGTTCATAGCGCGCCAGCATGGTGGTGAACAGCGACGTGCCGCAGGAGCCGCCAATATTCCGGGCCAAGTTGATGAGCCCCGAAACGTCGTTGCTCTGTTCCGGCTTCATGCCGATATAGCTGAGCGTGTTGACAGGAACAAACAAGAACGCCAGCCCGATGGCCTGGAAGATACGCAGCTTGGACGCGAAGCCGAAGCTCATTTGCAAATTGATGCCGGTTGAATAAACCAGCGCCAGGCCCATGGTGACAAAGCCGAAAACCACCAGGTAGCGCGCATCGGTTTTCGCCACCAGAATGCCCACAATCACCATGCAGCACAAAACGGCCAGGCCGCCCAAGGACAGCGCTTCGCCCGCCAGTTGCGCCGTGTAGCCCATCTCATTTTGAAGAAGCTGCGGCAGCATGGTCAGCGTCGAATACAGCGCCACACCCACCATGAACATGAGGATCATGGAAACTGCCAGGTTCTTGTTCAGGAACAGCCGCAGGTCCAGAATGGGCTTCTTCTTTTGCCGGATTTGCTTGATCTCCCAGGCAACGAAGCCCACAATGCCGATGACAAAAAGCGAGAGGAACACGCGGATAAAAGTGGACGAAAGCCAGTCGTCTTCCTGGCCCTTGTCCAGCACCACTTCGAGCGATCCAAACGCCAGGGCGACCAGGCCGAAGCCCAGATAATCGAAGCTGAACTTGCCTTTTTTCGCGGCTTCCACTTCCTTCTTGATGGCGGGCGGATCTTCAATGAGCCGGTTCACCAGGAACAGGGAAAGAAGAGCCACGGGAAGGTTGATAAAGAAAATCCAGCGCCAGTCGTAGTTGTCGGTAATCCAGCCGCCGAGGGTTGGCCCCAGCGTTGGCGCGAGAACCACGGCAAATCCATACAGGGCAAACGCCTGGCCGCGCTTTTCTGGCGGGAAGGTGTCGGCCAGAATGGCTTGCTCGGACGGCCCCAGTCCGCCGCCGCCCGCACCTTGCAGGACGCGGAAGAAGAGCAGCAGCGGCAGGGTGGGCGCAATGCCGCAGAGCAGCGAACTCAGCCCGAAAATTGCCACGCACATCATGTAGAACCGCTTGCGCCCTATCAGCGTCGTCATGTAAGAGCTGACCGGCAACACCACGGCGTTGGCCACCAGGTAGGACGAAATGATCCAGGTGGATTCGTCTTGCGATGCGCCCAGCGAGCCGGAAATGTGCGGCAGCGCCACGTTGGCGATGGAAGTGTCCAGCACTTCCATGAAAGTGGCCAGCGTCACGGTGAGGGCAATCACCCAGGGATTCACCTTTAACTCGCTCACCGTTGTATGATACTGTACAGTACAGTATTGATGCAATAAAAGAATTGAGAAAATAAGATTGCACTATGCCGGCAGCGTCCCCAGCCTTATCGTCCGCACAGAAGAAGCAGAGCAGGATTCTGGAAGTGGCCACGGAGCTTTTCCTGGAACGCGGCTACGACGCTGTCAGTTTGGACGACATTCTGGAGCGCGTGGGAGGGTCTAAGACCACTCTCTACAGCTATTATGGCGGGAAGGAAGGGCTGTTCGCCGCCATTGTACACAGCAGTTGCCAGCGCAAATTAGGGCCGCTGATGAGCGTGAACGTGGCCAACATGGATCCGCGCAGCGGACTGAACGCCATTGGCCAGCTTTTTGTTTCGCTCATCTCCGACCCCGGCGGCCAAGCTTTGTACCGCATGATGATTGCCGAGGTGGCGCGCTTTCCCAAGCTGGCTTCCGAGTTTTACACCGCCGGCCCGGAATCGACCAAGAGGCTGGTGAAGCGAAATCTGGAGCACTGGCAGAAAGCCGGATTGCTGAGAAGCGGCCAAAGCGAAACCATGGCCGTTCAATTTATCGGAATCATGCTGGGCCACTTCACCACAAGGGCGATGCTGGGGTTGCCGGTCGGCCTGTCGGAGCAGGAAATAAAAGAGTGGGTTGACCGCGGCGTGACGCTGTTTTTGGAAGGCGTGCTACCGCGGACCTAAGCCGAACGGACCGATTCTTTGGCGGCAAACTTGTCGGCCAGATCGGGACGCAGCAGGCTCAGGATTTTGAAGGCGACTTTTTTTCCTTGCCGGTATGCATCGGCATACAAAGCTTCGCGTTCGTCGCGCGCGTAGGTGTAGCCGATGCCGTAAAATTTGTCGAGCGACAAGCCGACCACTTTTGTGCCGGCATAGGCGATGGCCGCTTTGCCGATGAGCCCGCCGCCGAAGGGCACTTTTCCGACAATCTGCCGGGCAATGGCGCGCCAGCCGAATGCGCCGCCAATCAGGGCCGCAATCTCCGACTTCTGCTCCATATAGCCGACTTCGCGGTCGCTGGCGCCGGCAATCTGGAACGACATGCGAATCTGATTCATTGTCAAAAACGCCGTGTCGGAGGCAAATTCGGCAACCGCCCAGGGCAATTCAATCAGGCTGGGAATGACGTCGGGCAAGGCAGTGGCAAGCGAAAACAGTGTGTTCTCGCGCGAGGTGGAGGCAATTACCTTCTCCACAAATGGATCGCGAAACGGCGAGAACGAGCGCGCCAAAGGCATGCCGAAGTTCGGATATTTGGCGAGCGCGGATTCAACCAGGAGCTTGGGGCGGTGCGGGTGATAGATTAAGCCGCTGGCCGGCGCAATCACGCTTTCGTCGTAGATGTTGATGTCGGCGTTAGGCTGGGAACGCACAATGTAACGAAATGAATCCTGGCGGCGCGCGGGACTCAAATCGGCGAGCAGAAAATTCTCCATGCGGGCGTAGGATTCGGGCGTGGCGGCGTGCAGACCGACAATGACATGCTGGTCCGCCAGGTCGCGCACGTTTTTCGAATTCAGCGTGCTGATGGCTTGCTTAATGTTGATTAGGCCTTGAATACCCATGAAGAGATCTCCCCCACCAATATAGGACGTCTGGGTGAAGAGTATCGCTACACCTTAAATACGGTGGGAAGCGGGCATATCCGCGCCTTCCAGCCGCAGAATGACGCGCATGTCTTCGCGCCAGTCTGAGTTGACGCCAATGCGCTCCACTTCAATCAGCGAAGAGAAATAACGCAGCATGGCGGCGTTGGTGGAATGAAATTGCGTGGCCGGCGCGAGAAGAATGAGTTTCGGCGCCAGATATTGCAGCGCCACGCCGGGGAATAAATGATTCAATTCGTTGCGGCGCGCGTGCCAGGCAATGCGCATCCAGTAATCCAGCGCCTGAATGGGAAGCTGCAAATCTTCGCTGGCTTTGAGTTCCAGCACGCATAAACGGCCATCGGTGCGGACGGCCAGGAGATCAATCATGTCGCGGTCGCCGCCGGCCATGGTGAGCACTTGGCCATGCACGGGCTGGGGTTTCATGAATGGATCGATGGTCTGGATGCGGGAGCGCACCACGTGTTCCAGCCAGCGCTCGGCTGGCCCGTCGACAACATCGGCCAGTTTGGGAGGCTCCGGCAGTTCGCTGGCGATGGAGGTGCGAAGATTGCCCAAATCGGCAGGATCGGCCTGTCCGGCTGAGCCATGCTCGTTGAACAGGTAGATGGTGTAGGAAAGACGGTCGCGGTTCATCCAGCGCAGCCGGTTGACGGTTAAGTTGCCGCAGCCTTTGGGAAGAAACAGCGCGAGCTTGGTGGTGAATTCGGCGTCGAAGGTGGTGCGGATGTGGTGCATCCAGATCAGGGCGAAGGCGAAAAAATCGTTTTCCTGTTCCGGCTCGGCGCAGGCCAGCGCGGCGATGCGGTGACGGTTCTTGATCAGATGGGCGCGCGGATAGATGCTGGAGAATGAGCGGCGCAAATCGGGCGCGGTGGTCAGCGTGCGCACTTCCCAGCCCGGATACTGGCGCGTCAGCATGCGCCGGAACTGTTCGGCAAAGTTCTGGCGGCTGCCGCTGAGCTTGCGATGCTCGGTTTGCGGGCGATCCAGATCCATAAAGCTGAGGCGGCTGGGCTTGTTGCCGAAGCGCTGAATTTGGCAATCCAGAATGCCGGTGGATTTGCGCTCAATATCGAGAATGCGGCGGGAAATGGCGCGATTCTGCGACCACAATTCGATGCACAGCTTGCCGGAACGAACTTCCAGCGCGTATTCGCCGGGCAGCAGCGGGATCATTTCTTCGCCCACTTCCAGGGCGGCGGGACGGCGGCATTCGGACAAAAACGCCTGAATGGCGGCTTGCAAAGCCTCCGGGTCGGGCTCATCCGCGAACGCGTTCACTCTATGATAAGGAATTGTCACCATTGGAATCCACTTTCGATCAGCGCCTGGCGGCGGTGGAATGCCGCGTTCAGGCCGCCGCTTCGCGATCGGGGCGCGCGCGCTCCAGCGTAACGGTAGTGGCGGTTTCCAAGAAGTTTTCTTCTGAACATTTGCGCACGGCTTACCAGGCGGGGTTGCGCGTGTTCGGCGAAAATTATGTGCAGGAGTTCGCCGATAAGAAGCCGGAGCTTGCTGACTTGACGGACGCTCATTACCACCTTATCGGTCATTTGCAATCGAACAAGACCCGGCTGGCGGCCGAATTGTTCGACGCGGTGCAGACGGTAGACTCGGCTAAACTGCTGAAAAGGCTGGACGCGGCGGCGGGCGAATGGGGCAAGAAAATGGAAGTTTTGATTGAAATCAAGCTGTCGGGCGAAGAATCGAAGGCTGGGGCGGACGCCTCTTCCCTGCCCGCCATTTTGGATGCGGCCGCCGGCTGCTCGCATGTGAGCGTGACGGGGTTGATGACCATGCCGCCGTGGTCGGAAGAGGCGGAAACGTCGCGCCCGTATTTCCGGCAACTGGCAGCGCTGGCGGGTCAATATGGGCTGAAACAGTTGTCGATGGGCATGTCGAACGATCTGGAAGTGGCGATTGAAGAGGGGGCGACCATGGTGCGGATTGGCACGGCGCTGTTTGGTCCTCGGCCCAAGCCAGCGGCGTAAATGGGCGCACTGATTCGTTTTGCCGCGCTGCTGCTTTTGGTTGTGATCGCTGTGTCCGGGGCTGAAGACGGGTTTGAAGCGCTGGTGCCGATGCGCGACGGCGTCACGCTGGGCGCGGATGTGTACTTGCCTGCGGCATCTGGCCGCTGGACGACGGTGCTGGTGCGCACGCCGTATAACCGGAAAACCAACGCGGCGCTGAGCTACCGTTCGTTCGTGCGGCATGGCTACGCGCTGGTGATTCAGGACGTGCGCGGGCGCTTTGGTTCGGGCGGGCAGTTCGGGTTTGTGAGCCAGGAAGGGCCGGACGGGAACGACACCATCAACTGGATAGCGGCGCAGCGCTGGAGCAACGGCCGGGTGGTGATGGCGGGCAGCTCATTTCTGGGCATGGCGCAATGGTGGGCGGCGGTGGAAGCGAATCCGCACCTGCTGGCCATTTCGCCCATCGATGCCGGCGATGACGATTACCTGGACCGCTTCTATTCCCCCGGCGGCAGCATTCAACTGGGCCACCGATTGCTGTGGATGGCGGAAAATCTCAAGCCTGCTTCGCGCGTGCCGATTGCGCCGGGGTCTTATTTGTGGCACCTGCCGCTGCGCACTTCCGATATATCGGCCAGCGGTTTGACGCTGCCGCTATGGCAGACGGCTTTGAATCATCCTTCCTATGACGCGTTCTGGAAGTCGCAGAGCATTCGCGAGCAGATCCAGCAGATTCGCGCGCCAGTGATGTCGTTCGGCGGCTGGTTTGACAATTATTCCGAAAGCGACCTGGATGCGTTCACGCGCCTGGCCAAAGCGCACAAGCAGGTGGAAACCTGGATTGGGCCGTGGGGGCATAACGCGGCGCTGAAGTTTCCCACGCGCGATTTTGGGCGCGCGGCGCAGGTGCAGATGCGGCTGAAACAGGTGGACTGGTTTGACCGCTGGACGAAGCATCCGGAAGCCCGCGAGCTGACGCCGCCGCTGCTGCATTTGTTCGTGATGGGTCCGGATGTCTGGCGCGAGGAGCATGAATGGCCGCTGGCGCGGACTCGCTACACACCTTTGTATCTGGTGAGCTATGGGAGCGCGAATTCTTCCAAAGGCGATGGCGCTTTGCACTGGCAGCCGGTGCTGAAATCGATGGCGGACACGTTCAGTTACGATCCGAAGAATCCGGTGCCGACCAGCGGCGGGACTATTTGCTGCGAACCAGCGGTGTTTCCGCCGGGGCCGCTGGACCAGCGCAGCGTGGAGGCGCGGGCCGATGTTCTGGTTTACACGTCTGCGCCGCTGACGGAAGATCTGGAAGTGACCGGCCCGGTGAGGACGGTGCTGTATGTTTCGACTTCGGCGAATGACACAGATTTCACGGCCAAGCTGGTGGATGTGCAGCCGGACGGGCGGCCGCTGCTGGTGACGGATGGGATTCAGCGCTTGCGCTACCGTTTGTCGCTGGACAAGCCGGTGCTGGTGAAGCGGAATGCGGCGTATCAGATCAGCGTGGATACCGGCGTGACGAGTTATGTTTTTGCGCCGGGGCACCGGATTCGCGTGGAGGTTTCGAGCAGCAATTTTCCGAAGTTTGACCGGAATTTGAATTCGGCGGGATTGAATGCGGATCAAAGCAAGCTGACTAAGGCGAAGCAGACGGTGTATCACGAGAAGGGGTATCCTTCGGCGATTATTTTGCCGGTGATTCCGCATGAAGGGCGCGGCAATTCGCGCTGAGCTCCGCTTCCAACTTCCCAACTTCAACTTCGCAACTTCGGGGACGGAGAGATATGGTACGAAGTAGCGAAACCCTGATTTCGGACAACCTATTGATTCTATTGATGGTTCGGGTGCTGATGCGAGGCAAAGCACGGCGTTATGTGCCCGTTTTTAAGCCCGGAGAAGCCCGAATCGGAGCGGCATTTCCAGAAACTTCCACTTCGTACCATATCTCTCCGTCCCCGAAGTTGGACGCCGAAGTTGGACGAAGTTGCGAAGTTTGACTTGGAAGTTGGATAACATAGCGGGCTAGCATGCGGACGGATCGTAGAAGTTTTCTGGTGGCGGGCGGGTTGACGGCTTTGAGCGCGGCGCGGGCGGCGGGGTCGAACGACCTGATTCGCGTGGGATTGATTGGCTGCGGCGGCCGGATGGGCAGCGTGATTGGCGCGGCGGACGCCGTCGGCGGCTTTGATGTGGTGGCGGCTTGCGATGTGTATGAGCCGCATCGGGACGCCATCCGTCAGCGCTACCTTAATTTGCAGAGCACGCATCTGGATTACCGCGAGGTGCTGGATAACAAAGACATTGATGTGGTGTTTATTGCCACTCCCGATCACTGGCATGTGAAGGTGCTGACGGACGCCGTTGCGGCGGGCAAGGATGCTTATGTCGAAAAACCGGTGACGCACACGCTGGAAGAAGGCGAGCCGGTGATTCGCGCGGTTCGGGAATCGAAGCGGATTGTGCAATGCGGGATGCAGCAGCGGAGCTGGACGCATTTCAGGAGCGCGGTGGATTTGATTCAGGGCGGAAGCATTGGGCGCGTCACGCGCGTTCGCACTTACTGGTACCAGAACTATCAGGAGCGGCCGCCGATTAAGCATATTGACCCGAACCTGCTGGACTGGAAGCGCTGGCTGGGGAATGCTCCCGATCAGCCGTTTGCGGAGATCAAGTACCGGCACCGGCGCTGGTTCTGGAATTTCGGCGGCGGCGCCATGACGGATCTGTTCACGCACTGGATTGACGTGGTGCATTGGGCGATGAACAGCCCGACGCCCAAGATGGTGCAGGGCATGGGCGATATTTATTGCTTTGATCAACTGGAGTGCCCGGACACGGTGCAGAGCATTCTGCGCTATCCGAATTTTGAGGTTGGCTATGAAGGGACGATGGTTTCGTCGGTAGATGACGGCGGGCTGGAGTTTCGCGGCACCACGGGCACGCTGAAAATCGACAGGTCTAAATTTTCCATCTACCGGGAAGGCGTGCGCGGCGATGCGAGCTTGACGGAGCGCAGCTTTCAGGACGGCACGATTGACCATGTGCAGAACTTTTCCGATTGCGTGCGCAGCCGCAAAGAGCCGAACGCTCCGATTGAAGCAGGCGTGGCGGCGGCGCGCGCGGGGCATTTGGCGAACCTGGCCATTCGCAAGGGCGAGACGGTCAAGTATGCGTGAACTGGGTTGAGAGATCGCCGCGGAAGCTGAGGGTTCCCACATGCGTGAGGCGGCTTTCGAGGTCGGCCCAGATTTCGCCCCCCATGTCGGTCCAGCGTTTGCAAAAGCTGAAGTCTTCGCTCAGGTAGACCTTGGTTGCTTCGTCGATCAGGCAGTTGAACAGGGCGCTGCGGTAGGGGCTGCCGGCTTGCTTGTCGTCGGGTTTGTGGTCGTGGTCGTAGCGCAGTTCGGGATAGTGGTCGATCATGGCCAGGAGCGCGCTGCGGCGAATCATCAGAAATCCGGTTCCCGCGTAATGGACTTTGGCGAAGCCGTTGATGACCTGGATACGTTCGTTGCCGGCGAACTCGATCATGTAGGAGAGAGCGGCGGTTTCGAGCGGCGTGCGCTTGGCTTCGGCGAGACGCGAGATTTTCTGCCAGTCGAGGCGCTTGATGGGGTAAACGGCAGCGGTGATGTCTTTATCGAAGTCGAGAAGGCGGAAAACTTGTTCGGGTTCGAAGCCGATGTCGGCGTCGATGAAGAGAAGATGGGTGGAGTCTTCGTTTGAGAGGAAGTCGGCGACGATGTTCTGGCGGGCGCGGGTGATGAGGGCGTCGCTGCCTTTCATTTGGACTTGCAGGCGGATGCCCTTGTGGAAGCAGGCCATCTGGAGTTTTAAGAGTGAGCCGGCGTAGAGGTCAGTGACTTGTCTGCCGTAACAGGGGGTTCCGATGACGAGACAGGACATAACTAAAGCGTGGCCCGGCCAATGAGAATGAGACCGACGGCGTAGGCGGTGAGCATGGCGGCGATAAGCTTATTGATTCCGGCGGGCGCGGCTTTGAATTCGTGCCAGACGAAGACTCCCCAGAGGGCGGCGATGAGAGTTGCGCCTTGTCCGAGGGCGTAGGAGATGGCTGGGCCGGCGACTCCGGAAGCCAGGACGTTGAAGCCGAGGGCGGCCATCCAAATCCCGCCCCCAAGAATGCCAGGAAGATGGAGAGTGGCGCGGGCTTTGGTGAATTCGGAGATTGTTGATCCGCGGGAGCGCATGAACCAGCCGTTGATGGGGAGGCTGCTGATCAGAACTCCGATTCCGAAGAACAGGAGTGCTCCGTAGGGTGTGAGCATACCGGGTACCGGTCCCATGGCTCGGATGAGCTGCGGGTAGAAGAAGCCCATCAGTAGTCCGGCGGCGATGGAGAAGATGAGTCCGAGGTTTTTGCCTTTGGATTCGGCTTTAGGGAGGCGGCTGTAGGCGGCGGCAGAGATGACCATGGCTGCCAGTATGAAGGCCACTCCAGCGACCAGGAATGTGACATTGCCTTTTGGAGTCTGGAGGTAACTCACGGCTGTTCCTATGATGAGAGCTAACCCAATGCCGACAGGAAAGGCGACGGCCATGCCGGCTGCATCAATGGCGGCAACCAGAAGGATATTGGCGAGGTTGAAGAGTGCGCCGCTCAGCAGCGCGGTCCAGATGGCGGAGTTAGACAGGTCTCCGAGATGGCCGGTGCCGAGTGAGACGAGGAACAGAAGACCCATGAGCGCGACTCCGACGCAGTAATCCCAATAGAAGAGTTCAAAAGGCCATTTCTCTTTGCCGGCGAGTTTCTGGGTGTTAGCCCATGAACCCCAGCCGAGCATGGTTAGAAAACAGAGGAATATGGCGGTTCCTGAAGTATGGACGGTGAACATTAGTGGGTCTCCGCATCCACCACACAGCGGAAGCCCAGTTTACCGGAACGGTCTTTGGAGGGCGCCATCAGCAGGTATTTTCCATGTTCGGTCAACTTGGTGTTTTGCGGGAAGTACCACTTTGAGCCAGCGGGACGGTAGTTGCTGCCGCCCCGGACGATGGCGGCTCGGGTGTGTTCGTCTATGTATTCGTCAGTCCATTGCCAGATGGTTCCTGTCATGTCAACGAGTGATGCGTTGGTGGCAGCGTATTGCCATTCCCATTCATGCGGCAGGCGCTTTCCCGCCCATTGGGCGTAGGCGCGCGCGTCTTCGATGGAAACCCAGGTGACGGGCTGGCCGGGTTGGGAGTTCGGAAAATCTTTGAGGAAGTTATGGTCGTCTTCGGGGTGATAATGAGTGGCATCGAGAAAGGCTTTGAATTGGGCGTTGGTGACGGGAGTTTTCTCGATGAAGAAGGGCTTAATCTCCATGAGGTGCTGGTGATTGCGGCGGGGCGAGTCTTCCCACGGGTATTGGACGTCAAGGCCGATCCAGTTTTCGCCTTCTATCTCGACTCCGTTGACGATGAAGTTGAAGGTGCCTCCGGAGATCGGGATCATGCCAGTATGGGAGCCGTGAGCAGGCGGGATGTCTACGAGTTTTTGGGGCAGGAAGTGCCAGTCATGGGAGTAACTGGCGAGCGGGGTGGCGGATAGCTGGCGCATCTGGGCGAGAAAGGTTTGGAGTTCGGGAGCAGGAGATTTGGTTTCGAGGATGGCGCCGAAGCCGTGCGGTTCCAGCGAGAAAGAAGGTGACTTCAGGATGACTCCATTCCAGAGGTCGTAGTAAGTGGCTTGGGAGTCGGGAGTTAGGTCGAGCTGGGCTCCGGTGACGGTGTATTCGTTGCGGTTGATAATGGTCCAGAGGCGGCCGTGCTTGCCGGGAAACATCGTGGCGAAGATGCCGTGCTGGAGGGTGGGATAGAAGGGCTCCCAATCGGGGCTGATCAGGTTATCGGCGAAGAAGCGGTCGATTTTGGCGATGCGGCGCAAGGCTTCGGCGTCGCGCGGGGTGATGCCGTTCCAGATGCCCCAAATGTTTTCCCAACTGACGTAGCCGACTCCGTTAAAGAAGGCGTATTGGAGGTTGTCGGTTTTGTCGCGCGCCCAGCGGTCGCACACGTTTTCCATGTGCAGCGATTCAATCCATTTGGCTTTGGCCACCATGGGCGCGAAGGGAAACTTCCAGTAAGCCCAGTTGAGGTTGTTCCAGATGAGGCCTTCGTCGGCGCTGGGCGGGCCTTCGGGCTCGAAGGCGACGGGATGACCGGTTTCATCAGACGCGGTTCGGTAGGTGCGCGGGACGCCGGCGAAGGTGTCGCCGTTGACGCCGTCCGCGCCGATTTCGGCCATAAGCTGGGCGGTGGCGACGGCGTGGGGCACGCCTGGATTGCGGGTTCCGGTGTCCCAGGGCATAGCGGGAAACATGACTTTCACGCCGCGGCGATGGAAGTCTTCCACCATTTTGCGCAGGGCGGGAATACCGCCGGGCATGTCGCGCGTGAGGTCCCACTGGCTGCGGTCGTCGATGCCGATGTTGGGATAGACGGGCCAGAGCAGAACGCTGTCGATGCCGCCGTAGCGTTTGTCGAGATCGTCAAGAAAGCGGTCGACGGTGTAGCGGCGGGTGGCGGGGTCATAGAGGTAGCGGTCTTCCACCATGGCTTGCGGAGAGACGAAATTGCGCTGGGTCCAGAGGAATTCGGGGCGCTTATACTGGGAATCGTCAAAACCGGCGCGGATGCGGCGTTCGGCGCGCCACTGCCGGAGATCCTGGAGCCAGAGCTTTTGCGCGGCGGCGTCGGTGGTGGCGGGGCCGGGGATTTGGTCACCCTGCGGCGGGAAGTTGGTGTCTTGGGATTGGGCTAGCGGGAGGGCGAGGAGGAGAAGAAGAAGGAAGCGGTTCATGCCTTTTGAAGAAGCTATCACGTGTTGCCGAACGGATTCGTCCCTGCTGATAAAATACTGGCGATGCCAAGCGAGTCGGTTCTCGATGTTCCCCGCAAAGTTTGGACGCGTGAAGAGGCCCATGCCTTGGCCGAACTGGGTTTTCCCAACGCATCGAACCTGGAACTGGTTGAGGGAGAACTCATTGATCACATGGGGAAGCAACGCCCGCATGCAATCTGGTAGCATTTGATTCAGGCATGGCTTCAAATGGCGTTCGGAACCGAGCATGTGCAAATGGAAACTCCCATCGACGTGTCCGCCGACGACAATCCGTTCAGTGAACCAGAACCGGATCTGATAGTGACGGCCAAGCGCTGCCGTGAATACGACACCAATCCGGGGCCCGAAGAGATCCGGCTGCTGATTGAAGTTTCCGATTCAACGGTGAAATATGACCTGAAGCGGAAGGCGGCCCTTTACGCCCGGGCCGGCATCGCTGATTACTGGGTGGTCGACATTCCCGCGAAGCTGGTTCATGTTCATCGCAATCCTCTGCGTGGCAAATACACAAGCATCACGAAACACAGCTTCCAATCCGGGATCAATCCATTAGCCAAACCTGATTCCGCCATCTGCCTGGAAAAACTCTAAGCAGCTATTTGATGATTGGCAACTCCAGATGCGATGCCATGCCGGGGGCGCAATAGACGCGCTGCACGGCTGACACATAATCTTTGGCCGTGGCGGTGTAGATGCTGGCGGTGAATTTTTGCGGGTTGCGGTCGATGAGCGGGAACCAGGTGGATTGCACTTGGACCATGATGCGGTGCCCTTTTAAAAAGACGTGATCGCGGTCGCGCAGCGGAATGGGAAACAGCTCGGGCTTGTTGGGTGTCAGCGGCTCCGGCTTTTCGTAGCTCTTGTTGAAGCGCGCGCGGCGGATTTCCATGGCGATGGGGAGCTCATAGCCGTTCAATGAGCGCGCGTATTCGCCGGGTTTCGGGCCTTCCTCTTCGTTCCAGGCATTCTTCACTGCATTGTCGGGAAATACGTCAATCAGCTTCACGACGAAGTCGCTGTCGGTTCCAGAAGTGGACGCGTAGAGCTTGGCCGAGACTGAGCCAGTGATGGTCAGGTCCTGCTCCAGCGGTTCGCTGACAAAAGTGATGACGTCGGGCCGGTGATCGACGAAGCGCTGGTCGGCCATTTCCCAGAAGCGCCAGTCGCCGCCAGGATAGGTGGGAGAAATGGGGCGCTGGCGGTAGGGCACGGGATTGGCCGGGTCAGAGACGTATTGAACATACTTGCGGTCGGACGCGGATGGTTCGGTGAAGGAAAGAGTGCCGTCGGAGTGGAAGTACAGGCTGGTCAGCTTGGATTCTTTCGGAGGCCAAGCCGCATAAGTATGCCAGGTATTCGAGCCGGATTGAAAGGTGCTGGCTTTCCAGTTGATTTTTTCGCCGGTGCCGTGCAGGTAATAGCGGAAAAACGGCGCTTCAATCTGCTCGCGAAATTCGCGCGCCGTGTCATGGCCGCCGAAGGTGAGATCGCCGATGCTGTCTCCTTTCGGAGATTGCCATTCGCCGTGATACCAGGGCCCGGCCACCATCAGGTTCTGGTCCGAGACTCCGGCTTCATCTGAGTGCCTGAAAATCTGCCAAGGGCCCCAGGGGTCTTCCTGATCCCAAAATCCGGCCACATTCAGATTCGGAACGGGGCTGGAATGCAACTGGTTGACCCAGGCTTCGTGATGCCAGAATTCGTCATAGTTGGGATGCTCCACGGTGTCGTTCCAGTAAGGGATGGAGTTATGCAGGTACTTGGAGTTGAGGTTGGAGAGAGGGCCGAGTTTCAGATACCACTCATAGGTGTCATAAACATCAAAGTTGAAATGCGTGTTGGCGTTTTTGTCGGCCTGTTCGAGAACGGCGTATTCGAAATCGTAGCTTAGGCGCAGGGCTCCGAAGCGATGGTCGTCGTCATTCATCCATTGGTCGACGGGCGAGGCTTGTTCGGAGACGGCTTTCAGCGCGGGATGCGGATGGAGAAGAGTGAGACCGGCGGTCAGGCCGTCGTAGGACACGCCATAGATGCCGACGCGGCCATTGTTTTGCGGCACGTTTTTCACCAGCCAGTCGATGGTGTCGTAGGCGTCGGTGGTTTCGTTGGTGGCTTTGGGATCTGAGCTGACATAGGAGGAGAGATTGAAGGTGCCCTCGGATTTGAAGCGGCCGCGCAGATTCTGGAGGACGAAAATGTAGCCGTCCTGGGCGAGTTCTTTCAGGCGCGGGGAAATCGTTGTGGGCGCTTTGGCGGGCACGCCATAAGGGGTTCGCTCCAGCAGAATGGGCAGCGGGCCGGCCTGGTTCACGGGCGTCAGAATCACGGTCTGCAAATGGATTCCGTCACGCATGGGGATCATGACTTCCTGGAACGTGAAAATGTCCTGGCCGAATGCGGAGACGGCCATCACAAGGCTGAGAAAGAGAGTTCGCATGGAGATTACTAGATTATCTACGGTATCCTTTCCCCATGCTGAAAAGAATGTTTCTGCTGGCGTGTCTCGCCGTAAGCTGCGCCTGCGCTCAAATCGATATCCCGTACCAGAAATTCGTTCTCGACAATGGCCTGACGGTGATTGTTCATGAAGACCACAAAGCGCCGATTGTGGCCGTGAACGTCTGGTATCACGTCGGATCCAAGAATGAGCGCCCCGGCAAAACCGGTTTTGCGCATCTGTATGAGCACCTGATGTTCGGCGGCAGCGAGAACGCCAAGGGCAGCTACATCAAGGCGATGGAGGAAAAGGGCGCGACCAACATGAACGGCACCACAAATTCCGACCGCACGAATTATTTTGAAAATGTTCCCACGCCGGCTCTGGATTTCGCGCTGTTTATGGAGTCGGACCGCATGGGGCATTTTATTAATTCTTTCGACAAGGCCACGCTCGACCAGCAGCGCGGCGTGGTGCAGAACGAGAAGCGGCAGGGCGAGAATCAGCCTTATGGCGGCGTATTCAACGTCATCACCACCAACACCTATCCGGCCGGGCATCCTTATTCGTGGCCGGTGATTGGTTCCATGGAAGATTTGAATGCAGCGTCGCTGGATGACGTGAAGGAATGGTTTCGCGCGAACTACGGCCCGTCGAACACCGTGCTGACGCTGGCGGGTGATATTGATTTCAAAACCGCGAAAGAGAAGGTCACGAAGTATTTCGGCGATATTCCGCCAGGCTCGCCGGTGGCGCATCAGGAACGCTGGGTTGCCAAGATGACCGGCACGCATAAGTCGCGCATGCAGGACCGCGTGCCGCAAGCGCGCGTGTATAAGGTGTGGAACGTGCCTGGTTTTGGAACGCCCGAGGCCGATTACCTGGATTTGGTCAGCGATTGCCTGGGCAAAGGGCGGCTGTCGCGCTTGAACAAGCGGCTGGTTTATGACGACCAGATCGCCACCAGCGTGAATGCTTTTTACGATCCCAACGAAATTGCGGGACAGTTCATTATCATTGCCACCGCGCGGCCCGGCGAAGACATCGGCAAAGTGGAAAAGGAGATTGATGAAGAATTGGCGCGGTTTTTAAAAGACGGACCCACGCCCGAAGAACTGAAGCGCATGCAGACGCAGTTTGAAGGCGAGTTTTTGCGCGGGCTGGACCGCATCGGCGGTTTTGGCGGGAAGTCCGACATCCTGGCCGAAGCGCAGGTTTACACGGGCGACCCTTCTTATCTTTTCAAGACTTCGCTGCAGCGGCATGAGAACGCCACTCCCGCCGATATCAAGAAGGCGGCCAACGACTGGCTCTCCGATGGCGTGTTTGAGCTGGAGGTGCTTCCGTTTCCTGACTACAAAGCGGTTGCCACGAACCTGGACAGAAGCAAGCCGCCTGCTATTACTGAAACTGCCGAGTTGAAGATGCCGAAACTGCAGCGCGCGACGCTGTCGAATGGGCTGAAAGTGGTGCTGGCCGAGCGGCATGAAATTCCAGTGGTGAATTTCTGGATGGCGGAGGACGCGGGCTTTGCCACGGACGCCATGGCAACGCCGGGAACCGCCAGCCTCACCAGCGCGATGCTGACTTATGGAACTAAAACTCGGAGCGCGCTGCAGATCAGCGAGGAATCGGAGACGCTGGGCGCGCAAATTAGCGCGCGAGCCAATGCCGAGCTTTCCACAATTGAGTTATCGGCACTCAAATCCAACCTGGATGCATCGTTGAGTTTGTTCGGAGATGTGATTATTAATCCGGCGTTTGCGGAAGCCGATTTTGAGCGCAACAAGCGCCAGCGGCTGGCTGCCATTGAGCGCGAGAAGGCCAGCCCGCAAGGCGTGGCGCTGCGCTTGATGCCGGGTTTGCTGTTTGGAGAAAACCATCCATATGGCGCGCCGTTTTCGGGTTCCGGCACCAAGGAAAGCATCACGGCCATGACGCGCGCGGATCTGGAGAAGTTTCATGCCACCTGGTACAAGCCGAATAACGCAACGCTGATTATTGTGGGTGACACGACGCTGGGCGAAATTACTCCGAAGCTGGAACAGGTGTTTGCAGCGTGGAAGAGCGGGCCGATTCCGGCGCGAAAAATTCCGACGGTGGCCGCGCCGAAAGAATCGCGCGTTTATCTGGTGGACCGTCCGGGCGCGCAGCAGACGTTCATTTTGACCGGTCTGATTGCGCCTCCGAAATCCGCGCCCAGTGATTTGTCGCTGGAGACCATGAACGTGGTGCTGGGCGGCAATTTCAGCGGGCGGCTAAACATGAATATTCGCGAGGACAAGCATTACTCGTATGGGGCAGGGAGCTTCCTGACCGGAGCGCGCGGGCAGCGGTGCTATCTGTCTTATGCTCCGGTGCAGACCGACAAAACGAAAGAATCGCTGGTGGAGGTGAGCAAGGAGTTTCATGAGATTACCGGCGCGCGGCCGGTTTCGGCCAGCGAACTGGAGGCGGCGAAATCGAACCAGACTCTGGAACTGCCGGGATCGCTGGAGAGCATCAGTGATCTAGGTTCGTCGGTGGAGGATCTTGTTCAATACGGCCTGCCGGACGATTACTACACCACGTTCACCAAGAAAGTGATGGCGCTAAAACCGGGCGATGTGGATGATGCGGCGAAATCGGTAATTCATCCTGACCAGATGATTTGGGTGGTGGTGGGAGACCGCGCCAAGATCGAGACGGGCTTGCGCGACCTGAAGCTGGGCGAGTTGCAGGTGATTGACGGCGACGGCAAGCCGGTCACGGCGCATTAGATGTAAATTCTTTTCACTCGCGCGTGGATTCCGCAGAGCACGCTGTAAGAAATGGTGCCGGCCAGCTTGGCGATGGATTGCGCGTCGATGGACACGCTGCCCTGGCGTCCCAGCAGCATCACTGAATCACCGACGCCCACGGGTCCAGCGTCGGTGACGTCAATAGTGGTTAAATCCATGGAGACCGCGCCAATCATGGGCGCGATTCTTCCATTCACAATGACGGTTCCTCGGTTCGACAGGCGGTGCGGGATGCCGTCTGCGTAGCCAGCCGCCAGAATGGCAATCTTGCTGGGACGCTTGGTCTGAAACATGCCGCCGTAGCCGATGAGCGCGCCGGAAGGAACATCTTTCACGCCCAGCACGGTGGCGTGCCAGGAGAGCGCCGGCTTCACCTCAATGATTTCACTGGGCGCCTGGCCGCGCACCGGCGACACGTAGCCGTAAATGGCATGCCCGGGGCGCACCATGCCGCGCCAGGCACGGCGGCGCGCGTAGGCGACAGGTATGGTGCTGGACAGATGGATCAGCGCGGGCCGGATGCCGGCTTGCGCCAGAAAGTTGATGGTGGCTTCAAAATTGGCAATCTGCTCTTCCGTTTGGCCGCTGATGTAATTGGAGGCCGAGGCGAAATGCGTCATTAGGCCTTCCACCTCCACGTTGCGGGCGGCCAGAATGGCGTTGGCAATTTCGGCGGGGGAGGCGCGCACGCCCAGCCGGCCCATGCCGGAATCGATTTTAAGGTGGCATTTCAGCTTTTCGTTGCGCGCCGCGCCCAGCGCGTTCAATTCGTTCAGCGCGGCCAGCGACTGAATGGCCGGGGTCAAGTTGCGCGCTATCAGTTCGTCGCGCGTGAAGGGGAGAAAATCAGCGATGACCAGGATTCTGGTGCTGATGCCGGCATCGCGCAGGGCCACGCCTTCGTCGGTGTTGCTGACGGCCAGCCAGCGCGCGCCGCTGGCTTCCAGCGTGCGCGAAACCTCCACCGCGCCATGCCGGTACGCGTCGGCCTTGACCACGGCCATCACTTCCACGTCAGGGGCGACGGCCTGGCGGATGGAAAGAAAATTATGCGCAATCTGCGAGCGCGACACTTCCACCCACGAACGGTACGGACGCGCGGTGTTTTTTTCAGCGGGAGCGGCGGCCGCCGAAACAGCAAGGGATTCTAACTTCATTTACCTAAGACTAAGTCTTGCAGACCAAGTTTTGGAGAAGTGATTCGTACTGATCTGTCACCGCATCCCAACTGTAAAGCTTTTCGACGCGCGACATGGCGCGGCGGCCCCATGCGGCCCGCTCTTCGGGCGCGGCGTCGACTGCTTCCTGCAGCTTCTGAACCAGTTCATCGCCGTCCGCGAAAACAATTCCGGCGTCGCCCGCCACTTCGACATTTTCCACCGTGTCCAGATAAAGCACCATGCAGCCGCGTCCCATGGATTCAATCAGCGCCGGATGCGTGCCGCCCACCTCCGTCGCTTGCACATAGGCGGCGCAGTTGGATTGAAGCTGGCGGTACGCATCGCCGTAAAGCGCGCCGGGAATGACCACGCGGCTGTCTGAAGTGTCGCGCACCTGGCGAATATAATCAGCCGCGTAAGGGGCGTCGCCGATGAGGGCGAGTTTGTAATCGGTCCGGACGCGCTCAAAGGCCTGGCGCACCAGCAGCGCGTTGTTTTCCGGCTCCAGGCGGCTGACGTAGAGAATGTAGCGGCCGGGCTCAAGACCCAATGCGGTGAGCGCTTCGGTGCCCTGCACTTTCCCGGTTTCCGCGCCGTAGGGGATGAAAGTGGAATCTTTGCCGTAGCGTTCCAGAAAGTATTCGCGAATTTTTTCGGCGTCGGTGATGACGGAAGAACAGCACCATGTCGACATCCACTCCGAAACCAGGTACCAGGCTTTGGCGGCGTAATTCCATTTTTTGCGCCTGCGCTCCACGCCGTCCACGTTGAGCGCGGTGGGCATGCCCAGAAAGCGCGGAAAAAGCGTGAACACGGCATTGGCGGCGTTGCAATAGATGACGGCGTCCTGCTGATGATGCAGCAGAATGTCGAGCGTGGAAAGGCCGGTGTGGGCGATGGTGTCCAGATATTTGTGGCGGATGGTGGGCAAATGGCGCAGATGCACGCCGCGGTATTCACGGTCAGTGCCGGTGCCGCGGCAATAGACGGTGACGCGGTGGCCGCGCTCCGCCAAGCGCGTGGAAATTTCTTCGGCGAACGTTTCGAAACCGCCGTAATTGGCGGGAATGCCGCGGGTGCCCAGCAGCGCTATGCGGAGAGAACTCAATTAAGAAACCAGGCGTTCATATAATCGTCGGTGGTGCGGCGATTTTGCATCACATGCGCGCGCTTCCTTAAGGCGCGCTTCCTTATTTTCGCAAGCAGGACAAACGCCCGCAGCGACGGCCATTCTTTCAGCAGGCATCCGCCGATGACAAGCAGGTCTCGAACGGTGATGGCGAGCCAGTGCTTTCGGTACAGCGACAGTGTTATGTTCTTGATGCGCAGCAGCCAGCGATTCTTCACGGAATGCATGTTGACAGCGGCCGGCACCTGGCTGCGGTTCGAAGGCAGAACACTGCGCACATGATACGCCACGGCGTCGGGAATATAGAGGCATTTCCAGCCCTGATGCTGGGCGCGCCAGGCGACGTCGGCGTCTTCACGGTAGGCGAAAAAGTCGTCGTCGAAAAATTCGCCGTTGAATGAGATATCGGCGATCATTTCGCTGCGATACAAACAGGCCGCGCCGGTTGCGCCGAAGACGAATTCGGGGTTGTCATATTGCTGGCGGTCCGGCTGAAGGCTGCCGCGGTCGAAGTGGCGCAGGTTGCGCGTCATATAGATGCCGGTGGAATCGAAAACGGGCGGATGCATCGGCTCGAAATCGGCGCTCATGGCCAGCAGTTTGCCGCAAACGCTGCCGATGGATTTGTCGGCTTGGGCGGCGCGCAGAAGCTTGCTGATGAAATCCGGCGTCAGGCGGACATCGGGATTCAAGGTCAGCGACCAATCGGCATTGCCCAGCGCGATGGCCTGATTTTGGCCGCCAGCAAAACCGCGATTGGTTTGGTTATAGACAATGTGCGCGCGGTCTTCAAAGGTTTTCAGAATTTCAACAGTGCCGTCCGTGCTCGCGTTGTCCACAACGACAATGGAAGTGTGGGGATAATCTTGCGAAAGTGCAAATTCGAGACAGCGGCGAATGTGGCGGCTGCTGTTGAAGGTGACGATGGTAATGGCAACGATGCTGCTAGGGTAGCAAGCGAATGCGCAAACTGACTCCGCGCACGCTGGCGCTGGCGCTGGAATATCATTTGTTCAAAAAAGACAAGGCGCTGCTGAAGCCGCTGGTTCCGGTGCGCGTGCAGGCCATGCTTCGGCGGCGCGCGCGGGCCAAGTATCTGGTTTGGGACGCGCGGCTTTACAACGAATGGATGAAGCAGCATCTGGAACGGCGGCGCGCCAAATATGCGGGTCCGCTTCAGCCGGGCTTGCTGACGATCGCCACGCCGGTTTGGGATGGCACGCCGGTTTCGTATTTGCGCCTGCTGGCTGACAGCATTGCGGGACAAAACGCGGAGGGCGCGTGCGAGTGGTTTGTGCTGGATAACGGCTGCACGAAGCCGGAGGTGCTGCGTTGCTTAAGAGAACTGGCCGCGCGTTATGCGTGGGTGACGCTGCATCGCGAAGCGAAGAACGAAGGCATTGTGGGCGGCCTGCGGGTTTGCCTGGAACGCGCGCGCGGGCGTTATTTGTGCGTGGTGGATTCTGACGATCTGCTTTATCCCGATTGCCTGGCCATTGTGCAGTGGTGGATTCGCGGAAGCGGTTTTCCGCCCCTGCTGTATAGCGACGAAGACAAGCTGATTGGATCGCAGCCGGTGCAGCCGTATTTCAAGCCGGATTTTGACCCGGTGCTGCTGCTGAATTCGGCTTATATTGCGCATTTGGGCGTGATTGAGCGTGCGCGCGCGCTGGAACTGGGCGCTTACAGCGACCGCGCCACGGAGGGCAGCGCCGATTGGGATTGCTTTGTGCGTTTCTACACGGCCGGTTATGAAGCGGTGCATATTCCGGAAGTGATTTATAGCTGGCGCATGCACCCGGAATCCACGGCCGATGATGCGGGCAGCAAGCCGTATATTCACAGTTCGCAGCGGGCGGTGCTGGAGCGCTACTTGGCGGCGAAAAATTTGCTGGACCGGTTCGTTGTGAGGTACAGTCCGCTGCTGCCAGGCACGGCCGACTGGTGGATTGAACGGCGGCCGGTGCAGCCAGTGAAGATAGCTGTGGTGGGCGATGCGGATGCCTTTGATTATCCGGATTTGCTGCGGCTTCGAGATTTGGCCGACATCCCGGCGGATGTGGAATTCGTCTGTCTTTTGCAGGACGGCCTGAAACCGGAGCGGCGCGATTGCTTATGGGAAGCGCAGGGGTTGTTTGAGCGCTTTCCCGACACGGTGATGGTGGGCGGATGGATTGCGAGAAACGGGCAGGTAGAAGACGGGCCGCGCGTGCCGGGGTTCGGCGGCGGATGCGGCTGCCCAGACCACGGACGGCCGGTGGTGGACCCCGGCTATTTCACGCAGATGCGAAAGCAGCGGTCTGTGAGCGCGGCCAGCCGGCGGTTTGCCGTGGTGCGCACGGGGTTCCTGAAAGAGGGCGCGCGGACGGGCCGCGTGATTTTTTCACCATTTTTGCGCTGCGATGCCGTCGCGGAGGTTGAGCCGGAAACCGCGCCCCTGGAAGCGGCGTCCGATGATCGTTATTACCCGCGCTATTTCGGGTTGACGCCGGAAACCGCTTATCAGCTCAGGCTGCGAGAATAGTAGTTTGACGCGAAAAATTTGGATACGCGGTTTCTTGTTTATCTGGCTGGGACTGGTGATTGCCGTCTCCATTTCTCCGCTCTCGTTCAAGCTGCGGCTGCACACCGTGGGCTTGTACCACGATATTGGGCATTACGTGGTTTACACGCTGACCGGGATTCTGCTGTGGGTGGTGGTGCGGCGCTGGTATCTGCGGGTGTTTTCGTTTGCGCTGGGCGTGGCGCTGGCGTACGGGCAGGAGTGGGCGGAAAACAAGATTTATCATCAGGGGTTTGAGTGGAAGGATGTCGGGACGGATTTGGCGGGATTGGTGAGCGGATTTGCTTTGATGCTTTTGATTGTGGCGCTGACTATGGATGAGAGCGCACGGCACCGGTATTAAACAGAGGCTGGATTGAAGTCAAAATCGGCTGGGCGCCTGAAGGAGAGCACGCGGTCTACATTAGGCATGTCGTTGCTATGAACCCAATGCGCGGCTTGCTCTTGCGTTTGCCCGAGATCGAGCCAGCGCTGCATCAGACGGCCTTGGAGCTCCGACCTTGGGATATCGAGGAAGATGGTTAGGTCGAAAGACTGAGCCAGTCCGGTCCAGGGAGGTTCGTCAAGAAGCAGATAGTTGCCCTCCACGACAATGAATTTTGTGCTTTCTGGAATGATGGCTGCGCCCGCGCGCGCGAGGTCAATGGTGCGGTCGAAGACGGGGATGGCGACGCTGGGCTCTCGGTCTCGGATGCGCTTCAGAATGGCGGCGAAGCCGGCGTAATCAAACGTCTCAGGTGATCCTTTGCGGGCGCGCAGGCCAAGCTGGTCCAGGACTGCGTTATCGTAATGAAAACCGTCCATTTGGAGAACCTGGGAGTCCTGGAGTTGTTCTGCCACTTGGATGGAGAGCGTGGATTTTCCTGCGCCGGGCGGTCCGGCAATCGCGATGACAAAGCGGTCATGGCCCGCAGAGCGCTTGAAAATCTCTTCCGCCAAATTCATTCTTAGGTGGACGGCAATTCGGCGTGGCCCTTGCCGTAGCGTTTTTCCCCTGCTTCGACGGCAAAGGGCAGATAGTTTTCCTTTGGCGGCAGCGGGCAGGTGGCGTAGGGCGTGAACGTGCAGGGCGGGTTGTAGGAGCGGTTGAAATCCAGGTCCACTTTGCCGTCCACAGGCAGCGGCGTGTTGAGCATGCGGCCGGCCTGATAGGTCAGTTCTTTGTTGGTTGAATCCTTGAACAGGAAGAAGAGCGACTTGCCCTCATAGATGGGACGCAAGTGCTGGGTCTTGCCTTGGTAAGTGAATTCCACCACGCCAGGGCTTTCTTCCAGATCGGTGGCTCCCAGCACATTCAGGATGGGGATTTTCTTCACGTCCGGAATCAGGCGCGCTTCAAAATGCAGCGCCGGGTTGACGGGGAAAAAGGTAAGGCCTTTAAAGTTCGCCAAAACCGGGCTCTGGCTGTCTTTGGCGCGAATGGCGAAGCGGTCGCCGCGCTTGATGACGTAGAAAGAGACGGTTCCGGCTTTCACCACGTCGGGGTTGTCGTCATCGTAGCTCAGCGGTTTGGCCGCCGACTTGCCCGGCGGCAGAAAGGTGATTTTGCCGCCGGCTCCCAAGTGAATGGTGCCGACGTGCTCCGGCGCGGAATTTTTCGGCAGGACGAAATTGCTGTCAGGCGCGGACCCGATAGTATTATCGCCCGGATTCAGCCAGAACAGGCCCACCAGCGCCAGCCAGCTATCGGGCTTGCGCAATCCGGCGTTGCGGTGTTCCTGCCAGGCTTTGATGGAATCAGCGTAACTGGTGGTTTCGGTGCCTGCTAGAGCCATGAGAGAGAAGATCGCTATTCCTATCAAATATCGGGCCATTGAGAAATTTTAGCAAGTTTCGGTCCCGGCGCGTAAAAATCTTTCCAGTCCAGTTTGCATTCTTCCACCAGGCGCAGGCCATATTCGCAGCGCTTGAGTTGGGCCGCGCTTTGGTTGCCGGTGCCGAAGCCGAACTGGCAGCCGGCTTGTTTGGCGCGTTCCACGAAGGTCTTGCTGGGCAGTTCGTGGAGCGTGTTGATCTCGACGGCGACCTTGTTGCGGACCAGGGCTTCGATCAGTCTGGACGCGCGCGCTTCGGTCCAAAGCTGGTCTCTACGAGATTCCAGCGGCGGGGGAAGATAGGTCGCGTTCGTGTAGAAGTCGATGGGTTCGGTGTCCAGGCGGTTGATGGTGCTGACCAGGAAGTTGTCGATATTGGTGAAGGGCTGCTTGCCGCTGGCCAGGACGTAGTGGAAGCGCTGAGCGGTGGCGCGCGAGACGGTCTTCCGCCAGGACGAATTTTCAGCTTCGAGCGCGCAAAACACCGGCTTTCCGGCATAAGGGCTGAGCCATTTTTCGGCTGCTTCGGGCGTGGCGACTTGGGAACTGAGCGCGGTCAGGCCGTATTGCAGGCCGTCGCGGCGCGATTTCGCGAGCAACTGTTCGAGCGTCATGCCGTCCCGCAGGAAGGCGTGATAATCGACCATCGGAATGTTGTGGCGGCCAATGTTGATTATTTGGCGGAAGACTTCGTCGGCAACCGGGGCGGGCGCGGCGGCGGTGTAGGCCGGAAGGCTGTCTGGCAGCGGGCGAACGCGCACTTTGCGGTAGGCGGCGCGCGAGCCGTTGTTGTGGCATTGCAGCGCGAACGTGCCGTGATCCAGGAAGCGGCCTTTCTCGCCGCCTGCCGGCACCACAGGCGGAGTGGGTTCGACATAATCCACAAGCAACTGGCCGTTCAGCCGGATCTGGACATTCTTGCCGCGCACCGCAATGTTGTACTGGAACGGCTTCAGGTCGGGAACCAGTTGCATATACATGTTGCGCAGGCCATAGAGTGAGCCGGTTTTCTTGCGCTCCCGATAGCCGCCGTCGCCCAGCGCGGTGTTGTTGACCTGAATTTCGAAGCCCTTTTCGGGGAAGCCGGTTTCCTGGTATTGGGTGTGGAAGTAGACGCCGGAATTGCATTCGGGCTGGGTGATGAGTTCCACTTCGAGTTCGAAATTGCGGAAGTCGGCGTTATGAACGGGTCCGCTGTAGAAGAGGTGCGAGCGCGGCCCGTTGGCGGTGAGCATGCCGTCCACCACTTGCCAGGAATCTTTGTGCTCGCTGGGGGTCCAGCCGTTCATCGTGTGGCCGTCGAATAGATCACTCCAACCGGCGGATGATTGCCAGCCGCCGGAGGAGGGCGCGGCGGCCAGGACTGGAAGCGCGGCGAGCGTTTCGACAAAAGCGCGCCGACTGATTGCTTGATTGCGCAAGCTTCGTTATACACCCTGCGATTTCAAGATCTGGGAGAGGAGAGGCGGTGGCTGCCAACCAGGCCCAAATCAATGATGACGGCAATGGCCAGCGCGATCAATTGCGGCAGTTCCATATGCGGGTAAGTTTTGCTGACGTAGGTGTAGACCAGCAGGGTCAAGGGAAGAAAAAGAAAGCCGAGCACCGGGATGACAATTCCCTGATAAACGCCGTGGAAAAAGTTGGTGAACAGCCACAGAAGAACGATAATCACCCGCGGGAAGGCGAGCGCGATAACCAGCAATAAACAGGGCATAGACTTGCCAATGTAGACCGCGAAAGTACCTGCGCCGTTACGTTTACATCCAATACTGCCAGTTTCCGGTTGCTAGTACGTACCAACTGAGCACGCCATTGGTAACGCCGTGCATCAGAATGCAGTCAGCCACGGATTTGGTGCGCACCATCCACAAGTTGTAGATCAATCCGGTCACCAGACCGACGTCCCAGTAAGGTCCATGCTCGGAGGCAAACAGCAGCGCCGTGGCGAAAAAAGCCAGCGGCGCGTAGGTGCCCAGGGGGACGGATTGAAAGTCGTTCTGGATGAGCCAGCGCATGAGAAAAGCTCGCCAGAATAGTTCTTCGGCGATGGGCACGACGGTGGCGGCGCGGATGGCGCGCCAGGCCAGGACCCAGACGCTGCGCTGCGCCTCCGGAGGGATAGAGGAGTGCGGTGCGCCGAACAAGCTGTTGCTGAAAACGATGCTGTTGCGGTAGCCGTGAATGAGCACGTCGGGGCCGACCCAGATGGCAAAGACCGCGATTCCGACCAGGATGCTGCCGACCCAGTGCGTTGGCAGTTTCTTGATTTCGCGTGGCCAGCAGATGGCGCAGAGCGCGCCCAGGACGCCGACTTGCAGCGGCCATTCGACGAAAGGCGACAGCCGCCAATAAGGCCGAAGAGCGATGAACACCAGAATGCTGACAAAGGGCGCGAGATACGGCAGAGCGGGATAGCGGCGGCGCCAGCCGGTTATAGCGGCCACACGCTAGCCGATCTGACCGATAAACGTTTTGATCTCGCTTTGCATGTTGGGCGGCGCGGCCTGCAGCGCCTTGCTCGCTTGCTCCTTGGCACCTTGCTTGTCGCCGGTTTTCAGCAGCGCCATGGCCAGGTGGAAACGGAAGGCCGGATTTTGCGGATATTGCTGGACGTTCTGGCGGAAGATTTCGGCAGCTTGCGCGTTCAGGTTCTTGCGCAGGTAGACGTAGCCCAGCGTGTCGGAGACATTGGGTTCGTTCGGCGCGCCTTTTTTGGCGCGTTCCGCGTAGGTTTGCGCCTGATCCAGATTGCCGCCATCCTCGGCCGTGATCATGGCCAGGTTATTCAGCGCCAAGGCGTTATCCGGCATGATATTCAAGACCTTGTTGTACTGGTTCACAGCCTCTTTCTTGCGGTTGAGAGCTTCCAGCAGCAGCGCCTGGTCCAGGAATGCATCGGGGTTTTTGGGATTGGCGGTGGCGGCCTGCTCAAAAGAGGCAAGAGCGGCGTCCGATTGGCCCAACTTTTCCTGAATCGTCCCCAGCTTCATCCACAATGCGCCGGCGGCGGGGCTGGCGGCTAGAATTTGCTTGTAATTATCGGCCGCTTGCTGGAGCAACTGTTTGCGCACCGCGATATCGAGACCGGGAGCAGTGGACGCGGCCGTGTCCTGAAACTTGGCCAGCTCGAATTTCCAGGTGGGATCGGATGGATTCTTCGACGCCAGATCTTGAATGGCCTGAACGGCCTCCATGGGATGACCGGAGACCAGCTTCACGGTTTGAATGCCAATTAAAGCGCGGCGATCCGGCGGAGTTCCTTTGGCCGCCGTTTCGTATTCCTGATTGGCCGCTTCAAATTGGCGCTGCGCCAGATGCGCATCGCCCATCAGCAGATGAGCTTCCAGCATGTTCGGCAGAATCTTTAAAATTTGTTCGAGGTCAGCCTGCGCTTCCGGCGCTTTCCCGGTGGAGACTAAAACGCGGTCGCGAACAATGCGCGCGCTCAGCAGGGTGTCGGCCGTGGCCCCGGCGCGCGTGTTCAGCACCGAAGAGGTCAGCTCCAGCGCTTTCGCATTGCCGTCCCGGTCGCCGCGCTCCTGATAGATGCGGGCTTCCAGGGCTTCGGCCGGCAGCAGCGCGGGCTGTGTGCGGCCGGTCTTTTGAATGTCTTTCTGCGCGTCAGACACCACCTGCTGAAGGTTGGTCAGAGACTTGTCGCGGTCGTTCACTTCGAAGTAGGCTTTGGCCAGATCCAGCCGCAGCATGGTGTTGGCCGGATTGGCATCCACCATTTTCTTGATCTGGTCCACCATGGCGGTTCCCGACTGGCGCGTGGCCGTCCGCAGAAGCAGTTCGGCATAAACCTCGGTGGCCGACGCGGTTGTGGGGTTCTTCTCAGCCAAATCCTTCGCCATGCTCACCGCTTCGGGAATATGATTGGTAGCCGCCTGCAGCTCAATCAGCTTCAACTCGTAAGCAACGGCATCTTTAGGATCGTCTTTCTTGCCCTGCTCGAAGGAAGCTTTGGCCTGGTCCACTTTCTTGGCGCGGTAATAAAAATCGCCAAGATACATGGGCGCGCCCGGAAAAGTTTTGGGGTCCTTCGACATCCGCAGCATCAATTGTTCCGCGCCCGCAAAGTCGCCGTTCCCCAGCCGGTAATAGGCGAATTTAACGATGCCAGCCGCGCTCTTGGGATCTGCATCCACATGCTGTTGCAGCACCGCTTCCACCTTGTCCTTCTGCCCTTCATGCTGATAGACAGCCAGGAGAAGATCGTAACCTTTGTCCCAGCTCTTGTTCTTCGCCAGCGTGCCCTGAATGAGCGCCACGGCCTGATCCGCCTTGTTTTCTTTGAGGAGCACTTGCGCGTACGGTTCCACCACCTCGGGAGTGTAAGGCTTGATGGCGTTGGCCTTGGCAAAGCTCTCCTCGGCTTTGGCCGCGTCGTCATTGACAATAGCGGCAATCAATCCCTTGATGCGCAAACCGTCGAAAGAATTCGGATTCTGCTGCAGAAGCTTGGCGTCAAGCTGGTTTAGGTCGTCCACCAGGCTCTTGCCCGCCTTTGGATTCTCCTGATAAGCCAGCAGATAAATCTCAGCCAGTTTCACGGCGGCGTCCTGATTGGTTGGCTTCAAGTCGACAGCGCGCCGCAGCGCCTGGGCCGCTTCACTGCCTTTGCGCTGATCAAGCGCGTTCAAGCCCAGCCGGTAGTAAGCCTCCGCGTTGGTTTTGTCCTTGGCCAGAACCTTTTGGTAAAGAATAGAGGCCTCTTCGTATTTCTTGTTGTCGTGATATTTGTTGGCTTCGGCTAACAGTTTTTCGGGGCTCTGCGAACAGCCGGCTGCAAAGAGCAGGACCATTGTGGTGATAAGCGCGGTGGCTAACGCTGGGGCGGACTTCATATATTTGGACGCTGACCCAATTGTAAGGCAATGGGATGGCCGTCCGGTAGCGTCACCTGCCTTGTCATCTGATTCTCATACTGCACGCAGTTATAATCGGCGTGAATGCTCCGAGCCGTTACCATTCCACTGCTGATTTGCGCGCTTTTTTTCTCCGCCCCGGCGTCGCGAGGACAGACCAGCCAGAAAAAAAGCGCGCCGCCGAAAGCACCCTCACAGCCAGCGCTGCCGCCGGTTGAATTGCCGGCGGAACCGGGCCTCTACGCCGTCATCTACACGACCATGGGCAACATTGTCTGCCTTCTATATGACAAATCAGCCCCCAAAATTGTGGAGAATTTCCGCGGCTTGGCGACCGGCACCAAAGCATGGAAGGATTTCAAGACCGGACGCATGCGCCACACCCCTTTGTATTCGGGAACCACGTTTCACCGGGTGATTCCAGGGTTCATGATTCAGGGCGGCGACCCGTCGGGCGACGGCACGGGCGAACCGGGCTATAAAATTCCAGACGAGATTGATCCGAAGCTGGATTTTAGCCAAAAAGGCGTTTTGGCAATGGCTAATTCCGGGCCCAATACCAACGGCTGCCAATTTTTTATTACGGTGGGTCCGGCCGAGCATTTAAACGGGAATTTCTCGATATTTGGCAAGGTGGTTTCCGGCCAGGATGTGGCCGATGCCATCTCAAACGTGCCGCGCGACGAGGCGAATGATAAACCCAAAGAGCCGGTTGTTATTAAGGCGATAGCGATTCGCAGGGTGCCGGAAACGGCGGCCAAAAAGCCTGCCTAAAGAAATAAGCTAAGGTGCCGATGAGAACTAAGAGCGCCAGGAACCACTACAGAGACAAGTGGCTACCAAAGCTATAATGAAGGCGTCTCCCATTTCAGAAGAGGTGACGGCCATGGAAACATTAGCAGACTCTGTTCAGGTCACCGATGAGGCAAAAGCGGCGTTTGATTACACCTGCCGCCACTATCTCAATTTGAGCGGAGAAGACTTTCTTCGCCAATACGATTCAGGCGTTTACCGGCCTGCGAGTCTGGATGATTTAAACCGGGATGACACGAAACTGCGCCGTGTTCTGGCGATGCTTCCTTTTGCCCGTTAGGATTCGTTATCCCTCCCGCGACCACGCCTCGAACAGCATACGATCTGTACGCCGAAGCGCTTAGCAAAACCCTTCATTGCGTTACAGATGCGCACATCGTCAACAATGTGCATCCGCGCCCTGGCGTGGATATTTGCTTCTCGTTTAGCGCAAATCCCGCCCGCTTAAACAAATCCGAATATGATTTGTTCCTGGTACAGCGCATTCGCATTGTAAATGACGAAGAGAACGAACAGGCATGGCGCGTGACCACGCTTTCTTACGAATATGCGGTGGAGCGCAGAAGCGACGGGCAGGAAATCATCGCGTTCCATTGGGAAGGCCGCGCTGCCGCCAATGCCATCCCGCACCTGCATATTGGCTTTGCTTTGGACCGTCAGGGGCCGCTGCTGGGGCCCAAGAGCCATGTGCCCACCGGAAGGGTTTTGATTGAGGATCTTGTGCATTTTCTGATTCATGAACTGGGTGTCCAGCCAACCACGCCGCGCACCTCCGACTGGCAGACGGTCATTACCGCCGCGCGCCAAAATGTCATGGCCTGCAAGACGTGGTAGCGGAAATCGTGACAATAAATAATCGCTAAATTACGTTTTAATTTACGGATTATTCTGAGAAATATCGGATTAATTCACTACTCCCATTCCGTACACGTTAGGGGGTGGTAATTGCCAATATCCTTCGGTCGTAAGATTAATTTGCCGATCAACAGCGCGACTGATTTGTGGATCGCCCAGACGCAGGAAGAGAAAAGCTTCCGGATGCCGAAGACGCCAGCCCGGCTGGTGGATTTGCGGAGTCCTGAAAAATTCCGCGCGGGGTTCATTCCGGGCAGCTACAATGTGCCGGACCTGCGCTGCTGGGAAGCGGCGCGGGAAAGCGGGCTGTTCAATGGCCGCGAAATCTATTTTCTGGCGGATGACCCGGAACAACTGGCCTTGTGCGAACAGTCCGGCGATCTGGGGGAAGGGTCCGAACTGGCCGGCTGGTTTGGCGCCGACGCGCTGGATGAGTGGCGCAAGGCCATTGTCCAAGTGGGGCAACTGGAGGCGATCAGCGCCGACACCTTGACCATTCGGCTGGCCGCCTGGAACACGATTGTTCTGGACATTATCGAATCGGTCCGCGCGGGCGCGTTGCGACTGAGCCGTCCGGGAGCGCTGCGCTTCTGCCTGGGCGAACTTCCGCTGTCTTTGGACGGGTTGCCAGTGGAAACCTCCATTTGCGTCACGGCCGCGAGCCTCGGCGTGTCGAGTTTCGCCGCCAGCCTGATGTGGAATTTTGGATTCCACAAGATCAGTTATCTGCTGGGGCCGGAGGCGTCCGGCGAGAGCGTTCCCATTTTTCGAAAATAAATTTTCTTGAGCTGAATCTTAGAGTTAGGCGGTTTGCGTCAGGCCGTTCCGAACACCCGGATTTTAAATTTGGGCTCGGAAAGGCATCTTATGCACACCAGCATTTTCAGCACTATTGAGCCCTGCGTGATCTCCGATCGCGCCAGTTACCGGACACGCGCGATTGCCTCGCGGAATCGCAAATTCCCCATCATCGGTCAAATCAAGGACGTGCATGGCGCGGTTTGGGACATTCGCGAAGTTCGCATCACCAAACATGGCTTCGACCTTCATTTCGGAAACCCGGCCGATGCGCATAGTTCCTATTACGGCGGCCTGCCGCGCCTGATCGACACCCAGGCCTTGCACGATTTCTGGGACCGGAACCGGCTGAAAGGGCACGGGTTCCTGTTTGATCTGCCGGCTGGCCGAACCACTTTGAAGCGCGCGCGCCGCCGCATGGGCTTCAATTTCGACCACGACTACGAACAATATTGGGTCAGCCTTCTGCCCGATCTGGCAGCGCTTCGTCCGCGCGACTTCGCCGCCAAGCATGGCGTCAAGCCGGAACTCGCCTTCGACCGGCGCGCCAAGATGCTGGGCAGGCGCGCGCGGCCGCTCGGCTGGTGGCGCACGCCGGAGACCATTGCGCTGCTGCTTTCAGGCCGCACCCATAAAGCAGTGGGCCTGGAACTGGGCATAGGCACCAGCCAAGTTCACCGCCTGCGCGTGCGGGTGAAAGCCGAGCAAGGCTGAAGTTCCGGCGGCTACATCCTTGCGCTGTTCGCGCCGATAAGCTCAAAGAATCGAATGCCGGGGCGGGCACGTCTATGAAATTGCCATGAACTTCTCGCCCTGGCTGTTCTACTCTAGAGGATAAAGGCGGAAGATTGGACACTGAGAGTGCAATTCGTGCAGAGTCTCTGACAAAGATCTATCGCTCGGGCGGCGGGGCCGTTACTGTCTTCGATAAACTATCGCTGCTTGTGCCGAAGGGTGAACGGCTGGCGATTATTGGCGAATCCGGCGCTGGGAAATCCACGCTTCTGCATCTGCTGGGCGGGCTGGATCGCGCCGACAGCGGCAGCGTGCGATACTGCGACATCCAGATTAACCTCCTAAATGAGCAGGAGCTTTCCGATTTTCGCAACCGCCATCTTGGTTTTGTTTGGCAGAATCCTTCCCTGCTGCCGGAATTTACCGCGCTTGAAAACGTCATGATGCCGCTGCTGATTCGCGGCGTTGCTCCCGACACTGCCGCCAAGTCGGCGCAAGAACGGCTGAGTGAAGTTGGTCTGGCGGCGCGCGGCAGCCATCGCGCTGGCGAATTATCCGGCGGCGAACAGCAGCGTGTGGCGCTGGCGCGCGCGCTCGCCACCAACCCCAAAGTTCTGCTGGCCGACGAACCCACCGGCAGCCTGGATTACCGCACCAGCGAATCCATCTTCGCGCTCTTAAATGATGTACACCAGGCGCATGCGCTGACGTCGGTCTTCGTCACTCACAATCTTTCTTTCGCAGCCCGCTGCGATCGAGTCTTAAACTTAAGCAAGGGCACTCTGCACGCATTCTCCACATCGTCGTCCGGAATGAGTTTGCAGAACTCCCTGTCAGAAACAGACGCAACCCGTCTAAACGGTGGCACCTATGTTTGAACGTTATACCGAGAAAGCCCGCCGCGTCATCTTCTTCGCAAGGTACGAGGCGAGCCAGTTCGGAAGTCCTTACATTGAGACCGAACACTTGCTGTTAGGTCTGCTGCGAGAGGACAAAGCTCTCGCCAATCGATTCCTGCGGTCGCACGCGGCCATTGAATCGATCCGCAAGCAAATTGAAGCCCATACCACCGTGCGCGAAAAGGTATCCACGTCGGTGGACCTGCCGCTCAGCCATGAGTGCAAGCGCGTGCTGGCCTATGGCGCGGAGGAGGCGGAACGGCTCAGCCATAAGCACATTGGCACCGAACACCTGCTGCTGGGTCTGCTGCGTGAAGAAAAAAGTTTTGCGGCTGAAATTCTGCATGAGCGCGGCTTGCGCCTTTCCGCCATTCGCGAGGAAATTGCCCGTTCCGCTTCGGAAAAAACGTCCGCCAGCCGTCCCAAGGAAAGTTCGCTGCTGGCCGAATTCAGCCGCGATCTGACTCAGGCAGCCGTCGACGGCATGCTGGACCCGCTGATTGGGCGCGATTCGGAAGTGGACCGCGTGGTCCAGATTCTTTGCCGCCGCACCAAAAACAATCCGGTGCTGATTGGCGAACCGGGCGTCGGCAAAACGGCCATCGTCGAAGGCTTGGCCCAGCGCATTGCCGATGGCGATGTTCCCTCTTTCCTTTCCGACAAGCGCATTCTGGCCCTTGACCTGTCGCTGATTGTGGCTGGCACCAAGTATCGCGGCCAGTTTGAAGAGCGCCTGAAAACCATCATGAAAGAGCTGATGGAAAACCAGAACGCCATCATCTTCATTGACGAATTGCACACGCTGGTGGGCGCTGGTTCGGCGGAAGGTTCCCTCGATGCGGCCAATATTCTGAAGCCGGCGCTTTCGCGCGGCGAAATTCAGTGCATTGGCGCAACAACACCCGCTGAATACCGCAAGTCGATTGAGAAAGACCGGTCGCTCGAACGCCGCTTTCAAGCCGTAAAGGTGCCGCCGCCCACCGAATCGGACGCCATCCGCATTCTGTTCGGCATCAAAGAACGGTACGAGAAGTTCCACGCCGTGGCCTACACCGATGAGGCGATTGAATCGGCAGTCTACGCCTCCACGCGCTTTATTCCGGACCGCTTCTTGCCTGACAAGGCCATCGATTTAATTGACGAAGCGGGCGCGCGCGTGAAACTGCGCCAGACCACGCTGCCGTCGGATGTCGCCGACATTCAAAAGCGCATCAAGTTCATTGTTCACCGCATGGAAAATGCGATTGCCAACCATGAATTTGAAAAGGCGCGCTTTTATTCGGATGAAGAGCGCAAGGAACGCGAGAACCTGCGCCATCTGCGCGAAAAATACAACCTGGACGACACCTCCACCGGCGTCGTCACCAAGGACGACATTGAAGACGTGGTGGCGCGCTGGACCGGCGTTCCCATGACGTCCATCAAGGAAGAAGAAATCAGCAAGCTGCTGCGCATTGAAGAGGAGCTGCACAAGCGGATTATTGGCCAGAACAAGGCCATCTCCGCTTTGTCTCGCGCCATTCGGCGTTCGCGCGCGGGCTTGAAATCGCCCAAGCGTCCTTCGGGTTCGTTCCTGTTCCTGGGCCCAACGGGCGTCGGCAAAACCGAAGTCGCGCGGGCGCTGGCGGAGTTTCTCTTCGGCAGCGAGAAATCGCTGATCCGCTTCGACATGTCGGAGTTCATGGAGAAACATTCTATTTCCAAGCTGATTGGTTCGCCTCCCGGCTATGTCGGTTATGAGGAAGGCGGCCAGTTGACCGAACGCGTCAAGCGCGCGCCGTATTCCATCATCCTGCTGGATGAAATCGAAAAAGCGCATCCGGATATCTACAACATCCTGCTGCAGGTGTTTGACGACGGCCAGTTGACCGACGGACTCGGCAACACGGTTGATTTCAAGAACACCATTATCATCATGACGTCGAACCTGGGCGCGCGCTTCCTCGACAAGCGCGGGCACATCGGGTTCTCGGCGCACAGCGACCTGGGCATTCCCCAGAAAATTGAGGAGCAGGTGATGGGCGAAGTGAAGCGCGCCTTTAATCCTGAATTCCTGAACCGCCTGGACGAAGTGATTCTGTTCACTTCGCTGCTGGATGAAGAGCTGCTAAAGATTATGGAGCTGCTGGTGGATCAGGTGAACGTGAACCTGGTGGCCAAGCAGATCAAGATCCGGCTGCTGCCGGAAGCGGCGAAGTACATCCTGGACAAAACCTGCACCGACCGCAACTACGGAGCACGCCCTCTGCGTCGCGCGCTGCAGAAGTACATCGAAGACCCGCTTTCGGAAGCGCTCATCCAAGGAACGCTCCCTCGTCCGGCGGACTTGGAAGTCTATCTCGGCGACAACGGGCTGTACTGCCGCCAGGTGGGCGACCTGGAAGGCCAGCCAGTGGCGGCGGGCGCTATCGAATCCGGCCCAGCACCTGGGACCGCCCTCTATATGTTCGACTAGGCTTATTTGATCAAACCAGATACAAAGGGCGAGGCTTCGGCCTCGCCCTTTGTGCGTTTTAGAAGTGGAAGCCTATGGCGGCGGTAACTGTTCGCGGTGTCACGCAGTGGGTTCGTCGTCGACTGTGCTGCCTGATTTGACCTGTGAGCGGACCATTTCACTAATGAACGGATTGCCTGCCAAACTAACTCCCCTGCGCCCCCACTCCGGCCTCCGCCGTCATCGCCGAAATAAACTGGTTCTCCGGCTTCTCCACAAACGCTTTCCATGGGTCCGCGTAGGCCAGCGTGCTCTTGTGCAGATTCTCCTCCAACTGCGCGCCAATCCCTTCACTGTCATCCACCACAATCGCGCGCAGCCGCTCTATCCCGATGCGCTCCACAAACCCATACGTCCGTTCCAGATACTTCGCATTCTCGCGATAATACTGCACGAACCGCGACATATACTTCATCACCTCATCGTGGCTGCCCACCGTGCATAAAACATCGCCCTTGCGAATATGCGCGCCCGCCGCGCCGCCGATGTAAATCTCCCAGCGCCCGCCTTCCACCGCCACCGCGCCCACATCCTTCACCATCGCTTCGGAACAGTTGCGCGGGCATCCCGCCGTCGCCATCTTCATCTTGGCCGGCGAATCAATGCCCTTCAAATAATTCTCAATGCGAATCGCCAGCGCCGTGCTGTCACCCAGTCCGAAGCGGCAGAAATCAGTGCCGACGCAGCTCTTGCAAGTGCGGTAACTCTTGCCATAAGCGTAACCGCTGGGCATGTCCAGATCGCGCCACACGCCCGGCAAATCGTCTTTCTTGATTCCCAGCAAATCAATGCGCTGGCCGCCAGTCAGCTTCACCAGCGGCACGTTATATTTCTCCGCCACATCGGCAATGCGCCGCAATTGCGCCACCGACGTCACGCCGCCCGCCATTTGCGGCACCACCGAAAACGTCGCGTCCTTCTGAATATTGGCATGCACGCGCTCATTGATAAAGCGCGCATCCTGCTCAGCCACATACTCATCCGCCCAAATCGTGTTCAGCAGCGAAGCCAGCCCGGGCTTGCTGGCCGCATCTTCCTTGCCGTCCACAGCCAAAGCCTTGAACACCGCCGAAACCGACTTCAACCCCTGCTCCTGGCACGCTCTTATCAAATCCGGCTTGCTCAGCGGGACGCCCGGCACATAGTAATGCACGGAAGGATCTTCATCCACCTGCCCGCCGCAGGCCCAGTCAATCACTTCGTTCACCATGGTCTTGCACGCGCCGCAGCCCATGCCCGCGCGCGTGGCTTCCATCACGGATTTTGCCGTGCGCTTGCCGCTTTTCACGCAAGCCACCAGCGCGCCCTTGCTGACGCCGTTGCAATTGCAAACCTGCATGTCCACCGGCATTTCATCCATCGTCACTTTTTTCGACGGCGCACCCAGGTCGAAAATCAGCGTCAGCCGGTCTTCGGGCAGTGGCGTGTTGCGGTCAAACGTCTGCTGCAGGTAAGCCGCCTTGCTGATATCGCCCAGCAGAATCGCGCCAATCAAGCGCCCGTCGCGCACAATCAGCTTCTTATAAGTGCCCTTGCACGGCTCGGTGAATTGCACAATTTCGTCCTGCTTGTGCTCGGCTTCCACCAGCCCCATCGACGCCAGTTCCACGCCCATCACCTTCAGTTTGGTGGCCACTTTCGATCCGTGATAGGCCGCCTCGGGATTGAAGCCGGTGATATGGTCGGCCAGCACCTTCGCCTGCTCCCACAAAGGCGCAACCAGGCCATAGACATTCCCGCGATGCTGGGCGCACTCGCCCACAACGTAGATATCCGGATCGTCGGGCGAGCGCATCTGGTTATCCACCACAATGGCGCGCTCCACGGTCAGTCCGCTGCGCACGCCCACTTCCACGTTCGGGCTGATGCCGGTGGCAATCACAATCAGGTCCGCCGCCATCTGCGTTCCGTCGGTAAAGGCCAGGCCGGTGACGGACTCGTCGCCCAGAATTTCGGCCGTGTTCTTGCGCAGATGCACATCAATCTTCATGTTTTCGATGGTGCTCTGCAAAATGCTGCCGCCCACCGGATCCAGTTGCTGGTTCATCAGGTGGCCGCTGCGATGCACCACGCCCACCTTCAGCCCGAAATTTTGCAGCCCGTGCGCCGCTTCCAGCCCCAGCAGTCCGCCGCCAATCACCAGCGCCGTGCTCTTGCCTTCCGCATAAGCGGCAATGGCGCGGCAGTCATCCAGGCTGCGGAAAACAAAAATACCTTTTTTGTATTGGCCATCCGGCCCGTTCAAGCCCTTGATGGGCGGAACATACGATTTGCTGCCCGTGGAAATAATCAGCTTGTCGTAAGGCTCGGCAATGTCCCCGGAAACCACCACTTTCGACTTCCGAAAAATGGATTCCACCCGCTTGCCCGCATGCAGCGTGATGTTGTTTTCCTGGTACCACGACATCGGGTTCAGGAAAATTTCGCTTTCGTCCTGCGTGCCGTTCAAGACATTCGACAGAAGAATCCTGTTGTAATTGCCGTAAGGCTCCTCGCCGAACATGGTGATGCGAAATTGTTCGGCGCCTCCGCGGCTCAGAATTTCTTCGACGGTGCGGGCGCCCGCCATTCCGTTACCGACCACAACCAGATTCTGTTTAGGCATGCTTTCTTAAAACTCCATCATTCCAATGTCAATGACGCAAAATCCGGTCACACCAGCGGGCGCAGCCACCAGGATTTCAATCTTCGTTTCCGGCTGAAGGTCTTCCACCACCGCCAGCGGAATATGCACGGTGGATTTCGCGCCGATGGGAAAATAGCGCTGCGCCACCCCATCGGCGGCGATGACCGCGTAAATCAGCTCCGCTGACGAATTGCCAGCCCGAAAATACACAAGCTGGCTGCGTTTGTCGAACGGCACGGTGTAAACAAGGGTGGGGTGCAGCGGCTTTGGCGAGTCAAGCCCGCTGCCGGAAAATGGGTAACTGCCCTGGAGGAATGATGGTTTTTCTAACATATGGGAGCCTTTTCCACCCGCACCGCGCACACCTTGAAATCGGGCATGCGGGAAAACGGGTCGAGCTTGGGATTGGTAAGTAAGTTCGCGCGGGATTCACCCGCA
>Ga0209208_10000531_pt1 | contig 49991 bp, 33 predicted proteins | sample S1TSphfallax_3_FD_187694 | JGI IMG/M metagenome (GOLD analysis project Ga0209208, IMG submission 187694) | Host-associated microbial communities from peat moss isolated from Minnesota, USA - S1T2_Fd - Sphagnum fallax MG (SPAdes) (version 2) | ecosystem: Host-associated > Plants > Peat moss >... | reverse complement strand
CTGTCACAATTTCTCTCTTTTTCAAAAAAAACAAAAAAAAAAACAAAATCGTCAAAAAGCAAAATGTTATTATAAAATTGCAGAACAATTGCCACAATAACGTACAATATATAGGCTAGAGGGGTGGCTAAAATTTTCTACTCCTTTCCTATTTTGAATACTACAGTAGCACCTTTTCAGGTTTAGCAGTAATTAAATTATTTTTGGAAATGCACAACTTCTTTAAAAAACTACCGCTTTGAAATGTCCAAATTTAAGAGAATTACAAAGAAGGGGAAAATACAAAAAAATGTCTCATTGTGTTATAGAAGTTTAGAGTCCAGGAAACCTACCAAATAAGCTAACTATATTTATTGCTGAAATTTCATTTAATAGTAATAATAATAATAATAATAATAATAATATTATTATTATTATTATTATTATTATTGCTGAAGTGGATTCTGAAAAATAAAATAATTATTCGGCATTGGAGTGCAGAACCTGAAAAGGTACTAATCTATTTTTATAAATTTGGCTAAATATACTTATGGATGATTGCCAATTGAGCAAAAGTCACAAAATTGGAAAAAGAATCCCTTTCTAAAATTTCTCTTTTCTTTTTCCCCTTTCTTTCTTTTGCGCTTTTTGGCAGATCCGCCCGTTTCAACGCTTCTCGCAGCTCTGGCGGAGGAAACGGGCCACAACCAGCCAGCGAGCCAGCGAGCGAGGAAGCGAGGCTGTTGGAGAGCGCCGGGGGAAGGGGGTTTGGAGCAGTCTGGAGACTCGGTTTCGCTCGCGCTAATGAAGCTCTCCGCATGAAGAAAACAAAGAACAAGAACAATTAGCAGCAACAGCAGCAAACACGACAGAAAGAACGTATGATAACCCTGTTTTTTTTTTTTTTTCCCTCTGTTTTTGGCCGCTTTGGTTTTGTCTTGATCCATCACGGAATGTTGGCAGAGTTTGAACGAGCGAACAAATAAGAAAACTCTCTTGTTTTGCGGTTTGTTAGACTTTGTTTCTTAAGGCTTCAGTCAATTCTCCTCGTTGTAATTTTATTTTATTTTCTCCCCTACGCACTTAAAATTAGATTGTTGTGAAAAGCTGTTGCACAAGGGGGTTATTGAAGTGGTGATGTGCGGTTCTTTGTGGTTGTGTTTCTTTTTCTTGGAGAGGATCTTTACTGGTATATGTGTCCATTGTTCAGTTTTTTTTCCCTTCTTCTGCGTCGGATGGTCAGATGCATGATTTTGTTGAGAATGATGAAATCCTGGAAACGTTGTTGAGAGACAAACAGACAGACAGAGAACCGAAGATGTGTCAGTTGTCCGTGTGGTCCCGGCCTCCGATCTGTGAGGAAACTCTGTGGTGATGGCTTTTCGTCAAAAGCCGAAGAAGGTCTCGGTTTTCCTCCACACATTGTTGCAGGGCTATTATTGTTTGCAAATAGACCCCCGGCAGAAGAGGCTGTTTTCCTTGTTTTGAACTGATCGACTGAATTTAGTAGTAGGATTGCACAATTTGGTTGCAGACTGTTATTCTACCGAAATAACCAAGCTTTGACAGCAGAAGAGATGGGCCAGAGACTGAAAGTACTTGTTGTCGGGTGCAGCAGTGGAGTAGGCTTTCAGGTAACTCCATTCTCACCCCAATCTTTTGTATCCTTTGTCATCCCATACATGCCAGAGAAGATTTGACTCGAATTTCCAATTTCAGGCTATTTTAGCTTTGACCTTCTGCAGGAGATTTGCAGTGGATTTGGAATTGTACTCTTGTCATCTCTGTAATTCTTGCAGGATTTAGGGTTTCAACCGATAACACCCCATGAAGGTCCCTTTGTCCTTTCCCTGCTGTTTATACTTTATCTTTGTTTATTGTTGACAAGAATTGTCGGTTTGTTTAGGTGACCAAGACATTGCTAACAGAAGGTGACAGGTTTCAAGTGTTTGCACTAGTTCGTAACCAGGAGCGGGCAGCCAAAGCTCTTGGTAAGCTTTTTCTATATTGGGACTTAGATCTTTGCAGTACAGATCATTGTTTGTATAAGGTGCCAAAGGAATGCCTCAAGCAGTGTCAACTAGTCATATTGGTCTGATACAGAGGTTGTTTAACAGATTCTCCTTGTGGCTGGTGTGGTGTTCCTGTGTGCATGGTGATGCGAAACAGCATATGGGGTATCAAGGGTAACTTTTATTCATGGGGATATCACAAAGCCAGAGACTTTGTGGCCAGCTTGCCACGGAATGGATGCTGTTGTATGCGCAGCAGGGGCTAGGGCAGGCTGGCGGCTCCCTTGCTGGAATCTGGACACACCTAAATGTGTTGATTTTCAGGGGGTTAAGGACTTATCTGAAGCAGCTGCACTTGCAGGGGTAAACAGTCTTCTGATATGCACAAGCAATAGATATATGTGTCAAGAACCCTGCTAAAACCCTGAATGAACCTGAACAAGAAACCTTTGAATCTCATATCAAAATGTAGACACTATCTGGAAGCTAAGACTTAGAACTAAGAAACTGAATCTTAAGAGCCAGCCTTATCTAAGTTTGATCTCACTCATTACTGGAACAATCAGGCTTAGGTTCATTGTTACCATTTTCTCTGGGTAAAGTTTTTCTCTGATTTATTTTTGTATTACTCTGTTGTTTCATATGTGCAATTTTTGATTGTTTGGGGTTTATGCATTGCAGGTTCCTAAATTTGTGCTGGTGTCATCTGTGGCTGTGACACGGACATGTGACAAAATTTCCCTCCTCCTTAACACATTATTTGGGCGTGTTCTCCATTGGAAATTTTTGGTGAGGAAGTCATCCATGTGTGTCTTTTATAAGGAAGCATCTTCTAGGCCAAGAACAGAATAATGGACTGTGTGCTCTGTTTGCCAAACTGGTTTAGTAGTATTTATGTGGTTCCCAATAGCAAGAGATGTCCAGCCTATTTTTAGTGTATGCAAGTTAAGGTTTAATGGATGTTTAAGAGGTTTACTGTAATCAGCTGGTTGCTGGCAATGGTGGGAAGTAAAGTCTTGATTGGTTGGAGCTGGTCACTATCATGTTGGGCTACAGAGAGCTGCTCATAAGACATGCACAGTCCACTATTCTTAATATGTCATGCACTAATCAGCTTAAATGCCTTTCTTCAGGGAGAGGAAGCAGTGAGACAAGCATACAGACATGAGGATCTAGCCTACTACATTGTTAGACCAGGAGGCCTGAATAACAATCTTGGTGGGTTGCAAGGACTCACAATTGAACAAGGTACATCATGAAGATTAACTTTGCCTCAAAAACAAGAAATATTTGTCATGGAATTGGTGTTTGGTTTCCATTGTGTGTTGTTTTCATCTTTTCCCACATCATCTTTATCACTTAATCTTAGCCCCCACTATTAACACTGAGATTGGTTGTATTTTGGATATCATAGCTGCTCACAAGCTCAGGGTAGTCCCTGCCCATACACTTTGAACTCAAGGTAAACTTATCTTAATTGGGTTGTCATCTCTGATGGTATTCAGGGGATCAAGGCAATGGCAGGGTCTCCCGAATTGATGTGGCCTCAGTTGTTGTGGCCTGTGTGGAGGGCCACAGTACCCCCAATGTTTCATTTGAAGTCTATAACAACAAAAACAAATATGCCCCTGAGGAAGACTTGAAGAAGCTCTACAGCCTGGAGCCTGATGAACCAAGAGAAGATGATGCTCAAGTTACTGGAATGCTTTTGCCATGATATCCGTTTGTTTCTCAAGATGGAGAATCAACTTTTAAGGTTTGTGGATCCTGCATTGCCAAATTGGTGCTAAACGGCCAAGATTGAATCTGCAAGGTGACTGAAGATAAAGTTGAGGACACAAATGTCTTCTGCCAGTCATCTTGTGCATCTCTTTTTTGTCAATGCCGGATTATTGTTAACTATTTGCCCTGTACCACATGCAAAGACCTGAATTGGAATTGCTACTTTGTTGATGTTCAAAAAGTCTTAAACTAGGGGTTGAGTGGAGAAAATACTAGCATTCTCAATAACAAAATTTCCCCGACTTCTATAAGAAGAGTGACAAGTCTTATAGTCAGGTACTGACTTTTTTCAATTGCAGGCTCTGTCCTTTAAGCAAAGACCCTAGCACTATTTTGAAATCATCATTTCAATGGCTTCAAATCTTTTTACACTCACCTCATTGAGATAGATCCTTCTTTAGTAATGCACTCTGTAAGGTCAGAGTGCCTAATTTATTATGTGGGGGAAACAATTGAGCAGTGAATAAGATGCTTTGTTATGTATCCCCAGTTATGAGACTGATTGCTGCAGGCCAAATTTTGAGGAAAATATTAATACTCATCTGTACCCAGTGTTGGAGCTGGTGAAGTCATTGGGGCGTAATGGCAGGTGGTCACTGCCATTCATGATGAAGGTGATAGTCTGATACTTGGTGAGTGTCATATGACTACTCTCAATTCTAATCCTCTTCATTTTGGTTTGGTGGAAACTAATACAACAGTTACCTTTTTAGAATGCTCTTGTGGGGGTTCCTTTGATGCTGCCCTGGTCAAAGAGATCCCATCTTCAGTTGGTTTAAATCATTTTTTTCAATTTCTGTATGTTATGAGCAAAATGGAATGTGGATCATGCTAGTGCTGAAAAATGTATTTGAATGATCCATTCCACCTCTACTTATATAGAACATGAAATTGCCAATCACTTCATGGTGAAGCATGTTCTTAATGATAAATTTGGATAGCTTTTGAATAAGGATCCTTGATAGTATAAAAGATCATTGTTGGAAAGGAATTTGCAGAGCATGGGTTGCTTGGTTGAATTCCACAGTGAGATATGAAATCTGATTCTCATGTTTCTAGCTATGGGCTCATGTCTTAACTCTCTTTTCAGGTTAATTGTAAGTCGTGAGAAATTTTCATTACATGTAAAGATATGGACGGGTGTCAAGCTATCTGAGAAAGCAGTAATTTAGCCATTGATTTCTGGTTATATGCATCTACCTGGCACCTGCCCATTGTCTTTCTTTGATGTGGAAAAACATGGTGCCAAGATGAAGACATTTCTGTAGACAAGCTGGTCTCTGTACACTTGAGCAACTGAAAGCACAACTTCAATCCAAATCCAAACCAAGGATTTCACTTGCTTGATAGTTTCAAATCCAGTTTTCTTGAACTAAATATCTTTTGCTCAGAGATTAATTCTGACGAGGCAGAATTCAAAACTTATTACAGGAAGTTTTGGGGCAAATGTTCAACCCTGAAATGGATCTGAAACTGAGAATCTAAAGAAAATTCCAGTTCAATTTGCCACAAAAATCCCTGGAAGTAGATGACTTTAATTCTAGAATTTTGTAGCTGGATTAACATTAGTTTCTCGTTGAAGTATAATCCATGGCTTATTTCTGCTTTGTAGTAGATAAACGAAAGGATATCAAAGATTAGATACAAAACAATTCAAAGCTGCTGGAATTTGTTCTCTTCAGTTATTGCTATGTGTACTGCATCTATATTTAATTCCTGAGTTCCAGCATTTATATTCATATTTTAATATATTTTCATTACTTTGCACATAACAATGTTTAGAGATTGAAAGAGAGGTTGGGGGATGAAAGAAGGGCCCAAAAGAGTGTGACTTCACTAATAACTCTATCATGACGGGAAAAAATGAAACAATTACATAAGTTTGCATTATGTTTTTTGAAATGCTCACTTTGGTAGAGGAAAATTTTCAGTAACATGCCCTCCTCCAACTACACTATGAAAATGAATGCAGGTCTTTACAAAACCTTGGAGGTCCAATGAATTGCATGCTATTGGAACTAGTAGTACTAGAAATATTTAGTACCTACCCAAGTGACTATGATAGTGTTTTGTCAACCCAAGGGAAGGGAAGGAGTGACCCTTAAGGGTTGTCAGTTGATATCACTCATCAAGACTCTGAATGAATGAAACAAAGAAGCTTGAAGTTAAATACTGGGCCACATCGTTGCAAGCTGGGAGTAAGAGTTATTCCATTCGCAACAAATCCCTCCTTCATTTGGTTATTTAATTTACTTTACTTAATGCATCAACTCATGGATTGATAAATATGAAATCTTCCTTTTGGAGCACATAAACTAGAAGTTCTCACCACTAATATGTCTAGTTAAAATTTATGATTGTAAACATACACTGCAAGATGAACCTCTTATGAATTCGGGGGCTAACCACCTGAGACGACTTCTTGTTGCATTAAGAGTATCAAAGTGTTTTAACAACCTTTGTTAATGGGGACAAAGGTTTTGGTGTGTGCTCTTTAAAAGGAAATAAATGCATGCATTTGTAGCATAAGGTCCTTCAACATTGTAACGTGATATTCCTATTCAATATCAAAATTATGAAGATTCTTTTGAAAATATGAAAGAGAACATCCTATTCGAACCAATGTTTTTCTTGGCAATTTTGTGTTTTAGCCAATGTTGTGATGATTCATGGAAAGATTTAGCCAAATTGGGCTACAAGCTAAATATGAAAATAATTTTGTAAAACATCCTTCTATGTTTTTGGCTACCTAGTTGGACCATTTATAGAAATCTGGTAAATTTTCTTAAATTTTCTTAAATTTTTTGGCTATTGAAAATCTCAAAAAAAAATGATTTTAATGATTTTTATTTTTTAATATTTCATTTTAGCTATATATAGCCAACAACAATAAGGCTGATTCAAACATTGGCTATATAATTACAAAATTAGTTTAAAAAACAATAATCCACTTTTGGCTCCATCACTTGTCACAAAACGAGGTTGTTGCATGTTGGATGTTGGGAATATGCCATCGAAATATGGTGAAGGGTTTCATTTAACATTCCAAATCTTGAGATAAGGCCTTAATTTCACTCATTAAAAAAAATGATGATCTAATTAGGAAAGTTGAATAGGTTCACCATAAAAACTAATACCTCTTGGTTTTGATTTACTGATTTATTGAAGATGTTTGTGAAGATAGCCTTCAAATGTTTACAATTTGTTGTGAATCCCAAGATGATCACAAATGAAAAATAACCTCATAAACTAACTATGGTCACATTGAACATGTCATGCCTTTTGCCTCATGAATTCATCAATTGTCTTTCACATGATATAGATTTTGAATACTTGGATGATTTCATTTTTTGTTGAATTGATGACATCTTCAATTTCTTGAAAGATGTGCATGAATTTGAATATCACATATGACTTGTTTTTAAAAAGCTTCAAACTATTAAATTCGATGGAAAAAAATCAAATGTGAAATTTACAAAAGCCAATTTGATTTTTTATGGTTTTTTACTATTATCATTTATTATTTGTAATGTTCAATGTTTTCTTGAATTTAAGATATTTTATTTATCTTTACGAATTAATTGTTGCAAATTTTTTAATTTTTTTTCATGGAGCCATCATAAGAGACAAGTTTCATTTGCCACAAAGGACTAGATCCCATTAAATTAACTTTGCAAGTTGCATCACTTGATATATGGATATTCTCCAAAACCTTGAAGAGGGTGCAAGCATAGTAGGTCTACTTGTGCCTTTGCTAAGCAAATGCCCTAACTTAATCCTTGGGAATTAAACTTTAAAATAACAACTCCAACTATTCATCATGTAATTTATAGTTTGGCTTGAAGAAAAATGATTGTCACAAGAAATGACAAATAGCAAGCATGTCAAAAGTGATTGAAGAATTGTGAGGTTGTCCTACAACAGATTATGTCCTTTTCCTCTCTATTGTGATTGAAGTTTCAGTCAAAACAGACACCAAACAATTTTTGCTTTAATTGAAAAAGATCAATCATTCAAATCAACAATTTGTGAGCACATTAGTCATCATTGAGTGATTAGTCACGACTAAAATGTGTCATGTTGACTAACATGCTATCTAATGCTAGTTTACATGGTCATGTTTTTTTATATACTTTTATCACATTGTTTTTAAATTTAAAAATTGTCAAAATTATAAACATTTCATTCTATTGTATGATTTTTTATTATTATCTTATGTTTTAAATTGAAAAAAAAAAACCCTTTCATTGGTTCACACTAAGACACAATTTTTTTTTCTAGTTTAGAATGTTGACAAGTAACTAGACCTATGACTCATTAGCATACCTTATCATGTTTGTATATTTATTATTGTTTTCTAGTCGCATCAACGCATCCAATTCTAGTCACACTTAGAACATGACTACCTTAAATCTTGAATAAAATGTAAAATAAATAAATTTAAGCCCTTACCTCCATAGCTATAAGACATATCCTTAACCATTCAACCACCACTTTAGATGATGACAGATCTTGTAATCACATAAATATAAGCATATGTATGTAGTGAATTTTGAACATTATAATGTTATCATATAAATATTTAAATTCATAACAAAGTTAATTTCATATGTAGGCAAGTAATAAGTGGAGGTTAGTAGGTAGTACCTACCTACCTTCTTACCTACATGCATAAATATGACTTGCCTATCTATGTTCATTTCATTATTTTATTTTATATTTTTATTTCATAATTACATTGAATTTTGTAATGCATTTACTAACATGTTATAAAGATGTTATAATAATTTTTAGTATTCATTTCAGAAACTGAAATGTAATGTTTTGAATCTCAATTTGGGTTATAAATTCAAATATTGTTGTTTAAGTTACATCTTATTTCAAAAAAATTTAAATTCATCACTTGATTTAATTGTATAATGTGTTGATTGATAATTTGATCCACTAATAATTAAATCTCATGATGAAATTAATTCCATCTCATATGTGAAATACATAGTTCTAAACTGATTCTAAAATTTCATAGGTTCTTAATCTAAAATTTTACTATATGAAAATATTAAAACATCATACACATTATGCCACTTAAAACCCCCAAAAAAAGTAACACATTTTAGTCAAAATACCACACTAACTTGACAAAAGGATTACGCTTTACAATTTTAGTCGAAACAATCTAATGTGACACTATGACAGTGTTTTTTGCTATGCTCATAACGATGCACAAATTGACCAATTCTCTTTGGGACGGTCTTTGCCTCCTTCAACCAAGAACTACGCATGTCCCATTTGGAGAGCGCCATGAACTTTCAACCTTTTAATCTACGGATGAGACATTTTGACATTGTCTTGGAGAATCACAAACTCAGCATTTTGGCCAAATGTCAGTGTATACAAGATGCCTCCAAAGGCAATATAAATTCTAGGGGTAGGAGTTATCAAGAATCTACACTTTAGAACCTTTTTTTTTGGTGTGGGTAAGTATTATGTATGGATTCCTCACTTTCTTTCACTTGAGTAGTTGAGAGCTTTGGTTGCATGAGCAAAGAACTTATGACTTTCTGCATGTCTTTGAATTTTTTGGACACCTTAAGTCCCATAGTTTCTTTTGGTATTATTGTTTTCTTCAGGGAAAGAGGCTTCCAAAGCACTTCAAAATTGTAAAGATTCTTTTGTCATAAATGGGACCATCTTGGTTGAGTTGGGCGGCATGTTAGGGGGTGAAAGGAGGCCCAAAGAGAGGGCGAATTTACGGATTTCTCTATAATCTTAGTGAAATTTTGCCAGTGAGGAAAAACCCTTGCATTTTTTGTGCATGTACCTGGATTCTAGTTTCAAACAGTGTTTTGATTTTCTGGGAGAATTGTCACCAGCAGGTGAATGAATGAATGTTTTAACTACCTAAACCTAAACCCTAACCCTAAACCCTACCCTAAACCTTTTTTGAGGCTTCTGATTCCGAAATATGGAAAGTTTTTAACAGAAAAAGTAGTTAGATTTCACATCAGCTTCCAACAGGTGGGCCAGCAGTATTATAAAAAAGGATGCATAAACTCTTTTTAATTTCATATTTTGTTTTAGCCAAATTATGCTAAGTTGTTTTTTATTGATGATTTATGGCTCCCGAGCTACAAAATTGGAGCCCAAAAAAAAAACGGCACTGGTGGTTCACATGGCAACCTAGATTAGAATGGAAGTAAAGCAAGGAGTGCCAGAAGCAGTCATGTGGTGGGTTCACTGAACTCATTACAACTTTTTCAGTCCGAGCAAAAGTTCAGAGATATTTTTCTTATTTTCAGAGCAAGATCAGAGATATTTTGTCTATCCCACAGCTACACTCGAAGCCACGATGTTGATCAACTTTTACTTGTGACCAGAGTGATGACAGAATCAGGTTGTCACCAGCACCCAAAGCACCCAACAACAACTTCCCTGCCCATCATCAGTATTCCACTTTGCCCAACTTGGCCCACTCTATCAACTCCATAGCAGACTTCATAACAGTGCGCACCTTTTACATCATCAGTTTCACCCACAAATTTCTTGCGTCGTGTGTCTACAATAGCCACTGTCAAGTTCCAATTGATGGTGTCACACTTGAGAGATGTGTGTTATGTGAGCTTCAACATCTGGAAATTCAATGAATTTGAGTTGCCGGTTAAGTAATAAATTGCAAGACCAATGTTTGGGAATGACAAATTATAGGAGGGTTCACAAAACATTGATTTCGAGCCCATGTTTTGCACAAATGTCCAAATATACTTGTGAGGATCATTGGAGTTAATCTCTAATCAAGAATCAAATCACTCTCGTATTGGACTTTAGTTTCAACAAGCGCAATGCCTTACCACATGGAGGCTACAAAAGAGCTAACTCACATAGCATCTTCATGTGAACTCTGGTTTGCTCTGCTAGTCCCATTGGCCTTGCTGCAATGTCACTCCATTTGGAACTTCTCATCTCAATGAATGCAGTTCTAGCAAACATGCCATAAATCATTAGTACACATAGTACTTCAAATGTGGCTCACACATGGTGTCAAGTTTGAGCTAAAATTTGATGCTTGAATCCTACACCAATGTGTAATCTCTTCCCTAAGGACAAAGTCAGCCAAAGGCCGAAGGCCAGGAAAGATGGGCCTAGGCCCCCCAAAAACGGTAAACCAATCATTATGGCCAGCCAATGTAAAGTGGTCATTTGTTTTTGTTGGCCATTTCAAAGATTATTGTGTCTTGTGCATATATTTACATGTCCAAAGTCCAAACTCCAATTGGATGTTATTTAACAGCTGTACTTCATCCAAAGAACTATGTATATAGTATACACTATTGTATTCCTACCATTTCTGCAATTTAGTTATATATTTAGAAATGGTATACCCTAAGTACCTTAACAAATCAAAGATTCTCCCAAAGATCCAACTAGATTACATTCTGGAATCCCTCTACATTTAGCTTTTGGCACAGCTAGTTTACTCTATTTTCCAAAGGAATCTGCTCTTGCTCAGCTGGTTACCTTGAAAAAACAAAAGACAACCCCTCCTCAGTTTGGGGGGGGTGGTTCTTTCAATCTTTTGATATAAAAAACTGGCCAATTTTTTTGGTAAAAAACGTGACAAAATTTGTTGAAAGAAAGTCATTGCTCCTCAACAATGGTTTTTTTTTTAAGGATAGTATTTAAGTTGAGATTTCCTTTTAAAGTCTCTAATCAACAGCCAATTTTGCTACTTTGGGTAGAAATTATTGGCACTTACTAAAAACCAAATGAAATGAATGGTTTTGGCTAATACATGTAGACTAAAATCTTGAGGTTGGCAATAGTTTTGGTTAGTGTGAGGGTTTCATTGGCTATTCAAAAAAAATTTGTAGTGGGTTCATCAACAATTACATAGGTGAATTGTGGGCTTTATTGGCTACTCAAAAAATATATATTGTGTAATGTGGTACTGAATATGCATACTCATGTAGACTCCAAATTATGTTGTTCTAGATTTTGTTTCTACATGTTATTGCAAAATCCAAAGATGGAGTTCCAAATTCAAAGTGTTAAATTTAAAAACCCAAATTCAAGAAGCAATTTTCTTAAAAGAATATGACTTTTGCAAGGATTGAACCCTGGTCTAAAAGACCTTGCCCACTATAACAAATATCTCTTGCCTAAACAAACACACACAAAATGTTAATAAAAGATGAACATACAAAATTAAAACTAGATGGCTTGCCTTATTCTAGAAATTAAAAAAAGATGGAACCCCTTTGACTATATGGAAAAATCATCAAGTGCCAACTTCAAGAATGAACAATGTAACAAACTTTCTTCTCCCTACAAGTGGTGATGGTTTGAACATAAGGAAAAATATCCTTAATCTAGAAATCTTGCAAGAACGTCTTCACACGCAAGTCTAGATGAATGGTTAAATGATTGCATAATTTGCCTTTCATAAAAAATAATGTGATGAAATAATGTTTATCTTCAACGAACCCCAAAACTTAACACATGGCAAGCTTTGCAAACTTCACATAATTAAACAAGGCTTGAGTTAAGACCCTAAAACCTAATATCAATAGTCGCACGTGCTTCAAATGATTATATTCTTTGTCATCTTTCCTTTGAATTTATGTCGCATTGGGAAGCATGGTTGTTTTAAAAATAAAATCTTGAGACTCAAATTTTAGTTTGTCATGTAAAACAAACATCAATAAATCGCCAATATTTTTCAATACACAATAAAAAGACACGATAACCTCCAAGTGAAAAAGGAATGATGCCTCAACATATATATTGACCCTACAATAAGAATAGACCACTCCAAAAACATTCATCAATTCTTAATTCAAAACAAATTACTCCAATTACTCAAAAACAACAAACAATGTTTCAAAACATTACAACTAAACAAAGTCCCAAATTTTGGAAAACAAGGCATGTCTAATGAACAAGGCCACCTTAGTGGTCTATCCTAAAAATGAACTAGAACTTGGTGACCATTGAACTTCATAACACACCAGTCATCATCACAAGTGCGTGATTTAACAGAAATCAAAGCCAATTCATCATGGTTTTTAGCTAAGAAGTTGTGGAATGTTTTGACAACTTCATTGTTGAACTTGTATTCAAAATCATTACACATTTCATATAGTTTAAATTTGCACATCCTAATAATTTCAACAAAATCACTAATATACACATCTTTCCCTATGACATATTTTCTCAAAGTGTGAGCCAATTTAAAAAGTAACATGATGCAATGTAGGCTAAATATTAGTTTCACATTTAACACCTTTTGCACATTGGATCTTGTGGCTTCACTCTCAACATGATCTTCCCATATCTTTATAATTAGTGTATTGTAGTCAACCACAACATGTTTGCATGGAGATAACATGGAAGATCAATTGCTTTTTGTGTTGGATGAATTTTTTTTAAAACTTTAGTGTTCAAGAACATTGACAACTTTTGCAACTCAAGCATTTTTTGTGACTTCAACAAAGTACAAGTGGAAGGATTGGAGTAGGTTTTCCAATGCTTGCATTATGGACAAAGTCAAAAGGGTTTGAACCACCAAGTTTATCTTGTGTGCATGACAATGGATTGACACAAGAAAAAGGAGCCACTTTGTCCTTGATTTGCATAGAAACAACAATCTTACACCTAGCAAACACATATTTGCCATTTGTTTCAATAGAAATGAGTTTCTCTCCAATTTTAAATTATGTTAAACCTCCTTGAATCAACAAAATGTTTAACATTACCCCATATATGTACTACGTCATGACACAATTAATGACCTTCTCCAAGTTGAATAGAAAAGGAACTTGCCATTAATTTTCTAACCATGAATTGAAATCCAAGACTTGTTGTCTATAGTTGTCACTTGATCTACAAAGACAAGGAGGAAAAGAGATTCCCTAACAACTTCTTTTATGCATTGTAAAACCACATGATGCATGCATGGGGATAAGTACAATTACGTGGTGCCACTAGGAACATCACACCATCATTTTCCTATACCACCTTGACTTTAAGAATGCATTGTGAATTTTTCATACAAAATTTGATCAATTTATTTACATTTTTACATCATGCACATCTAGGTGATCTAATAACATGTGTTCAATCAAATTTCGATATGTTTATATGTTCCTACATTGTTCCTATATAAAAAGTTTCAAAAACATCGCATTCTTTAGGAAAGCACATAGGAACTTAAAAGGAACCTTTAGTAATTTCAAATTATTTAATTGTTTGTTCAAAAATAACCCCATAACATATGCCTACATGAAACAATCGTCAAAAGTCCTAAAATGTGAAGTATGGATTATTGGGCAATTTTTGAGTAATAGGAAAAGTACCCATTTTAGGGGCATTTCGTTCAATAACAATTTTTTTCAAAAAAAATTGCCCAATTCTGATTCTTACTTGTAGTGCTTTCCAAATGCCACCTTATTGCAATTGGAATTCATTAAAAAGGTAAAGTTCTTAGCATAAAATCAACACTTGAAATTTATTAGCATTCTTGAAATATTAGGTTAGGAACCAAATGTCTTAAACTTTATCATGAAAACTTGCTTCAATCTTGGCCATATAATTTGAAGTGGAATCAATCTAGACCCTTGGTTCTCGTGGGACTAGGGTTCCTCACACCTTTGTCAGAGTAGGAACTTGCCAAAGTTAGCGATGGTGATGGTGACATTTGAAATCACAACGAACTTGAGAAAGAGAAGGAAGGTTTGTTTTCAAAAACTATGATGCTTCGTCAAAGACTTTGATGTGGTTATGACTGATAAACCATGCTCCTTTTTAAAGTAAGGGCAAAGCTTTGGGAGATTGGCAAAAAAGTTGCCCCAACAATAACAAGGTGCATTCTGGCTTTCCCCAAGGTCATGTTTGATTTTGACTGATGATGTGATGTGGATGGTCTATTTGTAGTTTTATGCCCTTGCATTTTATGTTTTTTGCTCCATATTTGTTTAGAGCTTTGTCATCCAATTTGTTATTTTAGTGTTGTTGATAGCATTCAACAATGAAAAATGTGAGTGGGAGAATATTGGTTGGATTGTGGTGCATGGTGGAATGAAGTCAATGACAAAGACTAAAGTGTGTGGCACTACAAGTCTTTTAATCAACATGTGATATAGTCTTTTTATTATAACTTCCATTTCGTTTCTTGGACATTGGTCTTTTACAAATGAAAGTTGTTGATCTCTGCTAGGAAGATTGTCAATTAAATGTTAAAACAACTAAATATATTGCTTGACAATTTGACAAGACAATGTTTCTATTAGTGTTATGCATTAAAGATTATGTAAAACTAGAAGTTGCTATTGGTTACCATGATAGTTTTCATTGTGTATTTTATTAAGTTTGTAAACTTAATGCAAACTGTATTGATAGATGTTTTTGCTACTAATAGAATATATCTAATTGTATTCTATCACGTAAGTTGGAAACATTGAACAAAAAAGATGCATGGCTTTTCTAGGGTCAATGTACCTCACTGTAAGTTGTTGTACCAAATAACCATGTTTTCTATTTTGTTGCAAATGTTTTAGAAATGTCCATAAACTTATAACTTGTTATAGGTTTTGAATTGTTTCCTTGGGTATGTCAAGTGTATTAGATTCAAACTAGTTAAGTTAACATGAATGTATTTTTTGCAACCTAGGGCATGGGTAGCACTAGGCATTGTAGCAGTTATCAAGTTTAATTTGGATTACCTTTTGGTGGTTGGAGTTGCTCTTATTATCAATGTAGTAATCATCATTGGTTCACAATGTATCATAACTTAGTATTCCAAATATCCTTTTTATGGCCTTGTGTTGTTTTTCTTGATTTTTCATAACTTTATGCAACACACCTTGCCACATATAATTACCAATGACTAATAGGCTAATACTACTCTATAACTTTTTGATCCACCAAAGCATTTGACCTTGTTGCAACCTTCTTAACTTTGACAAACAAGGCCTTCCACTTGAAGGCAAGTCCAAGCTTCAATTGGAGATCATGGACTACTCTATTGGAAATTTCATGTGTGTACTAAAAACCTCCCCATTATGCAAAGTGTTGGCTTTGATATTAATCAATGTGGGCATTTGAATGCAAGACCTACATTTAAATGTTTTTGAAGATGGTTAAAACAACCAAAGGATTATATTTTCACCTTGTACCATGTTTGTTTCCTTTTCATATTATAATATAAATGCAATGCACTTGCTCATGTTATAATGTGCAAAAATGCTTGTAGTAGATTTTGCAACATGCAACTCAAATTTGAACAAAAGGTTCATTTTTTATATCTACTTTTGGAACACATTTGAAACATAACATAAAATGTGTTTCAAGCTTTCAAAGAAGTGTATATGTTTTTCAATGCTCTTACTTGTAAAAAAATTGGTGGTATTTTGTTACACATGCATGTTTCAACATGCTCATGTGAAAAGGTTTTCTTTTGTCCTTTCCAAGCTTCTAAATTTTAAGGTCTTCACAAGCTAAATCAATGTGGGTTTGATGATTTGATCAACTTGAGTACGTCTACAATAACAAATTGGTTTTTTTTTTTAAGATGTGTAAATTTAACAAAATAATCTGAGAAAATCAAATCAAAATATTATGGTCCAAAATTTTGTTGTAATTAACTAGGTTGATATATTTGATGTATGGTCAACATATCTCAGACCTCTAATAGCTATTTGGACGTTCACCAAATCTATTTTTGATATCTAATGTATTTTTTTATGTGTTAACATCGACCAGATCTATAAGGGCAATTGATGTGCAAAGGTTGCAAATACACATTGACATTAATGTTTGAGGCCTAAAATTCAAATCCATCTACAAACCAACATGTTAATTACACTCCTTCCTTCCTTGGACATTTTCCAACTTCCTTTGTGACTAGGATATCATATATTTTGTGTTTGCTACACTATGCAATTATCCTCAAAACATTGTTTTTAATTAGGATTATATTTTCTTTGTTGGTGGGCATGGTCATCAAAGGTAAGCTTACCTAAGGTTCTTCCAACTAATTAAAGGAAACATTAGGCCCCATGGTTGATGTGGAGCTTAAGGAGCTTTTTATCCTAGGTGGTGGTAATGAAATATCACAATTTTTTTCCATGGGGAAAATTGGGATTGAACGAGTGGATAGATTGTAATCACAACCAAAAAAGACCACAAGCCCAGCCTGTGAGAAAGTTGTGAAAAAAACTCCACCAAGGAAGTTAACACCACCACCTTTAAGTGTGGAAAATGAGGACTGTGTCATTTTGCAACCAAGAACATCACCCATGAAAAGGTTATTCATGCAAAAATCTCCTTTAAAAATGAATGTGGAGGGTCATAATGCTCAAGGTGTGGTTTAAGTAAGATGGCTACAAGTTGGTGTGTGGTGTGCATTTGTTTATTTTTCTACACATCTAGGTGCATTTTGGCTTTTCATTAATTTGTTTCCATGTTGTGGAATTGGTTGTAGCTTGTGATGCCTAGCAAGGAGCTACAAGGTAAGGTGGTTGCACCCACAACAAGTAATAAGGAGAAGGTTGTCTCACAACAAGCATGCATTTCATCTCCTTTTTAATGTTTCAATGTCTTTATTTTCATCATGTTTTACATTTTTTAGGGTTCTGCATTACTTTTTATATAATAAATGTTAATTGCCTAATAATCACAACTAGTAATGCTAATGTTGTGAATTATTGGGTGGGTTGTAGTTTAATATTGGACAAGTTGTGGTTTTAGTGAATTCGAAAAACCCTAGGCAAAAGGTGGCGTTTGGAAAAATCAACGGTCGTTGGGGGTTGGAAAAATTCCATTGTTCACTTATTCTTGAATTTTGGTACAAAATGGATGTCATGTCAGCTCTTTTGCATGAGGCTCCATTTATGCATCCGCATGAAGATGCTGACTAGGTTGTAGTGAAAAATGTGGTAGGCACTTGCACATTGTGGAACTAGAAATATGTCAAAGTTGTAAGTTGACATGCTTGTTTTACGATGAATGTGAATTTGTAAATTGTTTTGTTCTTTCGTCTCATGGGTGGACAATAAATTATGACTTCTTTTTGGTTCCAAATTTTGAACATGAACCATATTGTAGTTTATGACGTAATCAATTGGTTCACAATTTTCCTCCTAATGTGCAAAACTTTTATAAATGTTGGACCATAAGCTTTACTCATTTTTTCTTTGCTAAAGGAGAAATGTTCATGTGAACTGAAGTTTTATATAAAATTTGATTTATAGTATTATTATATGAAGTACAAATGACTATAGATATGACCTAAAGCATAACTTTTATATGACTTCTAGAACATGTATGATTCATATATGTAGTTATTCATAAGCATAATAGAAACCATAAAATGATTATGAATTTTTTAATATTTTGTCCTACTAGCCTTTTAACATTATGAATAACTTTTCAATGAATCACATATGACTAAAAATGTAAACAATTCACTTTGTGGAGTGAAAATCACAACTAAATAATGATTTATCTATAATTATCTTATAATCATATAAAACTATGATTGTGTCATTACTAACGAATGACAAATTAGGGGCCCAATTTCTTTACACATGTCGAATGTGTAAATTACCACATGTCTACTTATATAAATCCAAACCTAGTTGAATAAACTATTGCAATGTGTCATTATCCTTGCTTGCCACGTGGATGATTCCAATTCATACATTATTAACATTAAACAATTTTAAAATTATTGCATTAAATGTTTGCCACATGGATCACTTATAATCATCCACGTCTACAACTTTATAGTGAATTGTGAGTCATATTTTAATCATTGAACTTTGTGCACGTAGGATTGATGATGTCATCCATGTGAACCCCTGAATAAAATTAGAAAGCAACATAGGATCAATACATGTGGTGATATGTCACGTGGTTAGTCTGATGTGGCCCCATGTGTCATCTATGACTAGGGGTTGTCCAGTATGACTAGTGGATGAAGATTGCCATGTCCCCTACCATGTCACAAAATAAATGACTAAATGTTTTAAGCCACTCGTTCGTAACAACTATGTGGTGCTTGATCATTGATGTACGTCTTGTATGATTGGTTTCCTAATCATAGACAAAGTCATAGATTTTAGGATTTCTTCTAATGATGATTCTATAACATGTTGTGTAACTCCAAAAGCTTGTTTCAATAAGACTAGTTGCAAATGTTTTCTTTTGCAACTTACTTCACAATTTGTAAATCGTTACGCTTTTCATGCACAACAAGTGCATAAGTCACCCAATTAAGTTGAATTCCAAAATTTTCAGCCATTAATCCATGTGCAAACTCTAGGGTTACAATGTCATTCAAAACTTTTTGTTTTTCATACACCCGTGTGTATAGGTTGACAATAGTGTCTTGTAACTCTTAGTATGTGTGAAGTTTGGATTTCCACCCATTCTTGTCGAACTTTGGGCTTAGGAACTTGTAATTTTTTTCTTATGAGATGTCGGCCTTTCCAAGGGACTTGATATCTTCACCACAACCTTTGAACCCTTGCTACTGCACAAAATACTACAAGTTTATCTTGCTTTCTTAAAAACATCAATAAAAGATCCATTACAAATATTTGAAAAAGAAAATAATGAACATTTTCTAATGAAATTAAACCTTAATGTAAACATGGACATAATCAAACAGTGACATGCATTGCAACATGCATATTCAAACCCATAAAGTTATATAGAAATTTTTAAATAAACATACTAGTGTTGCCATGGTGAATGAACACAACTTGTGACATTCAATTAGTTGAGACATTCAATTAGAAAAATGTAAAAAACAAAAATACACAATGTGGAAAACTTCAACATTTGAAGACACACAACTAACTAAACTTAATGGATGAAAGAAACAAGGACCAAGTTGTCATGGCACTAATGCTCGATTTTGAATCGTTGAATATATGTTTTTGTTCCACAATAAAACATGAATTCAGACACTTATCACCCAAGCACTTTGAATAACAAGCTTAAAAGTGTTTGTGAACTATAGTGATGAACTTCAATTAATAACCAATAAACATTGGCAGCAAGGAAACGCTCGTGATACATTAAGTTCAATCAATAGGAAAACATGGAATTTACAAATATTTAATGATTTAAAATAAATAAAATTCCTAATGATTCTTTAAACAATTCTTGAAATTGTTCCTAATGGTACCACCCAATTGTACTTGCCCCTAAATTCTACAATGTTCCAACCCATGTTATCATACTAAGGTTTTCTTGACATGTTTTTGAGTTAAGAAAATGAAACAAATCTTTAAAAGACTCACAATTTGTCATTGGATGACCTTCCTTCAAAAAATAAAACACCATTTCAAATTATATCCTCTTCTTTTTCTTCTCCCCGATTTCCCCTAAATCTAGTTAATGAAGTATTTCACTATGAAGATTTGCAACATACAAGACTTCCTTTTCATATGCACAAAACATGGATAATAGTAGGTTAAACCTTTTGCCATCTTGGCAATGCTTACCTTGGCTTTCTTTCAACTTGCATGTTTGTATAAGGAAGCAAGCTTCACCACCAATAGTTTTTCCTTACCTTCAATGGAAGTGTAGATTTCACAATGAACTTGGTTGGCAATCCCATCACTTCCAACCACAAATTTAGCCCAAAAAACTTTAGTTGACCAAATAACTTGAAATGTTTTATGGGCTTCATATTATTTTTGTTTGAATTGTCTCTTATTCAAACAAAGGTATAGGAGGCTTTTGAACATGTGTAAGGTTGACAATAATAATGGTGCTGATAGATGAAGATGCAATGTGAGGTTGCCAAAAGAGGAAGACAAAACATGAACATTCTTAGGGAAAAAGGATATGAAAATGACTTGTACTTAAAATTGGTAGACAAGTGCAAAGGAAATATGATTGCAACTACAAAATGCAAGGTCAGAGTTTAAACTTTGAAAGATGAATACTCAAAACAATAAACACAACAAGCAATTTGAAGAGTGACCAACAACAAATTCATAACCACAATTCATGAATCAAAACCTTAAACCCAAAAAATTTGAAATTAAAACCTTAAACTATGAAACCAAGGATTTTGCATCAAAATTTTTAATTCTTGACACTCAAACATCAAACAAAAATGACGTACAATTGTTTAGACTCTTGATTTTGGAATTTCAATTTCCAATTCACACATATGCAAACCCAACACATAAAAAATCCAAATTGTGTAAAGCAAAAAGGACTTACTAATACATTTATGTTGAAATGTTGCAAAATGGCATTTGTATTGTTTGATGTTCAATGTGTTATAAGATTCCAACGATGAATCATGATTTGCACGATGCACAGTAGAAACAAAATCATGTGTGTGATATTCAATCACACAATGTATGTGATGATGATTTATAATTTACAACCACCACTAGCCCACCTTCAAGTCTAAGCTCCAAGCTTTCTCATCTCCATAATCTAGACTTGATACTTCACCTTATTCTTCGAGCATTTTGTGGTCCATTGCATAATAACAACTCCTTATATTGCATGCGAACAACAAGCATTAAGCTCAAGCAATTCATGAAAATTTAGAAGTGCCTTGTGCCATGTTCAACTTGCAGTTGAAACCATTGCAATTGCACAATGCACAACATAATTAGGTGAATGAGAAGTTTAATGGTGTATGTTGTTGGTGACAAGTTTTGAACAAAAACAACAACAAAAGTGGTGGGTTTTAGAATTGGCAATGGTGATCCTTATGGCAATGAGTGCTTTTGGGCAAGGTACATCTAGATCCTACTATGGAGGTGGCCACACCCACACAAGGTTCAACATTGAATTTGGTTACAAGGCTATCATAATGGATGGAGTGATGGCAAGATCCACATTAGTGAGCTACATATATAACTATTTAATGCCATAAAATTTCAAAAACAATAAGCATAACATTCATAAGGTCTCATGAGAAATTGAAAGGTGATGGGGTGCAAGTACAAATATAGGAGCCAAAAACCATGTTGGATAGTGGTGAAAATTGTGAATTTTCTTACATATGTTTTTTTCTTGATAATTTAAGTTATGTTAACCATTTCAAGTTGTGTTAAATGACTAATATGAATGTTGAGGAATTCAAATTAAAAATTCATTATTAAAATTTGGGTTTTGGTTTTAAAAAATGATATTTCAATTTGAATAGGTGTTGTGTTAGATTGTGGTTAATTTTACAAATGACTAGGTAATGGACTATTGTAATAACATAATTTTGATGGAAAAAAAAGAGAGATGATAGTTAGCTATTACCCCCAAGTTCAAAAAAACACTTGCAATTTAAAAGATTTGGAATTTTAAAATTTTAAAAATTCAAAGTATTTTTGAAAATTTTAAATTTTCAATAGTCTTTTACCACATGTAAATTTAGACAAAAAAATTGAAAAATAAATATTGATCGTGTATTATAAGAATAAGAACCACCATGTATAATGTATCATACACTATTAATGTGGATTATGTGATTGGCCCAAATTCATTAGTCATTACCCAACTAATTGAATTTGATTTTTGATTGTTAATGGAATTTCCAATGACAAATTATCCAAAATTCAATGTCTCTTACATGATAGGTTTACAAATTATGAAATCTTAACCATTGAGTAGTTTCCAAAAATATTATAAGTGCACCCAATTTTTTTAATTTGTTTGTTTTGATTTTATTAGATTCTCAATTCAAAAATTATTAGATATTCAATAACCCTTACAGGTGAATTATTAGATTTTCAATGAAAAAATCCTAGTGACAAATAATCATAATTGGTATAAAGGGAGTTTTCTAGAATCCTTTGTATGGTTATCCATGGACCATTCCAAAGACATTTTTAAAATAACTGCATTATTATCAAACTTGACTACTTCATTTATTTTTTAATAAATTACTTCCTTTTCTTATGAACTTTCTTAATAACTATCTCCCACCTTTTTTAATAAATACCTACAATTTATAAGTGCCTCACTTTTTCCCCCTATCCACCAACATGGATATGAAAAAACAAATTAGTTTGTTTAATTTTGGGTTGAATGTTAGTTGACATTGACATAAATAATGATGAATTATTGAAAACTATATGAAATCATAAGAATATATATATATATATTTATCATCGTTGGTAATTGTGTAGTAATGCGAATTTTTAATTATTAAATATTCAGTAACCTTTGCATTCTCGATCTAAACAAAAGATTATATGCATTTGGAGAAGAAGAAAGCTTCAACTTAAAGGCCAAAACCCATAATAAAGGTAGAATTTTTTTGAACAATTAATTACAATTCTCATGTAGTGTTGTGTGGATCATGATGTATTATAGAAATCACCACATTTAAGGCCCATTATGCACATGTTGTGGTGTATTTCACAACATTAATGAAGGCCTATTCTACACTCATAAACCAACATTGGAGTAGTAGGACTACAATGCTTGGAATGTAGAATTGGCACTTCTTTCAAAACAACCAAATTTTACAATTTAACAAGCTTTAAAAAATGTAAATTTTGTTTTCGAAAATCGTTTAAATACCAAAGCATTAAAATGAGATTCAAAAAATCAAACAAGTCCTTGTGAGCCTCATACTCATGCATAGGCCTGCCATGCTTCAATGTGTGAAACAATGTAGCAAATTGAATTAATTTCTTGCGCTTCTCATTAACCAACCCATTAGTTACTTATTGTAAAACAAATTTTCTCCTCTTAAAAAACATAAGTAACTTAATTTCTGTTATGTTTACAAGCATTGTTAGTATACCATTCCTTTTTTTTCACCCCTTGCATAGGTCTATCAACTTTCTTCCAATCAGCATGTTTTTGTAGTGAACCCATTTTGCAGCTAAAATTTTGTCTTTAATTTTCAACTTCTGAGAAATTTGTTCACTTCACAATGTGTAGAAAACCATCCAACCCCACTTATAATTCAGCCCAAGGTATCTTGGCTATCCAAGAAACTTGAAACTTCTATTTTGATTCATAAGCTTTGGTTTTGTTAATTTCTGGTGGTGACAAGTTCTGATCCAAAACTTCCACCACCTTTTTTATTGAATCAACATTGCGAGACTTTGCGTGCAAATTTGAACTAGGTAAAAAAATCAAGGATACTTTCGTGGCAAATTGTTTACCTTTTAAGGTGGCAAAGTCATGCACAAACTAATTAAATTTGACTTCTACTCGAAGCCACATTACATGTAGCTAGTGGAACACCATCACCAAGGTTTCATGAATTACAATACTTAAACTTGAAATTGGAGGTTGGTGTAAGTAGTGACATCTTCACACAAGGTTAGATTACAAAAATTCACAACCCAATGCCCAATGGCCCACCACCACAACCACAACATATTGCACAATGAAAAATTATGGAATTCAAAGTTTGGATGCACAAAACCAAAGACAATTGAAGTTGTTTACAAACTACCACCAACACCCGCTCAACGCCAACACTTTGAACTCATAAAAGCAAAGAAAAAAAATTAAATGCACCCTATAATAGGTTACAATTTGCAAGACCTTTATACCATGTCCAAATTCCAAAGATTAGAGTGACGAAGGAGATTTTCACATACTTGAAGGGTTGAGGTTGGAGAGTTGAGACTAAGTTGGAATCTGGATTGAAAACACTAGTAGAAAACCCCTTCTTTTGCAACTACGTTTTCAACTAGTGTTCAACTATAAACTAAGTTGAAAACTACACATATAGTTGCAACTTATATTTTGCAATTGGGAAATAGTTTTTGCAATTGCTAACTGGTAATGTCAATAAGTACAAGTCAAAGGTGAAATTACAATCGAAAGTGTGTGCCACATGTCAACACCACAACAATAACCATTACATGCCACTACTTGCCAATTTAGTTGAAAATTGTTCTACTAATTTAGTCAAGGGATGTTGTCAACTACATTTGACTAATGGATGAACTTCATCCGCTAATTAAGCATGATGTTAACCAAAAATATAATTACAATTTCAATTAGGTTGCAACTATGTAAGTTGAACATTTTGATTATGTTGCAATTATGTAAATTAAACATTTAGCTAGTGGTTTGGTGACTTGTGGCACATTCACAATGTTGACATGTGGCACATTCATAAAATGTGGGATCAACAAATAATTAAATGACATTTGGCATGCTCACAATTTTTGGGGTTAACAAATAGTTAAATGACACATGGCACATCCACATCAATAGGTTAGGCCACATGGTGCCTAAGCGTAGGTTAGGTCTAAATGTAGGCACCCAGGTTAAACCTAAACATAGACCATTTAATGTAGGTTTAAGTTAGGGCTAGACCTAAGCACTTATGTTAGGCCTAAACCTAAACCACATGGTGATTAATAAATGAATCCTATTTCATTTAGTTTAACCTTTAAGGTTGAACCTTTTTTATTAATTCATCCCAAATGGCTATTAAATTTTCATGTTTATTGTGACCTCTAACAATCCTAGTACATTCCTTTATATAGTTTGGATTGATAGAATGGAACTGAAACAATATGGGATAAAGATTTTAGTTATAACCTAATGTAAATACACCTATCACTAAACACTTAACGATGGATCATTATAACTTTCTTGTCCATGGTTTATTACTTTTGGAATTTAAAACAATTTTGTAGTCTTCCACCTATTGTATCCAAATTTTTAAAAAACTTTTCAGTCTAATGGAAAATGAGCAAGATATGATGTTTCAAAGTGAAGGGGGTTGTGCTTTGGTTTTTTCCATAAGTGTTTGGAATGATTTTGAAGCTTAAGCTTTTTGACTATTGTTTTTTTATCTTTTCACGTTAAACAAATTTTATAGATTTTGAGATAGCGCATTTGTAGCCTTTGAAATCATTCAAAATGAGGGAGAAATGAATAAGATATAATTGTTGGAAGTAAAGGGGGTCTAGAAACAAAATTTGAGACAAAATATCACTCTTTCTTTTCCTACCATTTATGCTTTATTCCTTTGCTTTCAAGGTTACAAGAACATTTGTAGCTCTTTGTTTGTGCTTCCAATGACATAAAAAATGTTCAATTTGGTTTTGAAATGAAGAAAACTTGAAAATGTTCAATGATAAAGTATTGTTTGGTGATAGGCATGTCTACCCTAGTATAACCTAGTTGCAACTGAATTGCAACTCAAATACTTGTAACCTAGTTGTACAAACTAGTATAAGATTAATTAGGCCTAGACCTAAACTAATAATCTACCTAGTTTAGGTCTAGCCACATACCTTAATTATTTATAGTTTTTATTCATAAACCATTTTAAATTGTGTAGTTGTATAATTAAACAATTTAATATATTGTCACCATTTATTAAATAATATGGTGATTAGTTAATTAAAAAAAGTAATTAAATGTGTTCATCTATTAAATAATTAATTATCACTAAATAATTTTTTAAATTCTAAATTCATTATAAAACTTTATTAACATTTCATAATAATAAATTAATTCAACTATAAATTCAATAATACAATTTAAATGATATTTTAAGTAAAGTAATTATTATAATGTAGCGATAATTAATAGTTCACTACAATTACAATGACAACATTAATAATAATATTGTAGCTAGTAGTTAGGCTAGGCTAGTTATTTGACTATTTTTATTCATATTTTTATCTAACTTGTTGAAACTATTAAATGACCTAGTATAATATATATATATATATATAGAATATATATAAATAATTATAGTAGTTTTAAATAAAAATAATTCCTGAAATTATATGATAATTTATTGAATATCCTTACTAATTATTCTAATCATAAATACATAAATGAATAATTCTATAAAAATGAAAAAAATTGGAATTAATAGCCAGAATTAGAATAAAATTTTTAATTAATTAAAAAAATTATGTATCATTACTTGATATGTTGTAAATTAGAATTGCATTTATATTGAACTAATAAATTATGCATGTATTGAACTTACACATTATTAAATTGATTTATATTTCATAATTTCCTTAAATTTTATTTTCAAATTAAAGTGTAATATTTATATGCACACAACAACTCATCATACATAACCAATCATGTATACAAAAAAAAATCACATGTACCTTAATAATTAATGTTGTAATTTTAAATATATAATAATACATTCATATCTATAAAAATGAGTAAACATTAGGGTTTCACAAAATGTATCATTATTTATGTATCATTACTTGATTTGTTGTAAATTAACATTTGATTTACATAAAAATAATAAATTAAATATATTGAACATACATTATTACAAACTCATATTTCAGAATGTCCTTCAAATTTATTTTGAAATTAATTCATAATATTTATGTGCATGGAAAAAAAAAACATCATAAAAAAACATTCATTGACACAAATAGAATTTACATGTAGTTTAATGTTTAATGAATTTTTATTGCAATTTAAATAAAATATTGAGATATCATGTCTATAAAAATGAACAAATATTAAAATTCCACAAAAAGTATTGATTATGTATAATTATTTGATATGTTGTACTCTAAAATCCAATCTACATATAATTATTAATTAGGTGTATTAAACATGCACATTATTACAAATTTATATTTCAAAATTTCTTTAAATTTCCTTAAATAAAAGTTTATTATTTATATGCACAAAAAATATTTGCATCATACATAACCATTTGTTTTTTACAAAAAAAAATTACATGTAATTTAATCCTTTAATGAATGTAGTTTGTTTTGTTTTATTATATCATGCTGAGATTTCTCAAACCAAATTGCTTCATATAATGCTATTGATATCTTTGAAAACCTAACAATGAATAGGGGTGTATTGATTTGAGTTGAAATGTTTTGGAGCTACAATGCAAAGGTTATTGATAATTGAACCATTTTCTTAGTAAACATTAATAAAATCATAATTAAAAAAATAAAATTGAATCCAAAGGTGTATTTGGAAACTTGGAAAATAGTCATTAAGTTAGATTTTAATAAATTTTACTTCATAATTTTGATAATTAGGGCGTGGAAGGTATTAAATTTTGAATGAATTTCGTTGTTGAAAATTCAAACAAATTACCAAAAAATGGGTTTCAAAGGGGAAATGAGCTGAGTGTGTTCACACTTGGGGCCAACATCACATATTACTTTATCTATCCATGAAGGAAGGTAGTTTGTTTTGTTTTGTCATAATGATATTTTCCAAACTACGATGTCTTGGATTATGCTATGGAACTTATCATCAAAAAGTTCTCAATGAATAGGGCTGCACCAACTTGGTTTAGAATGTTTGGAGTTTTACAATGTGGAATCTATTGATTATATTGAACCATTTTTTCATTGAAAAATTTGAAAAATCAAGATTGAAAATTATATTGGAATTTGGGGGCATTCTTGGTATTGTTGGAAAGTCCTCACCAAGTTTGATTTAATAAAGTTGATTTTGTAATTTTGAAACCAAAAATGTGAACGATATTATTGAATTTTTGGTGGGTATTGTTGTTGAAAATTTAAACAAATTGCAAAAAAGGGTTTGGAAGGAAAATTCAATTGAATATGTTCAAACTTGGGCCAATGACATAGGATACATTTGTGTTTAATGAGTTTTTATCATAATTTTAAACAAATATTAAGATATCATGTGTATAAAAATGAATAAACATTAAAGTTGCACAATATTATTAATTATGTATCATTACTTGATATGTTATAATGATCTACATAAAAATGATAAATACATTTGTATTGAACATAAACATTAGTACTAACATATATTTTAGATTTTCCTTAAACTTTATTTTCAAATTAAGTTTAATATTTATATGCACAAAAAAAAATCATTTATACAAATAAAATTTACATGTAATTTAATGTTATCATAATTTTAAATAAATATTAAAATATTATATGTATAAAATTATAATTGCCCCTATTAGTTGTTTAACCTAGTTGAAAGAGATAGTTGCAAACAAGATTGTATTTCATCCATCTTCTAGTACATTTTATCATCCAAAATAATTACTAGTCAATGTCTTGATTATGTGTCAATTAAAGAACCTTAGATGTTAAAATTACTTTTTAAATGACCCTTTGGTTGAAACATGCTTCACATTGTTTATCAACATAATTGAAAGTTCAACTTGGAGACATTGTTGATGTTGGGAATATTCATCAAATGACCACCCAGTTGAAAAATGCTTTCAATTATATACCAATATAATAAGTGAGTCAATAGGTGATTGCCATAATTTTATTTATAAAATTAAAAAAATCCTAGTTGACACATAATTGCAAATGTTATGTAGTTGAAAACTTTTGGTTAAAAAAGGGGGGCTTTTCTACTAGTGAAAACATCTGCAATGTGCATTATAAGTTTAAAATGTAGATTGAAAACTTATTGTAAATAAATGACAAGTCATGAATCATGACTGAGCATTAATGATGGGTCACAAGTTATAATGTCAACAACAATATCTAGATTTTGATTCAAAATGGAGCTCTATCCTCCAAATTGTAGTCTATCCACAACTCCACCTTTCAAATCCCAACCCCCAAGTTCCAAGTTTCAATGTAGCTTGCAGGTTGTAACATCAAGATCCATCATTCATAGACCATGAATGATTCTATTTTGCATCCACAACATTCCCAATTCCCCATTGCTCAAGAACCAAACATTATCATAATTCATTGCATCTTGCAAACCCTAGAGTTTGGAGTTGCTTTGATACTATAATGGTGCAACTTTAAGATTCAAACCTTAAACATTGAAAGCAAATGTGGCAAGAAAATCACACACAATCACAAACAAGGTTTAACTTTGAACTCCAACCTCAATCTTAAGTTCGTAACTTATAATTCATATTATACACTGGTGACTATAATTGGTAAAACGCTCCTATAAATGTGTGAACAAATGGTGAGGTTTCTATGAAGGAGAAGGGTTTGGCGAACAGTGTAGATGTAAGGGAAAAATGTGGCAACAATCAAATGGCCAAGATAGGTAAGTAAGCGAATTAAGGGTCATTGAAAACGTAGTTTGGTGACATGTTGGTGTGTCTTTGTTGTAAGATAGGCGAAAAGTTTACAATGCGATGAGGTTTTTCAACGACCTTTGAGGGTATCATAGGTGAAAAGTTTACAATGCGATGAGGTTTTCAACGACCTTTGAGGGTATCATGATGTTTTTAAGCAAAGATAGCCATATTTTACCCTTGAAATTTAAGCTTACAGTTGGTTGGCCTTGATTTTTTTGGAGAATTTTGGTGACTTTTTGCCACAAAAAAATAAAAATAAAAAAATAAAAAAATTGCATGCAATGATCAATTATCATTTAAAAAATTAAATTGTATTTCAAGGTAATCATAATATCAGGCCAAAATTTTCATAAACTGCCATTTTTCACTGCCCAACTTACTTGACTATATCTGGAAATATAAGGGCAATGTCAACATATGTCTCTTGAATAATTATTAAATTTTGTTTAAAAATAAATAAAAATCTCCACAAATATGTTCAAAGGATTCTTTCATTTCCTTCACAAAATGTTGGCTATTTAAAAAAAAAAGAGAATTTTTGGGGAAATTTTCAACATTTGTCAAAAATAAAATAAATAATATAATTAGTGTAGAAGCTACCAATGTACAGTAGGGTATATGAATACATTAAACCTAATGGTACGTAGGCTACTACTACCTATTGGAAAATATGATGTATGTTGGTAAAAAGCTGCCGCCGAAGAGCTGCCCCATTTGTCTAAAGAAAAGCCACAAACAAAGCAATATCCATGGTGACTCCCTCCCCCCCCATGCACACAGCGAAAAAAGATTCTTCTTCTCTTGTCGTGTTTCTTGGCCTAGAAACACATACATACACACTCTCTCTCACACACACACACAAAGACAGATGTTTTTGTCCCCTTCTTTCTTGCTTTCTTGCAGGACCTTACCTGGCAATCAAGAACAATAGTCTACAGTCAAGCACTACCAGGAGGACACAAATCTGAATGCCAAAAACAAAGAGAGCATTATTAGCTAGGTACTAGTAGTACTCGCTAGCTACCCAAGCACCTGGTTGTTGTTGTTGTAGAGAGTTTGGGATCCTTGTATCGTGTGAAGAAAAAGCGAAGTGCAGAAAGAGGTTCTTGTGGGTTTTTGGGAGAATGCTTCATACCTGAAGATCGCAAGCAGTAACCGGTACAAGACAAGAAGAAGAAGAAGAAGAAGAAGAAGAGAAGAGTGCTCTGTTTCGTGCTCTGTTTCGGCTTTTGCAGGTTCTCTCTCCTTTTGTCTCCTTATTATGGAAACCATGTTGGCTTTTTTTTCTGTCTCTTTTTTTGGGTTTTTCAGAATCAGTAAACTTTGTTGGGACATAAATGGGTCTCTTTTTGTTTCGGATTTGAAGCTCTTTGCAAGAATAGAAGAAGAAGAAAGGTTCAAAAGAGATCAGATCACATTTTGGATCTTTCACACCCCCGACATGTATGTTTGCATTTATTTTTCTTCTGTTGGGTGCTTTGCAAACGGTTTGCAGTCTTGTCAGGGCGTTATGAGTCTCTGAAGAAGAGACGAGGTTTCTATTTTGTCAATAAATAAATAATAATAATTAAAAAAATTCAAACATGATGTGCAAAGAGGCCACATCTTTTCCTCCCTCCTCAAAAGAAGTGTCCAGGAGTGAAAATGGTACTTGTATTGTTAGTTTTGTGTAGTTTCGACATAAGCACAAGAAAGTGAATTCAAAACCTCTTTAAGAAATGATATCTGTATTGCTAGTTTTGTGCAGTTTTTAACATAAACACAAGAAAGTGAATTCAAAACCTCTTTAAGAAATGATACCTGTATTGCTAGTTTTGTGCAGTTTTCAGCATAAACACCAGAAAGTAGATTGAAATTTTCTTTAAGAAATGGTATCTGTAATGCTAGTTTTGTGCAGTTTTCGACATGAACACAAGAAAATAGATTCAAAATCTCTTCAAGTTTCATCATGGAGTCATTAGGTCTTCTATCAAGCAAGCAACTCTTTCTACTTATATCTGCCCCCTCATCAACAACTCCTACAGTGTGTCAGTGAGGCATTTGTGGCAGCAATGCTTGTAGGTATGAAACTAAATCCCCAATCCATTGGCTTGTGTGGATGTTGTGTTACAGAATCTTGTGCAAGAGACAACAATGACGCAACAATCAAGCATAGGAACAAAGAAGACGAAACCGCCTCGAGAGAAGAGGCCAGCATCCCTTGCAGACTTTGTGATACAATTCCGATGGATTGTGGCTGTGCCTATTCTTCTTCCCATTTCATTCTTGTTTTACCAGTGGATGCACTGGCGTGCTGCCATCAGAGCTTACCTCTATGGACCTCCATCTGAGAAGAAGCACTCAGCAGAGGTTCAAAAAGTTCAAGCAAGTATTCGCAAGCGCAACCCTACAGTTGATGGACTCATTTGCACAGCTCGGGCACCATGGCTTGGAGTCGCTCTCCGCAATTCTGAGCACAAACGGTCGACAAGATATGAGGTGGAGCTTGGTGGCTTATCCTCAATTGTGTGGATTGACACAAACAGGAAGCTGATGAAATGTGAGCCGATGGTTGTTATGTCAGAACTGAGCAATGCCACTCTGCCTCTTGGATTGGCTCCTGAAGTTCTTCCTGAGCTCGATGATCTTACTGTAGGTGGTGTCATCAATGGCTATGGTATTGAAGGCAGTAGCCATATATATGGCCTCTTTGCTGAGACCTGCACAGCATTTGAACTAGTTCTTGCAGATGGTACTCTTGTGCGAGCAACAGCTGATAATGAGTATTCTGATCTCTTTGATGCTGTGCCCTGGTCACATGGGTCTCTGGGACTTCTGGTTGGTGTAGAGTTTCGTCTGATTGAAATCAAGGATTACATGCGGGTCACCTATACCCCTGTCCATGGTGATCTCAAGGATGTTGCACAAGCTTTCTGTGATGCCTATTGCCCTCGTGATCTTGACCAGGACAATCCTAAGAAGGTTTGTTATCTTTGTCTAACATACCTGTACAGCAAGAAGAAAAAGATTCTGATAAGTTTGCCAGAGAAATCAGCAGATGGTCAAAGTGTCAGAAATTCACATAGGAGAGATTTGGAGATACATGAGAGATTGAGATACATGTAAGGATACTAAGAGACAATTGTGACAAACAGGTGCCAGAGTTTGTGGAAGGAATTGTGTACTCAGAGACAGAAGCAGTGATTACAACTGGACAGTATGCAAGCAAGCGGGAGGCACAACAGAAGGGTAATGTTATTAATCCACTGGGGCGGTGGTACAAGCCCTGGTTTCACATTCATGCACAGACTGCTCTCACACAAGGTTCATTTGTGGAGTATGTACCAGTCAGGCAATACTATCACCGCCACACCCGTTCTATTTACTGGGAAGGTGGCCTTATTGTGCCTATGGGCAATCATCCTCTCTTTCGTTTCTTCCTTGGCTGGCTCATGCCTCCAAAGGTAAATCTCTACATTCCACACTACCTTCCCCAAGTCTGCATTCTTATGATGTAGCTTGCTATGGGTTCAAATATTGGGAATCTGAGCTCCAATATCCAGCTGCTAACTGGACATAGGAGAGGGAAAAGTGCATAGTACAGGCGGGAAGATTGGATTCTATGGGTTTCTCTACATCAGAGAGTAGATGAACTTCCAACCGTGAGACAGTGAACTGTTTTGATGTACCAGAGTGTTGTTTTCAGGTTCTTGGCTGCTGTTGTCTTTGAGGAGAACAACACTGAATGCATGGGGAATCTGATATGTAGTAATGTGAACTCCTTTGATCCTCATCTTGTTGCTGAAAGTTGGTATGTGCTTTGGCTGTTTCTTTTGTGCAGGTTAGCATCTTAAAGTTGACCCAGAATGATGCCATCCGAAGATATTACATCCAGAGGCATGCCTGCCAGGATATGCTAGTTCCAAATCACAAACTTGCTGAAGCTTTGGAGTTTTGCCATGAGATTTTTGAGGTTTGTTCCATGTCAATCATCCCCAATCCCCTCCTTCTGGTCCATAATAGAGAGACATTAGTTGGAGATGGAGAAGGAGAAAGATTATTGCAAAACCCAGAAATTATGGATGCATGCTTTCCTCAGCATTTTCAGAAATAGGATGCCTATCCATCATGCTCCAGGAACAAATTTTGTATTACAATCAAATTGTTGATACTTGTGATTTGGAATGAAAATAATTTGTGAAGTTCTGAGTTTGCTTTCATTCATGTTGCAGACATACCCAGTGTGGTTATGCCCACACCGCCTTTTCAAGAAAGGAACTGGCACGATGCTTGATGCTGAGAAAGACTTTGACAAAGACAAGTATCCAGGTGATACTGATTATGCACAAATGTTCACAGATGTGGGCATCTGGGGAGTCCCAGGACCTGTGATCAGGCAGGAGGTCTGGGATGGTGTGCAGGCCACTCTGAGCATGGAAAAGTGGTTACGCAAGAACAACTCATACCAGTGCCTGTATGCTGTGATTGAGCAATCTGAGGAGGAATTTTGGAAAATGTTCAATCCGACGCTGTATACATCTGTCCGCAAAAAGTAATGCTTCTTTCCCACCTAATACTTTTTGGGTTCTACTTCAGTGGACATTGAGAACATCTTCTACCTTCTTTTCTATCTTTCTGCAAGCTGGACAGGTACCAATTTCAGAGGTGTATAAAAGCAATCGTTTGCAAGTGGTGGAGACTCTTCAATAAATTTCTTTCCATAATTTTCTGTTGCAGAGGAAGCCAGCTTTTCTCACTATAAATATACATATATATGTACCACTGACTCTCATGCATTCATGTCACAGGTATGGAGCAGAAGGTGCCTTCATGTCAGTGTACTACAAAGTCTCAAACACTAAGAAGGTGAAGCAGGTCTCAGGAGTTAGCAAGGATAAGAAATTGTAGGTCAAAGAAAGATTCTGGAAATTTGTACTTTGTGCTCATTATTTCTGCACATTTTTGCATGATGATCACTTACTTCTTCACTGCCTGTAGACTACTGAAACTCATTCAACCTCTTTGATGGCTCTGCAATACTTCTACATGACTGCAGGCTGCTATACATCTTACATTGAGGAATAAAGCACCTGCTCTGCCTGTGTGCCTAGAGGTTTGTCTAAATAGCTAGATAGTTTCAGGATTCATCACAGTAGATGGAAGTTTTTAGGAGATGGAAGTTTCTAGTAATAATCATGTCATTCAAGAATCTACTTCCACAAGTGCATGAATGAATGCCATTGCCAAACATTTTATGTGAAGGGAATTTTGTTTAAATGGGTTGGCAGTCAATCTTTGTTTTAATACATGACATATTGGAAGTTGAATCCATTCATATTCACACTTCATCAAAGATAAGAAAATTTCCAGTGTTTCATTTGTCATAGCAGGTACACCAGCAGAAGAAAATTGGCCTGTACAGTGTACTTGGGATCAACCTTTAAAGGTGTGGAAAATGATGGCCCAGCATCATCCCTATATCCTACCCAATTTTGGCTGAGGTGATAGGATTTACATAAAGTAGGGGGCATCTCATCATCGCACCAGCATACCATTGAACAACTCCCTGATTATATTAGAGTTTTGCTTAGAATCACCTTGTCTTCACCCTGTCTTTGGACCTCCTTTCACCCCCCTATCCCTCTTTGAGTGATGTTTGCAAAGCAAGGAAGTTTTATAAAATCTGGGTATGAAATGCTGAAACTCAGCATTTAATGCACAAGGTTCAAGGTGATCATAGGAGTTGTCCAGGTAGGAGCAGTGAAAATATATGTAGCAGCAGTGGAGGCGCTCAGGAAAAAGGAAAGAGGTGGTCAAAACAGGATGAAACTCAATTTGCCACAAGAATGGTTCATTTCTGAGCTTCGGGACCCCACTAAGGCTAATGTACATTTTTGCAGGTTTTTAAAAAATCTCACCCGGTATCAGACCAAACTAAGGGTTTTAGTGCTGTGTTTTCCTGGCTTTACACAAAACTCTATTACGAACATATTTTGTTACATTGTGATATTTTTCAAACCTCCTTAATAATTTTTAAACATGTTTCTGGTCACTAATTGGCTGGACCTCATAACTCACCCTCTTCTATTTCCCATAACCTGAAAGTTCAACCCTCATATACAATTGGTTATGTTCAGTAACAAGCTTGGGCACACTAATTATTATGCATACTCTTGATGCTCACTCACCTAAACTAGTAGCATGCACACTCACCTCTCGCCTTGACCATAGAGGAGAATGAAAATGTCTGGCAACTGGCTTGAGCACATTGAGTACCATGATTAGTTTTGATGCTCACACACCTCAACTACTTGTTAGTACCATGCACACTCTCACCTCAACTATTCACAGTAATCTGCACTTTCACAAGTCACCTAGTCCAGAGACAAATTCTGCATGTTCTATGAATAGGGGAGAAACAATTGCAACCCTATTGGTTCAATGTAATAAACACTTGTAGACGCCCAAATAGGGGAACATGGATCATGCAAATTGAACACCTCATTGGAAGGAGGTCCAACATTTTCATACTTTTCATCAAAGATTAGAAGTGTTTCCCCAGTGTTGGGTTAGCAACAGATCTACAATATTCATTTTCACCTCATTGAATGTCTAGCTGCAGAAAATCAGCAATCAAAATGAATTATCAGAATTATTATCCAAAGTAATTTACTCAGTAGTTGCATCTCTGAATTCAGACTGCAACACACTTCTAGTAAAACCTTTTGACAGAACACACTCACTTCCCCCAACACAAGTCAGTTCTTGATAACTCGCACTATACAATCAGCGCACTATTTGCTTGAGCACCATTTGGAAACTAACTGTGAAGAATGTTTCTGATACCTTTGAAATAACCAGGATTGCATGAAAGCTTGCAATTAAAACGAGGGACTTGATAAAACTTGTGAGCAAAATGGTCATAAGGGCAGGCCACACATGAGTGCACAAAGTTTGGTCTTGTGCTGTCCTCATCAGCTAAACCAGTGAAGTGCCAAAAAAAAACACACTACCCAGCCAAAAAAATTGAGCAGCTCATACTGTGCCAAATAATGTACAATACCCTCAGTAGTTTCTGGAGGTTTCCTGAACTTCCATTAAAAAAAAGCCATCCTAAATTCCATCTGCTTCATTTGATGCCTATGAACTACTAGTTGTTCTTCAAGCAACTATTACTCCATTTAGACATGGCTGTGACTCTGGACTTGACTTTACTTGCAGGCCTTCAAGAGACCCAACTTTCCTCTTTGAACATATTGGTGAAGGACCTAAGGTCTCACCTGACCCAGAGCAAGGAGCTTTAGTTGGAGGTCTTATGTAGCTCCGCAACCGCTTCACATCAGAGATTTTCACTGGCTTGATAAGGAACTCTTCAGCACCCTCCTTGAGACAGCTGTTATAAGCAAAAACCATAAGACTATGAGGATACAGCTGGTTTTAATTCCACTTGTTAAAGGTGCCTTTAAACAGCAAAGGCACAAACTTAAAAAATTGAAAATCCTCACAAAAGATTAACCTTGTGTAAGTGAAGCTGGACTTCGATTTTACCTCCTAGACATTCTTCCTTAGAATCAAGGAAGTTGATACATGTTTTAGTGTGGGAAATGTGACTGGGTTGCACAGTTTGAACTTTTAGGTTTGCAATGAACAAAAGCTTCTGAACTTCAAACCAAGATCACCTCTCTATGCGATTGGGACTATTCTCCGAGGACATTACAACAACAGGAATCTCCCGTAAGGCAGTTGAGTCCTGCAATAATTTCAAAATCAAAATACAATCTATATAATCAGATACCAATGTTGAATCATACAGAATTTAGATGCAAATGTAACTCCGTCATAGTTCACAAATCATCTCTAGTGGCATTGATCATTAGGGATTTCCTTGCAAGCATACTATTGTTTACCAGCAATCAGTGCTAGCGGTCTTTCCTGATACCTAATAGCAATCACCAACTTCAATTGCTGCATCACCTCACGGTGTATGTCAAGATGCTTGTTGATATTGAGCACTATCCACAACATGAATCAAATTGTGCATGTTAAAGTGAATAAGGTGCATTACCTTGATGGCTTTGAGGAGATCATAGCCTGTCATTCCTGGCATACAGTAATCTGTGATAATCAGATTCACTTGAAATGCCTGCGACAAACAATGTTGATGCTTTGTCATCAGAGAACAGGTTAGGGAAACCTCCAATATATAATAAGGTTGTCACCACAAAAAAACCTCAAACAGAGCTTTGGGTAAGTGCCAATTCAGTTGTGACACCCACCAATTAAGTAACAACAATAACAGCAGGTTGCAAACTATTTGCTGCCACAACACTGTTAGAAATGAAGAACATTAGAAGCTTACATTTGGTCTGAGAGATGTTGAGCATCCATCACGAACACCCAGGAATTCCAAGGCTTTCAAAGCACTGTCCACAGCGGTGACTGCATGCCATACAAACCAGCAGCTCTGTCAGGTACCCCCATCTCTTTCGACATAAACTTCCTTCAAAAATAAAACCTCCACTGCAATTGAGCAAAGTGATTTCCCCTGATAAATCATACAAAAGCCAGACAAAAGGAAGAAATCTTCCATACCTTTGTATAATGAAGTCTTCAGGAGGCCCTCTATTAATTTCCTATCAACTATGCTATCATCAACAGCCAGAACATGGGCTTCAGGTATGCTGCTTATGGCAGCTGAAAATCTCTTTTGAGAAACTGGATCTGTACAAGAAGCAGCAGCAAGGAGACTGCCACTGTGTTGTTCTGGCCGCCGTTTGCTTCTCCTTTTCCAACAGATAGTTGTTTCCTGACCAGCAGCAAGCAAACTGGTCGCAGCCTCCAGTTTCCCATCTACCCCTTTTGACGAGACAGTGGCATCTTGACAGAATCCCTGAAGATCAGGGAGCTCCCCGAGCTTCGACTCCACTTCACTTTTGCAAGAGAGTGTGTCTTGACATACTCCTTGAAGAAGCATGGTGGAGAGTGTGGGCTTGCACTCCATGAGATCTTTCCAGGAGACAACCTCTTGGTGACCAAGCCCTTGCATGTTGGTGGTAGTGGGGAGGAGTTCACCTCCTCCTTTCAGCTCCACTTGAGCCCATGACACATGAGCAGCAGCATCTTGAAGAAGGAGCTGGTGGTCCGGCTGCTCGAAAAACTCAGCTTGACACTTGTTCTTCTTCTTCTGCTTCCATGAAACAAATTCTTGACAGATGAGCAGACTGTCAGCAGCAGCAGCAGGGACAGCAGCAGTTTCTGCCAGCTCCATCTGTACTTCAATCATCACTGCAAAGCAAGCAACCACACTCTTGGAAACAAAGTAGGATGACCAAACTGTGGCCAGCCAACACAATCCCTTTGTCTTCAAGGTCTCAATACCAGAGACTGCTTGGCTTTGGCATGAGGTTTCATCAATGTCAGCTTGCTGGAGCTGCTGCAATGCAGAAGCCAATACAGATGAGATGAACTGCTATCCAGCAGTAGTCCCAGGGCAACGGATACACAGCTGGCTGCCTTCCACCAGACTCTCTCACATCCTCTTTCTCGTTGCTGACAATACCATCTGCGGCCCACAGTGCATGCGCAGAACAAGACACAGGAGGTGAAAACACTTGGTTCATTCAGTTGTGTACCCTCAGCCTGTACAACAGACTTCCTCCGCTCCTAACCTCCACCAACTCTGTGTCTCGTTCCCGGCGGAGAATGCCGTCTGTGTACCGACCAATATCCCGCTTCCGCTTGCATGTCCAGAGACTCTCCGATGTGGCTGCTTCTTGCAAGGTTTCCTATCTGCTTTGTTTATCGCTTTTCTCAGAAGCTGACGTGTTCCATTTCTTTGAAGTTGCTGATTGCATCTTGCATCCCTCTCCCTTTCCTCCACCTCCAGAACGCTGAAACACGGGAGTCATCTACCCGAGTTGCTCGCTGCAACGCTCTTTTCCGAGAGCCAAAGAGAAGAAGAAGACAATGACAATAGGCACAGCAGCACTGCTGTCTGTGAGCAGTGCTGAAGCTGCTGCTGGAGTGCGGTTCCACTGCATCCCTGGTTACAGGGCGAATCTCAGTATTATGCAGTGAGAGCAGGACCGGCGTAGAGAAGACGAGGAATAGCAGTCGCTGCTGGATGCAGTCCAATCTCCTGTTGCACAAGAAGACGAAGAAGAAGAAGAAGGCGCGGCGAATAAGCCACAGGTGGCGGCGACGGCAGCAGCCACATGCAGTAGTAGCAGTAGTAGGAAGAGAGAAAGAGAGAGAAGCTCACGAAACAAAAACCGCATGAGCAATGACGTCACTACTACTGCAGAACACACGAATCGCTCTCGCAACTTTCTCCTGCGGAAAAGGGGAAAAAAACAAAAGGAAAGAAAAACACCGTCATCTATAGGCAGTTGAGGATACAACAACAGACGACTGAGTAAGTAGCAAAGGTCCGGAAGCAGCAACCAAAAAAAAAAAACGCGCCAGAGAGAGACGAGATGTTCTGCAAGAGAGCAAATCTGCAGTCACAACAAGCTCGACAGAACAATGTCAATGCAAAGAATACAAAGAAAAATACTACTTACTTCCCAGCGGCAACGGCAGCAGCAACTCCTCCTCCTCCTCCTGGCCTCTCTTCCTCCTCCTGCTCCAACTGTGAACTATGGCCAGCAGAAATAGTAAAGCAAAGCAAGCGAGAAATGCTGCTGTCGTGAAAGAAAGAAAGAAAGACAGACAGACAGACAGACAGACAGCAGAAACAGTGCCAAAAATGAGAGGAAAAAAACCAAGAAAACCAAAAAAAAAAAAAACACGAAGTGTAAGACAAAGAAGAGGCGGCCTTATAGACAAACGACCGCAGGAGATCATCAAGCGTTACAACGGAAGCGGAACACAACACCAGATCTCGTCACATTGTCGACGGGCAAACAACTACAACAACGATAAAAAACGCAACCAAGAAAACCGCACAAGAAACACAAGAGCAGAGAAGAGAAAACCTCACACACTCCTACCCTCCACCAAACCTCATTTCTGTTTTTTTACTGCAGTAAAAAACAACTTTTCATCAACCGGTACACAGTAAGTGAAGCTTTAAACTTTAACCGTCGGTGACTTTCAAACACTGCCCCCCACACCTGATAGTAACTTCTGTTGCCACCCCCTTTTTTTTTTTCCCAAAATGGCGAAATTTGAGTGTTTTTTGGGTATTTTAGTCGCCAAATTTCTATATATAATTTAAAACAAAACAAATTCCTAAGATTCTATTATCTTATGGTCTTTGTAGTAGCGAAGCCAAAAATATTAGAAGGTTGGTGAAAAAATAAAAATTTCCTTCCAATTTTTTTTCATTGCCAAATTTGACTAAATCGCCGTACGGATGATGGCCACTTATGGCTACATCACAAAATTGAAAAACAAAAAACCCACTGTTTGTGACCTGTCCCCCCCGTCAGAGAAAATGCGGACAAGGTGGGTCGGTCAGTCAGTCAGTCATTCATTCATTCCCTTCATTCATTCATCTATTCATCCATTAGTCCATCATTATACATCCTCCCCTGCATACGGTTAACGAATGAAAAAATCGTCAGAATCAACTTTGTACATCCGTTTACCTGATCAGAATTATTACTCCCTCTGCTTTGAAGTTATTACTACGTACCCCACTCTTTGGATGAAATTTTTACTATTCCAATTCAATTACCCGTTCTTGGGGGGAGGGGAGGTCTCAGCTTCCGTTTTCTTCACTCAAAGTCAGTAATGGATCTCATCCATGTAGAAGATAAGTAGCTTGAATAATGGGCTTCATTCATTCAATTCCTTCATTCATTCAGCTTGGGGGTTTTTGACTTGTATTTTGCATGAATTTGGCCTACTCTGTCCTCCTAAAGCCAATTGGGAATTTTGTTAATGTATTTGGAGTAAGGGGTTTTTTTTTTTAAAAATTATTTATTTCAATTTTGTGATGTAGTTGAAGTGGCAAATCCTCCATAAGATGATTTAGCCATATATGGCTACATACTAGATATCAAAGTAAGAAAAAAAACAAGAATCCTTTTATATTCTTGACTACCTACTGGAACTTATGATAAAAATCTGGCGATTTAGAATTGTTTTTCTTTGAAATCTGGTGAATTTGGGCCTTTTTTTTTCATGAAAACTCCTTTGTATAGGTTGAAATCATTTTTTTTTAGGTCAAAAATTGGCAAAAAAAAAACATCACTAATTTAATTTTCGAGGGAAGAAAATATTTTTATATATATGAAAAGTACTTGTGCCCATTATCATGGGAAAAAAAAATGATAACAAACATCTCAAGAAATGAAAAATGTAAGGCACCTTCCACATACAAAAAAATAGAAATAATAAAATAATAAAAAAACTACTAGTTATAAAGACCCATAAGATGCCTCCCAAAAAATGACCCAAATTTGTCAGATTTCAAAAGATTTTTTTTTTCAAATCATCAAATTTTTATGATGACTTCTAGCAAGGTAGCCAAAAATATAGAAGGATTCTTTTTTATATATATAAATAATTACTATGTGTAACCAAATTTGGCTAAATTATTTTCTAGATGATTGCCACTTTGATTACATCACAAAATCCTTAAAAAGAAACCCTGGCTTGCAACCTTGTGCTACCACTTTCATGGCTAGGAGGAGAAGCCATAGGGAGCAAACCTTGGAAGGTTGTTTGTTTGTTTCTTTTATTTGTTTTGTGGCATTAAGATCTCCCAAACCATGATGCCCTACTCCATGCTCTTGGTACCATTGTGACGCCTTCAATGAATAGGGAGGGGTCCACTAGAGATGGTTTGGTAATGTTTAGACCTATGTATGGTTCATGAGTTATTGAATATTGAACAATTTTGTCAAAAACAAATCTAACAAAATTAACCCTAAACCCTAAAATTAAAACTAAATATTTTTAAAAAATTGGGACACGACTTTGGTAATGTTGGAAAGCAATTGATGAGTGGATTTCTTGGAGACCCATTTTGCCATTTTTAGACCTAAGGTAGGGGGAGATGTTGAATTTTGAAATAATTTAAGTCATTGGAAGTTAATTTTTAAATTTTTATTTATTTTTTCACTATTGAGTTCTATCATCAAAAGCACGTACGTACATACGTGCCATTTTCTAGTGTCAAATTGCAATTTTTGTGTATTATATGTCACAATAAACATTCTATATTTTACATTTTAATGGATGAAATCACATAGTTTAACTCACACAAGTGTCGTGAACCATGACTTCTTATGTGATAAAAGCCACTTTCTCTTGTTGTGTTGAATTTTATTAAATAATTCATGATGAAAATACTAAATATTCAATAACTTTTGTGTTGCAAGTTTAAACATTTAACGAATATAGTCATGGGCCTTACAATTTGGGAGATAGATTTAACATGATAAAGCAAAGAAATAAAACAAAGGGAAACAATTATACATATTCAAAAGGTGCAACAAAATAATGTGTCACAACCCAATTCAATTCACAATGGAAGAATTTGGAAATGCAACTTTTAAATTATGATACCTAAAAAGTTTAGTTTATGTGCATATATCTCACACTTCATCATGTTCATTAGCATGCCAAACTTTTCATTGTTATTCTTCATTTAGATGGTTTTTGTGTTTATTTTTCTTTCCACACATGTGATGTGACACTTTTGAATTCACATGTTTGTTTGTATAAGATTGAACATTGAAAAACCTTCGGGGGCAAGATGACCATCTTCTCATAAAGGTTGCATCTCATACACATGCAATTTTTTTTAAAATCACAACAATTCATACTTGGCACACAATTTATATAATGTACATTTCAACTTGGTTACTAGATTTATTTTGATCACATCAATCTCATATTGACTAACATTCTCCATTTCCCTAACCAACTTGGCATGGATGACATCTTGTGACATATTTCGATGTACAACATAATTTTTATCATAATTATCATACATTATTAACTGAAAGTATTCTTTTTATTTTAATCCGTCATTCAAATTTGAAGGTGAAGTTCATTCAAGAGGATATAATCCATGAATGAAAATTTAAACAAATAAATTAAGAAAGACGTGAAAATGAGAAAAAGTTTAAAGAGATTCAATAATGTTAATGTAACTCAACCCATATTCAACATTTGGCTTTGCAACAAGATTTCTCCCACCCAAGATTATTTATTTACTAATTCTACCCATAAACTTGAAGCTATGATAATAAAAAATCAAAACCTACCAATAGCAAACAACTCATACCAATCAAGAATATGTGTTACATTGTGTCATGACTTTTGCTAACCTCAACATATTGAGAAAAAATGTTGAATTACAACCATTTTATTGAACATGCTAAGCAATTTTTTACTAATCTTCATCTAAAACATGTCGTGTAATGTGTTTGTGGAGATGCTCTTAAGTGAACATGTGATGTGAATCATGAATGAAATCTAAACAAAGAATTATATATAGAGAGAGAGAGGTGGACATAAGAAGGATGGATAAAGAAAGATTAGGGGTAATGAAATTTGTGACCTTAAGAAAATGGTGGCAACCCAAAAGCCGATGTCAAATTTAAAAACATTTAAAACCAAAAATAGATTGGGGCTATAAAAAAATTACAATTTTGAAGATGTTAACAACCCAAAGGAAGATGACTTTTATAACATTTTAAACCAAGGAAAGATTGAAGCTAATGAAGTTTGATGACTTTGAGAGGATGTTACCAAGCCAAAGGAAAATGGAAAAATCAAGGAAAGATTGAACTAATGAAGTGCATAACCGTTGAGAATGTCAACGACTCAAAGGCAAATTGTAAATGAAAAAATATTTAGAACCAAGGCAAGACTAGGCTAATGAAGTTTGCAACTTTGGGATTGTTAGCGACCCAAAAGAATATGGTAAATTAAAAAGCACTTGAAACTAAAAAAAGATTGATGCCAACAAAATTGACAAACTTAAGGATGTTAACAACCCAAAGGAAAACCCTAAATTAAAAAATCTATGACCATGAAAAGATTAACACTAACCAAAAATTGGCAAGCTTGAAAAGGTCGATTACCATAAAAAAAGATGATAAATTAAAGAACACATAAAACCAACGAAAGTAAGGTTAACAAAATTGACAACCTTGAAGAAGATGTTGGCAACAACCATAATGAACCAACATCCACCAATCCACTATTCATTGAATTCCTATGATAACTTAAATGTCCATGAACCTCAACTAAGTTAATGATGGCACATTTGGAATTGATTTAGAGGGTGTAACTTTAGGTTCCACAATCATTAGTTGTCATTTTAGATGACAATTCCATCAACAATTCCATGCCAAAAACTTTTCATATCATGATCTTTCAATTTTCAATGTTTTTGTCCTCTCAAGCAACACCAACACATATTAGAATTCAATTGAATAAAAAGTTAAATCTTATGTTTAAGATTGATATGGTTTCATGAGTTTATTGGTGAAATCAATACACAACATTTTTGAATATTTTTTGATAGACAAAAATTGAATTTCATGTTATAAAATTAATGGAAGTGGCATCAAAAATTTGCATGACTTTAAAATTTTGTTTTGATATTGCAAGATTCAAGGAGCAAATGAAAATATATTAATATTCCAACCTTATGTTAGTTTGATGCTACAAGGAACAATAACCCCAAGTTTGGCAAACCAAAATAACATCCCAAATCATCAAAAATTGGGGACCAAAGGAAGATGGGGAACAACCTAAAGAACATTTAGAACCATGGAAGATTAGGGTTAGGGTTTCGACAACGAATGAACGTGGTGGTGCATTGGCGATCGAGACTGTTGTGGAAGTATAGTTGGTGATTTGGGGCTTGAGATCGCGTCCAGAATTTGGTAATTTTGCTACCCGATTTTGTTTTTTCATAACGAGTTCAAGAGATTTCCGAGCTTTCAAATTCGCAGATGGAATGTTCAAGAGGGTGTGTTCAATGGGTTCATCTATTCTGTAAGCTTCGTGACTACCCTTTGTCTTTTGTCTTCATCTTTGTCAAGAAGACATAGAAAATATCCTGTGTTTTTTTCTTATTGTCGGGATCTCCTCTTTTCCCTTATCACTGATATGGTGTTGGATCTGAAATCTCGATAACCCTAGATTCAGTCACTGCTTCAATTCCATCGAGCTCGACTTTTGAATCATGAGTATGAAAGAACTTATGAAGGTTTAGGGTTTAGGGTACCTTCTTCGATCGAAAACTTGCACGGGGGTATGATAAAGTTGTAATGGGTCAAGCACCAACTTCTCTAAGGAGTTGTGTTTCTCTTTCATTTGCAGAATCCTCTTTGTACGATGGGTATACGGGTTTAGGTAGGGCTCTATAACGATTTATGATGTCTTATCACTACTATTCACGTTGACCTCTACTGACCCATCTGTGCATCCAGCAGCACCCCACAAGTGTTACATCTTGTAACCCATGTGAAATTTCTCCAAACATTTCTGTTCTGCTGTTGCAAGTAGTTGCACTTGTGGTTCCAGAAGAAGTATGAATTTGTAACAAGGGAAATGAAGGAGCTGGACTTATGTGGTCAGAAATTGCATGCTTGCTGTATAAGTACCCTTACAATTGCTGTTTCTACTTCTTTCAGATCTCCCCAGTTTGAATATTTAACCTCTCTGGGTCTGTATTGGATTATTTGATCCTGAGTATTTCCTACAGTACTCTGAATGTGTGTATGCATAAATTTAAGGATTCATATTCTCCTAAGTATCATGTGGTAGGAGTGAGCATCTTTTGACATCTTTCAACTTCCCACTATCGTTGCAATATTTTGCCAAGCATTCATTTGCTGCCTACAAAGCCATGTTGTAAGCATGGCCAGTCTTTTAGTCCTCTCCCCCTCTCTCTCTCCCTCGGATTTGTAACAAAGCAATCCATTTTGCCATCTCTATTCTCCACAGGCAGCAGTAATTGAGTTTGCTCCAATTTTGTGTGCAAAATTTTGCATCAGCATCAGATGATTGCACTCTCTGTAACTAGGATGTGAGACATCTACAAATCATTCAAATTATTGAATCCTGGGCCCCCAAAATGGAGATTCCTTCATGTGTGAGGTTTTCGGTTGACAATTCAATCAAGCTTTTGGATCCAAGCCCTTACCAAGAGCTCATTGGATTTGCTTGGGCATACTTGAGCAGTAGTGAAAGTTCTCCACACAAGATATTAGCGTCTTCTCCATTGCACCAATTTATTTGTACAAAAGCATCAGATCAGTGGATTCATGAGATTTCAGGGTTTGCTGAGAAATCCCTATCAAGATAACATGCTACATGTGCATGCTTTCTATGCTCCTTGCAAGGGCTGAAAAACCAAGTGCCTTTAGTTGATAATTCAGATGTCCCATGCACAAGTGATGGCCATTCCCCAATGAATTGCAATTGCATGGAATTTTGAGCTCTGAATTGGGGTACATCCAGCAGTGTGGTTTTGTTTTGTCTTTGCTTTTCTCTCATGCTGTGTGCACCAGTACGAGTATGAGACCAAGCCAAGTTCTCTGCCTGAAGCTCTCAACTTCCAGGTGCAAAGGTCAATACTTTGATACTACTCAGATGAAAAGAAATCTCAGACAAAACTTGATGAGGTTTCAGAATTTTTCATCTCTCCCCCATTTCTCAAGCAGCAAATTTCTTCCATCAGTGGGTCTGCTAAAAAAAACCCATGTGGGTTATTCTTTTTTCTCATAAGAGAATCGCAGAACTCCAGAAACAGCTTGAATTTGTAACCCACCTGATGCAACTTTGTAAAGAAGGTGCGTGGAGAATTTTTCTAAACAAGGAAGGCAGTACCTAATAGAACCTTCAGATGTCAGGAATTAGAAGAAAAAACACTCTCTAGGATTTCCTAAATCTTTGCATATGAAAGTCCATCCCTGGAAAGTGTGCGTGTGTGTGTGTGTGTGCGACTTCTGTGCAGCAGCTCAAACAAACAAACAAACAAATGGGTGGCAGATTTTGTTGTTGGTTAATGGTTCTGAGAAGTGTGGCAGAAATCTGAATCCAGAAAATCAGATTGAGATTTCATGGAGATGAGAATGGGAGGGGAGGGGGGACCTGCAGACACAATCCTGCAAACAGATTTTCCACCCGCCCACAAAATCCTTGTTAGGATTCCCGCTCGTGAGAGTACGTATATGTAAGTGTAGGTATGTACTTCCTAATTCAACCCTAATTTAGAATTCAATCCAATTAGGGTTTTTTTCTTTCCCTTGGGTGTTGGGAATTAGGGTTTGCAGATTATTCCAACTCCTTGTTGGTTTTTCCCAAAGGCCAAAAACCCCCAAAATTGTTTCTCAAACTTTTTTCATGCCAAATTTGGATCCCCCAGCCTTTCCCATGCCAAAATTGTATTCCATAGTTTTGTCAAAGCCAAAAAATTGTAACCTAATGTTTTATCCACAAACTTTTTCAAGCAAAAATTTTATTACTGCAAAGCTGTATCCAAATTTTTTTGTCACAAAATTATTTTTTCAAACCAAAAGTGTATCCCAATTTTTTTTTCAAACCCAAATTGTGTCCTAAATTGTATTTTATTTTTTTTGGCTTGAACTTGGAAGAATGTGTGGGTGCATCTGAAGAGGTACCTACTATACTAGACTGCTGATTTTATCAAGCTCATTTTGCATTCAAATAACCCAGGTAAACCATGTTAGGTAGTTCAATGATAAATTTTTTAAGGGTTTGTACCCAGCAGGTACCCATTAGGTATCACAAAAAAAAAGTTATTTAAAAGAAGTTCAGAGAGCTTAACAAGTGATATATAGTGATTGGAGTTCATGTTTTGTGAAGTTCATGAAACATACATTTCCTATTTTAATTGTTTCATTTGAACTTGCCGTAAGGGGCAAAACCATGAGCGATTTGTTTTCATTGAAATTGGGTTTAGCTTGCCATAAGCAGCAGAGCCATTCCACTACCAGAGGCTTGTTTTCTTTGAAATTGGGTTTGGGACACAACTGTGGTAATTGGAGTTTTTTTGCTTTGGTGTGTTTGTGTAAGAGCATCTCCAGCGGTATTCAGTATGTGAAGCTGCGCAGTAAAATTGGATGAAAACAAAAGGTCAAAATATCCCAGTGTTTGGCTCAGGAAATTGGTTTTGGCTCAGCACAATTGCACAATTTTTGCAGTGGCTGGTAAAAGGTACAGCAACCGTATGCACCTGCAGAAAATAGTATAAATAAATACGATCTGACTGCTGCTTCGTGTTTCTGATTGGCCTATCATAATGATTCGTCCAGGTGGTTTGCTATTAGTAGTCCCCCCCACCTATTTATTTGCTGTACCAGTTCCAGTTTTATGGGTGGGGTTGCAAAAAAGTAAGTAACTAAACTTGGATGTGAAAAATATTTTTGCAGAGTCTCACACATACTGAGTAACTCCCTCGCTAGAGATGCTCTAATAGTGTGTATGTGTATGCACTGTAAGTTGTGGGGGAGTGTTTCTCTAGAAATATTGACTAGTTTACAATTGTTTTGGGATTGTATGTACTCCACTTGTGTAAAGATCATGTTGACAGGGGGAATTGTAAGATCCTGAGATCCTCAGGAACAATACTGGGAACAATACATAATGACAAAATTATGATGGAATGACAACTTAAGAGGAGTTGTGGACATTGGAACTCAGAATTTTTTTAGGGTAAGTAAGTAAGCCCTAAATCCTTTCAAGCTTTTATGACAATCTAAGATCCTTGGGTGTGGAATGTTAAATGTCATGAACATCTGTGGAGGGGGGGGGGCCAGAAGTTGGCACTTTTGCTTTGTTTATGATGCCTTCTTCTTGCACAGTGCATACAGTAGTAGTAAATCTCTCTCCCTTGGACAACTTTATCCCTGGCTAGTTATCACCTGTAATTAACAAAATAGATCCTTTCATGAGAGGGGAAGCCCACCCAATATAGATAGATTATCACACCCAATTTTATTTTTATTTTTTATTATTTTTTTGGGTCAATTTTGTGATATGGCCAAAGTGGTAATCTTCCATAGGAAGATTTAGCCAAATTTGGCCATAAACTAGATATGATTTTTTATTTTTAAAAAAGTCCTTCTGTATTTTTGGCTACCCACTTGAACCATTTATAGAAAAATCTGGCAATGTTTTTTAACTTTTGGTTTAATTCTGGCAATTGATAATCTCAAAAAGCACATGATTTTAGCACTTTTGAATTTTCATTTCTCTTTTTTGGCTATATATTGCAGCCCAATAAG
>Ga0209208_10000530_pt1 | contig 50222 bp, 32 predicted proteins | sample S1TSphfallax_3_FD_187694 | JGI IMG/M metagenome (GOLD analysis project Ga0209208, IMG submission 187694) | Host-associated microbial communities from peat moss isolated from Minnesota, USA - S1T2_Fd - Sphagnum fallax MG (SPAdes) (version 2) | ecosystem: Host-associated > Plants > Peat moss >... | reverse complement strand
AGGAGGTCTAGATAGACTTGCAAACCCTTTTGCATTGTAACTTTTGAAAATTTGATAAAGATTTTGTTTTTTCCGGCCCAAAGTAGCTCCAAATGAATATAAACCCTGCCATGCTCTTGCGATAGATAGTCGATCTCAAAACGATTTGCGAGTCATATTTTTTCAAAATCTAGAATACCATATATACGATCTCACAAACATCGCTAAACTCTGACGGTTAAAATCATTCCAAAACATATTTGCGAAATCCTAGATTTCGCAAACTTTTACCGGCCTTCTGAAAATCGCAAGCTCTTTGCATTAAATCCTATATCGGAAACCCAAAGAGTTTTGAGTCGATTCGCTAAGTTGTAGCGTTGATGAGTTTGCTTCAAAACGTTTCCAATGTTAATTATATCGCAAATGTGTAGCGCCGTGGTGACCATCGCAAAGTGTTTTCGGTAGAAGTTTTATCAAAAACCAGTAGATTTTTTAGTCAATTCGCTAAGTCTTTGCGATGTTGGATTTGTTTTCAATTATTTTCAATGTACTGTGAATCGCAAATCGCGTATAGAAGACATTATAATCGGAAATGTGTTGCGATGGGTTTAGTTTCGGGAGTTGCGAAGAGCTTGCGATTGTACGGGTGCGAAGGTGTGGGTTTCGTAAAGGCTTAAGAGTTTGCGACGAATTTGTGTTCGGAACTGCGGGTTTTCGGAATCTGATTTCTTTGTTGTTTGCGAGGATATTTGGATCGCAATATGCCCCTTTTTTGTTGTAGTGAGACTTGGTTGTTTTTATGCTCGTGATAGTATTGGATTCTTTACCAAAAATTATAACACTAAATTTTTTTATTTTGAGTAGTGTTATGGTCCTAATTATAAAAAAATATAATTATGTTGCAAAGATTTTTTTTTTTCCATTTTTTTTCCATTTATGAGTCCTTTTATCAAATCATAACATAACAAAACCTCACGATGTTTGATATCACTATCCAAATGTTTGGTCATAGTGATGGTTTATGATGCATCTGAAATTCTTTGAAAGACTTAAATGCGAATCCGAAAATGAAAACAATAGACAAAGAGAGAGTTGATGCACTCTCTTTAGCTCATAGCACTTTAGGGGTAAAGGGGTGTGTTGGAGCTGCATGATGGGGTTTAGGAAGAATGACAAGCGAACCAATTATTCATATGGATCTGTACAAACTAAACAACCAATTGGTTAGTGCAAGTTGGAACACTTTTGGTGCATGAACAAGTCATGGACATACATGGACCCATAAAACTCACCACAACTCAAACTGGGGGGAAGCCATCAACTTCCCCCTTATGGTATTTTTTGTGATTGGCCACAGGGATTGCACCCAAATGTCATTTTGTCCTAGGATTCCCAAGTCGAAAGTCCCAAAATTCTCAAAATTGGACTTTGACCACTTTGGAGGCCCATAACTTCTTATGTAAACCTTTAATTAAGGCGAGGTGAAAAACAAAATTTTAGCCCTTGTCAAGAAATGTTTAACAATATGTGGCAAACAATTTACACGTAAGTAATTCAGGGTGATTTTGATTTTTAATGGTCGAAAGTCAAATTGACAATTTGACTTCCGACCTTTCTTTTGGCCATAACTTATTTTGTATGTACTCAAATGGATCATGAATTTCCAAATTTTCAGAGAGTAATTTCAAGGGTCAAAATTCATTGGATTGTGAAATTCCTTATACCATTGAAATCTTTTGGAACATAAATGTCTAATATGGGTTTGCATGACCCATTTAGGTACTTAAAACATAAATTATGGCCAAAAAAAGGTCAAAAATCAAACTGTCAATTGACTTTTGATTACTAAAAGTCAAGATTCGCCCTAAGTTACATCGTGCAAGTGGTGTGACACATATTGTTGAAAAGCTCTCGACGAGGGTTAAAACTTTGTTTTAAACCTTGCCTTAATCAAAATGGTTTTCCAAAGTGGTGAAAGTCTTAATTTTGAGAATTTCATGACTTTCGATTTAGGAATCTCGAAACAAAATGACATTTGAGTGCAATCCCTATGGCCAGTCACAAAAAATACCATAAAGGGGAAGGTGGTGGTTTCCCCTTAGTTCCAGTTGTGGTGAGTTTTATGAGTTTGTGTATGCTAATGACTCATTCATGCACCAAAAGTGCTCCAACTTGAACTAACCAACTTGTTGTTTGGTTTGTATAGGTCTGTGTGAATAATTGGCCCACTTATCATTCGTCCTAGTCTGCATCCCAAAACTCCAGCACGCCCCTCTACCCCCGAAGTGCTACGAACCAAGGAACATACCTCAACTCCTTATCCTTTTATTGTTTTCACCTTTGGACTCATAGTTGAATCTATCAAAAAGTTTAGGGGTGCATCAATTTAGGATTGGGAAATCCTAACCATTTTTGGAATTCCTCTTTCATGATGTTCACACCAGATCCTCCATCCAATAGGACATTTTCAATAATGTTCTTGCCCATTTGAACTTATATCATGGCCATGTGAGGAATAATTGCCGCCACAACGATAACCAAATTAGGTCCTATTATGGTGATTTTTTTTCTAGGTGTAAACTTGGCAATAATATATTGTTTCAAATCCAGGACAATCTAGAAGAGTTGGCCCAAGGTAAAGGTATGTTTATTTTCCAATAATTAATGGGTGATATCTCCCAAAATTTCAATATTTTTGGTGGATCTAATAGAACCTATAAATCTAATAGCACCAATGATTTGGTAGAATCGGAAAAACCAATAGATTCAATAAAATCGGTAGGCTCAATAAATTGATCCTTGGTATCCAAACCAAAATTCCTTATGAAGTTGGTTTTAATTAGAATTTGTATATTAGTTCCATGTAAATCCTTTTGTGGCACCTTCTATTATACATCCTTAATAACTTCTTCAAAAGCTCGTTGAAACTTTTCTTATGACAAATTTGAACATTAAACAGTATCTTCCAATAGATAAAATTCACCCATAATTTTTAATTAACTATTAGTTAAATTTGAAGTAACTCTTAGCTAAGTCCTAATTACGTCCCAATTAAATCCTAATTAACTTTTAGTTAAATTTAAGGTTAGCTAAATCTTAGTTAACTTATAATTAACTCCTAGTTAAATCTAATTAACTTGTAATTGATTCCTAATAAAACCCGAATCAACTTTCAACTAAAATTTGAAGTCAACTCTTAATTGACCCTTACTTTGATGCACACATAGAAGCTTCCTTGAGCTAGGTCCCAAAGGGGTATAAATAAGAATGGTCCTCTCATTTCTTTTAGTTTATTTAACATTAGTCTTAAGCACAATTTTGCACCATAGCCTTGTCAAGTTTTTTTCATGTTCATGTTTGCATATATGTTATCATAATAAATATTCATCTTCATGTTTATCATGTACATCTTGTGTTTTTGCTCTTAGATCTTGTGTTCTTGTTTTTGAATCATATAATTTTGTTTTGTTCCTTGTTTGAAAGTTAGACTTATACCTTCTTTTTAACCTTTGTTCTTGTGATTCTTCGTGACCTTGACAAATCCTCTTCTTGTTAATCGGCGAAGTTTTTGTTTTTGAAAGGTTATTTTTCCTTGGATATCACATTCTTAGGCATCTAATTATGGGTGATAATTGTCAAAACCATGTTGATAACATCTTCTTTCTTAAGTGTAGTTGTCGCTACCTTTTCCTTAAACATCGCTTAAGCTATGTCTTTATGAAGATGGTTGTAGATTTTATGTTCAATAAAATTGTAGATGAAGCAACAGGAAATGATGGAACAAATTTGTTCATTTATCCGTGACCTTTTTTATTATTGGATTTATTTCATGTACCACCACCAATTTGGGTTAAAATTCCATTCAATGTTGCCTCATTTTTGTTTTTAAGTTTGTTGTTTGGGTTGTTTAGATTCTAGTGGCAACACTCCTTGGAATGTCTTGGTTATTGCATTGACTATAAATCACATTTGTCCGCTTTCCTTTGCTAGCCTTTTCTTGCTCAATTGGTCATTTTAGTAATTTTTATATTCATTAGCGTCTCCATAATTTCTTCACTTGTGACTACAACTTCCTTGTGTTCAAACAAGGTATCCCTCTTCATCCTTGATGTGGCTATCTAGAGATATGGCTATAATCTTGCTCAAAAGAAAATGGTTAAAAAATTGTCATTTGCTTTATGTTGAAGGCAATTTGTTAATTTTCAATATATGTTCATAATATACTTCCACCTTTTCATCTTTGCCTTGATTTATCACTTGTAATGCCATGTACACTTGTTCATATGTCCATATCTAGCTCCTCAAATATGCAAGTTAGATGGGTTTTGATAAAATTCTCTCCCCATTCAAATATGACATCATGAAGAACAAAACAAACAAATTAATGATGTTGGCATCATTTTTCTCTCCATTAGCTTGAATGGCCATGCAAAAAATTTGTACATGAACATTGGATCCATTCTTGGAGTGTAGATGGGGTAGGGTAAGGATTTCTTACTTGGTGGAAGATTTGGTGTTATAGGGGGTAGGATAGGATACCATGAAGGATACCATGGATTTTAAGTAGGCCCACAACCCTGCTAGTCTTATAACATATGGTCTTGGATTTTAGTTTCATGGGGGTTTGTTATTGCCACCTTTTGAAGGGTTGCTAGTGCCACCTCTTAAAATACCATCACCACCTCTTGGAAACTTGTTACCACCATTGCCAAAAGGTCTACCACCACCTTGTTGGTAAGTACAACTCTTCCACTAATAGGCAGCCCACCAACATTTCCAATTAGAGATGGTTTACCCCTTTTTTTCATGGTATGATTTTCTAGTAAGAACGATTCGTGGCATCTTAAGGTTGTGCTTTCTTTTGAAATTATCATTGTTTTCATTTAAAGCTCCTTGCAATTTATCACAATCCTAGCTTGTGCAATTCCCAAAATTGGTTTTAGTCGTGTTGTGGGGTTACCTAAGGGATTAGACATAGGAGGTCATATTGTAGGAGCACTCCCTATGCCTTCATAACCAAAACCAAAATATGGTGTATAAGGTCCAACATGAAGATATATTGAATTTGGAAAACCTATCACATTTTGTTCCATGACATTTTTTATAAGTTGAATAGAAGCAAGTGGAATAATTGGTTTTCTACGAGTTACATTCGGTAATGCTAAAGGATAAACCAAATTCTAAATGTTCAAAACTAAACTTTGAATTGGTAATGATATTGGATAAGGTTTATGATCCATTGGTACTATTTATGTAAGAAAAATTCAACGAGACCAATAGGGATGATTGTTTGTCTAGTGACCCAAACTTTGATAGAAAGTACAAGCTAGAAACACATGAGGAAAAGCACAAATGTTAAAAACAAGGGTTACCAAAATTTCTTGATGGAATTCCTCCTCATCCAAAATATTCCTCCTTGAGGATTGCAAGTTTCATACCTCATCCAAAGGTTCCTTCCCCTGAAATTGACACAATTCATCAATTCACCTCTAGAGTTGATCAATTTTGCTCTATCTGGTGTGTGGACTTGTTAGAACAATCTCATGGAACCAAAAATCTTAATTTTTAGTAGGGTCCCAAATAAATTCCCATGGAATTTCGAGTTTTGTCTTAGTACATCACAATTTCAGTAGATGAATTTTAGTAGGTTGTATAGTTTTTAATTTAGTATTTTCAATAATGTTGTCCAATTTGTTTTACTCCCCAATGTGAAAGGTTGCAACCTCCTATGGGTTTGATTTTTGGTTGTTCTAGTTTCTTTGACTTACCTACATGACCTACTTCAACATTTTCTTGCATAATTTTTTCTTCATACTCCTTATCAACATTATTGGCATATTGTAAATGACTACAAAAAAGTTGTAATTTCCACGTCTAGGCTGAACTTCAACCTGTGCTTGAAAGATAGCCATCCATATACTAATAAGGAATGCCCAGTATTGTCCCAAGTTTGAGGCTGCAAGCCCTGGGTACCATCATTGGCCTGTGTGTGCACAATTACCCTATCCAGTGCCTGATTCTGCAGAGCAGGAGCAAATGGTGCAAGAAGAATACACAGCAGATGACGAGCAGGCTGATTTCTTTGGATGCTTGGGGTTTCCTTTCTTGCCAGTGAGGAGGATGGCAAAGGCAACTACAGGCAGTCGGATGGACCCCTCTCTGTACGTTAACAATCCTTCAGATAATTGTACAGAGGATGGATACAGGTCACCTGCATATACTGCAACCTTGGAGCTTTTGTCTCCCTCTGCAGACTTGATGGCTGAGGATCTGGCTTGAGGATGAGGAGCTTGAAACATCCCAGGAGCTTACTTGTAAGTGCTGCCAAAGAACAGACATGATTGTGTTTCTTTTTCCTGTTTCTATTGTGCATTCCAACAATGAGAGGAAGGATGACATGACATCATCTGGTTAACATGATTTTGAGTGACACAAGAAGCCAATTTCTGAGAGACTTTTTGATTAGACATAAGAGATAATGTGCAGTTGAGTCTTGATGTTTTTTTGCTAGTGGCCAAGTTCTGAGCAGTGCTGTAGTTTGTGGTTGTTGGAAATTTAACTGTTTGTTTCTTGCAAGTCCAGGAATCTATGTGCAACTCATTCAGGCACACACTCTTGAGTTGTGCAATATCGGGCTCTCACAGAACCAGTCCTGTATTGCGACAGGATGGCCATTTCCTCACAACAAGTGAGTTGCAGGCCTCTTGAGGTACTTCTCGTTACTTTGTCTTTCAAAACTATTGCACAATTGTCTTACAATTCTGACTCTTTGTAAACATCAACACCAGAGTTGATGGTACTAGAAAGAGTCAATGCCTGTGCTTAGTTTTGATTGCTCTGACAACCTCACCACTAACTGAGGAAAGGACCTGTGCAAATTGAAGAATGACCCAAGGCTGGAGCTTTGCCATCCTTATTTGACTATCATCAAGGAAGACACAAGAAGCTATCATCTTTGTGACATGTTTGTCAAACAAGTATTTTGCACATTTGAGTTGCAAGGGCTCAAGCAATCCAATCAAGTCCTGGCTCCAATAAAGATCCTCAAGTGGTGAAAATTGTGGTTCTCAGTTTGGAGCTGAATGAAATTGCAACAAGTTTTGACCATCAGGAATTCATTCATGACAACTTGTATGGGCATCTAGAGATTTCTTTGAAACTCAATTTGGAGTAATCTGGGGAAGATTCATGAAAGCTGTATATTCATTTGAAGCTCTACAAAAACTGTACATCTTAGTTCATGAGGTTCATGGAATCTGTCACTATTTAGAAAGGGAAGATGCTTGGAATTGCAAGGTATTTGTTTGTCATCTGTAACCTGAATGGCAGCTCAAGGTCAACCCATGAAAGTGGTCTCTTCTTTTGCTCTTGCACAACTCTGCAAGTTGTGAGCTCATCCTTTGCATGGGTGGATTCTGTGCTCAACTTACAAACAGACTAGCATCATTGATGCCATCTCCAGCTCTTTTAAATCAACACGAGTTTGCTTAAATGTGGCATGACCCACTAATTAACTTTGAGCTAGCCATATGGTTTGGGGTTCATCAGGCCTAAAAACTAGTTACAGACCTCAAAGTGGAGCACAAAATTCCTTGGTTTTATGGAATAATAAACAATTACCTGCCTATTTCATAATGTATATGCTACACATGAGGAAATGCCACACTTTGGTGGTGTATTGCGACATTGATTGTATTGGAATGTTGTGTACTTTATACTCTGCAAATGCTGTAAAGAATGTTATTCTTGTAACATACTCTTTTTATAGCTGGGCTGATCATAGGAGGTTGCTTTTAGCATGGCCTAGTGTTTCCTTGTTAATTAATGAAAACTGGTTTTTGAAACTTTTTATGAATTTTTGATTGACTTTTTTTTTTTTTTTTTTTTTTTTTTTTTTTTTTTTTTTTTTTTTTTTGGTTTTTGTCTCTGGCCAGAGAGAAGAGAATTGGAGGATACAATTTTGGGTTGAACCCCAAACCAATTTGTGGATGGAAACCAATGTTGGGTGGTTATTGAATTTTTTCATAACAGCTTGTTCTGCTGGTTCTCAATTTTTTTAAATTTTAAATTCAAGGTGGTTTTAAATTTTTTTTATAAAATATTCATATCAGTGTTTTTTTAAAAAAAAAATCCTCAAGTAGGTGCATTGGCTAGGATCCTCAGCATTAATTAACAATAAATGGCGACTGTCCTGGTGGACTAGTAGATTTTTATGCAATCCTACCTAGTTCTGGCAACCTACAGAAACACAATGTCTAAATCTGGCAACTTCTGAGTTTTTTTGTCAAGATATGGCGATTTTTTTAAAAAAATCTCAAAAATGCCTTTGTTGGACTTGCCAGCCTTTTTTTTTTGGTTGCCAGGTTGCAAACATTTGCCAAAAAAAAAACATGATTCATACCATGTTCATTTCCTTTTTTTTTTCTCATGCCCAAATGGTTCTTTCACAACTAGTTCTTAACTCATTTATATTAGTTAGATATGTTAAGCCAAATTTAACTTCACTTTAAGATTTTAGGATTAAAATTTTAAAATATTTTTTCAATTTTCATAGGCCAGAAATAAATCAACAAGGTTCATTACAAAACTCTAATATTTATGCAAAAATATACAATCAAACTTCAAAGATATACAAGATAAAAAACATTAGATTAAGTCTCTTTCAATTCATTCATGTTGTTCAAATGAGCTTTCAAACTCATTTAATTCCTCCTCCAAGTCTAATTTAGAATCTATCAACGTTACCAAATTATTAAGAGCTTTGCAACCCATCCTTGCATCATTCGGTCAATTTTTATCCATAAAAATTCATTTTTCAAGGCTATTTAATTGTAAGTGGCACCTCTTCAAGTTGGTGAGAATTTTAGTAAGAGAAAAAAAATAATCTTAATTTCAATTTGAGAACCTCCAATCCCTAATTTTTTTAATTAAAAAACCAATAGTTGACAACATGGTTTCATGTTTCTTCCACCATTTCAAAAGGCATTTGATATTTTTTGCATCTAGTAGATATTTCTAAAATATTAACATTTTTTTATTAACAAGCTCCTTTGTAAGGTCACTAGTGTTAGCTACCATCTCAAAAATGTTGAAGTTGTTAACTTCATCAATTCTATGAACAAAGGGACTGTGAATTTCGAACAATGGATGCAAATGATGATAAGATTTCAAGACCATAGGAAACAAGGATTTCCTATTATATTTTTTAGCTATGGACACCCTATGCTTCTGACCAATAAAAGGAGATATTAATCTTAAACTTTTAATCTAGGATTTAACATCAAGGCTAACATATTATGGGCTCTTCTTTCATTATATTTTGTCAAGAAACAAAGGAAAGAGTCAATGACTTTAATAACCTTCTTAATGTTCATTGCAAAAGTTTCCAACCCAATATTCAAGTCCGAATCATCATCATCATCAATCCAAGCATCCAATAAAGGGAGATGGTTCATTTCTTCCTTTAGTTTCAAGCTCATGGATATGGCTATATTCAAAACATCATTCAACAACCAATGACCCTTGGATTGGTTTAAAATGCAAACATTGACAACATGAGACAAAATGTCTATTACAATCTATGATATAATGGGGAATATGGCCAATGACCCTAGGACCAATGTGCTTGCTGTAAACAAAAGGCAATGGCTTTTCAAAATTGAAAGGCTTTTTGAAACATGATCACTTTGCTTGCAAACCTACACAATTCACATTCGTAGTGAGAAGGCAACATTTTGGAGTGCAAAAACTCAAAACAATAAAAGGGGAAAATAACCAAAACAAGTAGCTTGCATTTTACCTTGTTTTGGTTAGCATACTCAAATTTGGGCACATTTAATGGCAACATATTTCAAGCCCCCCAAAATTCTATTTTTGCTAGTTGCATATTGACAAGCCTTAGTAAAACCATATCCAAAAGAAGTCCCTAGAAATTTTCCATCACACAAAGTTTCACAACTTATTATTGATTTCAATGTAGTTGTCATGGTATTGAAATGTGCACCTTCATCTTTAACATAAGCAAAGGTCTTTTTGGTCAAGCCATATTGCTTTAAAAGGTTTGCAAACTTCTTGCCAATGTTTGCCCTAATGTTTCAAATGAGTTAATAATAATGTGTTTTGGCATTCAATCTTCTCCCAAAAAATTTACAACCAATGTGAAAACATCATGTGCTCCTTTGGACATTTACACAAATCAAAACTTGCATAACAAAAACACATTTTGCCAAAACTAGTATGACATATGTTTATTTTGTCTTTTCAAGCAAATCCAATAACATTTCTTGATTGAAAGTTTTTTTGGAAGTGAAAACAACACGAGGGCATATTTATATTATTAAAAGTTTCAATCAGATATTTTCAACAAACTAAATGGGCAAATGATTTTTGATGACGAATAAACCCAAAATTTCCACAAATTGTTTTTGGTGCACATTATCCTTTTTGTAAGGATCTATGGACCCAAAAAATAACTTAGAGATTACACTTGCATTCATTGTAGGTTGTTTCTTTGCATGTAGTTTTTGTAATGGACTTTTATGTTTACTTTTCACTTCTTCAAACATTTTGAAGATTTGTCCATGGTTTTCATTCACATGTTTTTTAAATACAATTATCCCATTGCTTTTGAAATATGAAACAAGACCTTTCTTCAACCTTGTCCTTTATTTCAATACTACATGACCTATTAATTTATTGTAACAAAAAATATGACATATGACTTGTGGCAACTTAACATCAACTAGTGATTCATCATTGACACAAAAGATGCCCAAGTTGGAGAATTTTTGGCCATGGGATCTCAAATCTAACCTTTGTTCATGCATTTTTTTCATATTTAATTGCATTTTATCATTGTTTTCTAATTGAAAACTTGGAACTTTTTTAGTGCTTTCACTTTCAATTATTCCTTTCATTTTTATTTCATTCTCATTCAAAAATAGATCACGTATTTTATCTAGAAAATTTAGTTCCATTTTCAAAGTGTGTTAATAGACCAAAGTTGAAAATAACCGAACAATTACATTTTAAATTTTTTTGCAGAATGTGGAAAAAAAAAGATGCATTTACAAATTATTCACTTGAATATGATTCATTTTTCACAAAAGACATTATGCAAGCAAGGTTGATATTGGAAACATGTATGCAAGTGCAAAATTGCCTTAAAATGTCTTTTAACAATATAAGGCAAAAGTTCAAAGTTCCTTTTAAGGTTGTAAGTAATGCCTCCAATTTGAATGTTATTCCTACATAGCAAATCCAAGCATATTATCAACACATTATCTTCAATATAAGAAAAAAATTGAAAAAAAATTACACAACTTTTTAAAAACTTGGACATACCTAAATTGTAGAAGTTTTGCTAAAGCCACAAGCAACCAACAACCATCCACCTCTAAGAAAAATTTAATTTGTAGGACAATATAAGGGTAGGGATAATACCAACCATAAAAAAGGGGGAAACAACATGATGAGCACCAACAATAACACAATGAACAACAATGGTTGTATGTAAGAAAATCGATAATGACAATGAGCTCAAGCAACATGAGCACTTGTAACAACATGATGAACATTAGCAACAACACAATAAGGACCAACATGATGAGCTCTAGTAACAATATGATGAACATCAACAACATAATGAACACCAACAACTTGATGAAAAATAATAAAAAATGATGAACATTATCAACATGATGAAAATTTGTGGCAACAATAGGAACACTAGCAACATGATGAACACCAACACAATGAGCACTTGTAGTAACACAATGTACATTAAAAGCACAATGAACACTAACAACAAGAACAACAAACCTAAGAAATGTCCATTGTTACGGATAATGTGGCAATGAACAATGATATAATCTTGTTTCCCATTCGGGAAACACATTGCTTCCCTAACCTTAAACCTAAACCCTATTTCCACCTTAAGACCCTAAACCCTAAGTGATATTCATTTGATTTTTTGACTAAGAACTAATTAAAAATTAGGCCAATTTTAAACCAAGGTTTGGTGTTTGCATAACATTGGTGGAAACTAATGTTGTGCAAGTTTATATTTTATCCAAATATATGCATTAGGTACAAATGGAGGATATTATTATTTTTTAATTTATTTTTAAAAAGTCAACATACCTTAATGAAGTGCATACCTAGAGACATGTAAATCTAAGAATTTATGACCTATTCATAACCTTGAATATATGTAAAAAACATCCATACCTAAAGTGGGATATGTCTTAGCATCCAAGTTTTTTTAACAAAAGAAAGCGTAAATATGATTTAAACCTTAAACTTTGTTAGTTTTATCACTAAGTAAATGGGGGTGATTACACAATATGGACCTTTTTTTCCCAATAATGAATCATTTTGATCAACCCATCACACACAATAGATAAAATAAAAACTTTTAAAATATGATTTTTTCATTTTAATTATATGAATAAAAAATACATACCCATGTTTATTTTTTAAATGGTATATAATGGGGGTATCCATATCCTACATGTCTATTAAAAAACCTAAAATTTTAATACCTAAACTTTAATCCAATGCAAATGTTTGAAAATTAAAATACCCTTACCCAATGGGTAAATAAATTGAATATATATATATATATATATATATATATATATATTCTTGGGTCAAAAACAACATACTTGCACAACATGGGTGGAAACCTATTGGTGAACATAATTTTGGTGATCACTCATTAATGTAGTCCACTTTCTAAGCTAGTTTCCTTGTCAAATTCATTTTGAATATTGTGTTATAATACATTGTTTTATCATCCTTCATTATTTTGTTTGGTCTTGGCATCTATGAGCCATTTGTTTTTTGTTGTTTTGGTCAGTGAAAAGGAAAATGCACAATCAAAAGATCTCATAGTATGCAACTATTAATGACTATAGGGAATTGATGAATGCATCAGTGACATTTGTGGATAAACATTGTAATTTTTATTCTATAATCAAATTACATCTTTGTGGGTATTAATAAAATATTAGGTGCCTTGGGAAGATCTGAATTTCTCTCAAATATTGCAAACTCCATTATTTTTTTTCATGGAGGCCTTTGAAAGGGGATTTAAAAAAAAAAGGATATAAGAGTAGTTAAATTTACACAAGAAAAGCACAAATTCTTGAAATAAAAGGACAAATTTTGTTTTTAAATTTCACTAAATGGATGACATTTTTTTAGTCAAATTTCAAGAACATGTCCCTTTATATGAAGAAGATTTATATTAATGAATGGGTAGACATTCAACTTATCTTCTTGTTTTATTTGGAAAATGGCTTTTGATGTGCACATTAGGTGCATGAAAGCATGAAATAAGGAGCCACAAAGTGTGTGGATAGTCTTTAAAAACTATTTTTTGAATTTACTATGAGTATACATAATATATAAGAAAAGTTGTTCAATTTTTAAAGTAAGGTCTTAAACTTTCAAAGTTGCAACTACAAATTTTTCATGCAAATTCACCATGTTTCAAGAGTCCTTTTATATGTTTAAAGCATTCAAAAAAAAATGTGGACATGTGGTTTTTTTGTTTCAAAAATGCTTTCTCCTTATCGAATGTTCACCAAATCATTGCAAAAAAGTTTGTGAACTTTGATATATCCACAATAAGGGATCCATGTGTTCAAAATATTCAAAAAATAAAAATATTTATACCCTTTTAGATTTTGATACTCAAACATATTTAAGCACTATTATAGTTTTGAATTTGTAATCATGTTTCAAAGTAAAGTTATAGATTTGAATATAATGTAAGACTTGATGCAAAAATAATTGAGTATTTTATCATGTTATATGTCATATTTGGATTCAAATTTGATATTCAATTTGAAAAACTATGTGAAAAATGCAATACAAACCAATAGAAAACTACCACATGGAAAATGTAGTCCTTGGAAAAGACTTTAACCTTGGTGTGATTAGTTCATGTTTTCACCCATTGCACAAAAAAAACTAATACCTTGTGTGGTATTTATACCCAACATAATGAATTTTCATGCATATGTAACAAGAATAAAACATTTAAATTGTTTTATGCATGTGTAGGGTTTTTAACATCACATTATGATATTCAATCCAATCAACTAAATTGTTCTTGATATTTAATCTTTAAATTAAACAACATCCAAAACGCAACAAAGGCATTTTGAAATTAATTTTAATATTATTTTATTTTTGGATTTTGATTAAAAATTCTTGAAAATAATTCTTGCCTATATTTTAAATGGGTTTGTAATACCACTATGTAAAGGTAAGCAACTCATGCAAGTGTTAAAAAATGTGTATTTTTTAGTTTGTAGTTTTAGCTGAGTTTGCTACATACCAATATTTGTTAATGGAGTTATATTTGCCATATGCATAGACACATTATTTGTCTATTTGCTCAACTACATGGTGGTAAAATGTGTAGTTTTTAAAAAATTAAAAAAATTAAATGACCAATTCTAATTTGTTAAAGGAACTATATTGAATCGGAATTGTAATCATTCGTACTCAAGTTTTTTGTGAGTGAGTCTTATTTTAAATCCAATTTTTGGCAACATGTGATATGGGGGAATTGAACTAAGCAAAAAAGGTCCTAGCCATTCCAACATAAAGTTTAACTTGCATAAAAGAAATCATTAGTTAGTAATATTGATTACAAACACAAATCCTACAAGCACAAACAAGGGGGTTGGATACAAATTCTAAATAACCACAGATAATGCAAACAATGGGCAACATATTCATTCTATTGACCATAATTTAAATAGGTGGTTGTTATTGTTTGCATGAATAAGAAGTCCAAAACATCATAACAACAACCATGCATTCAAATTCTAAACAAAATTTTCAAAATAGGAAGGTATAGGAAGGATACCAAAAAAAAACTTGGAAGTTGGCAACCTTGCCATGAACTACTTTTCAACCATTAAACTCTTGCTTCTAGCTTTAAATTTTTGCAACATATTGAGTTCTAGTGTCTTTCCAATATTAAATTGGGGTGAAAGCATGGTATTTTATACAAAAATGTTGTATGAAAAGATATCAAGTTTAAAAAAGGATTAATTTTTCACAAAAACGCAAGAAAGTAGATTCAATTTTTATTTACATTTCATTTTGAAACCATGGTGCTTTCCATTGGGTTTGTATTAAATTGAATAAAAAACTTGAAAAATTTTGGAATAATAAAAGTAGAGGACAAGTACTTTTGAATTAGATTGGCCAAAATGGTGTTCAAAAGTACTTTTTTATTAGAAAATCTAATGGAATAGATTTGTGAAGTTATAACATAAAGATTATTGTATATTCAAAAGAAGCAAAGTAAATATAATTTTACTCTATCTTTGGTAGAATATACTTGACATATACTTGAAACAAATGTTACACTACAAAAAGTAGGCTTCAAAAGCTACTTACACTTTTTAAAAAGTCTATTTGAAACTTACTTTTACAACTTAAAATTTAAAAATTAATTCATAATAGTGATTTTTTTTTTTTTTTCATCATTCAAGTAAAATGTTAAATGTATAATAATTTTATGATGGGTTTTAGTCCTACTTCTTGATAGCTTAACTAATAGATTGTCAAGGTAATTGAATTGTATACTTTACCATGCTTTCATCCATTGTTGTTAAAAGGAAAGTTTTGCGAAATGAAAACTTTTGAATGAACATGTGAATGACAAGTTCCAAATGCATGGTTAATTTAGTTTTCATAGTTTTGTTTTCATGAAATTTAGGATAGAAAAACAACATTCATCCTCAACAAACCAATTACTTGCACAATTGCAAGTTCAACCAACTTGATGTACTTTAAGATTTTTTTTCAAGAATCCAAGAGAAATAAAGGTTTTCCACAATTTGGTTAACATGTTCATATCAAAAGGTTTGCAGATTGCCAACTTAACATTGTTTGTCATACTAAACTCAAACACAAATTTTGAAGGTCAAAAGTAACATTTGAAAACATGGCTTGAACCCATACTATTTCAAGTTTTATCTTCTTATGATAACAAAATGTTACCTTGATGATTGTCAAATGAACATTGAACTTTTTTTAAGTTTCAGTTGTAACCAATATTGTTGATAAACAACTCCTAATGTATCCATTAGATCTTCTACAAAAAAATTGTAACTTTGCAATAAAATGAGTGGTAGCTTTTTGACATCATTGCTCCACCTTTCCATATATGTCCCTTGTAACAAAAATAAATGCCCCAATTTGATTTGAAAACATGGCCCAAATGTGTTGCCCAACCAATTTAAAACCCAAATGATCAAGTTTTATGTTCAAATCTATATTTTAGCAAAGATCAATGCTTTAATAAACATATGTGATCAAGCCAATGAAATTAGTGAACACATCACATTCAAAAGAAGACTAGTTGTCATAATACATGTGGTATACATCCCTTTCACAAATCTTAATTGTTGTTATGAAATCACAAACAAAAGAAATTTTGCAAACTTAAATAAAAAATTATTGCCTTTAAAAATGTCATCACCACATTCAACCCCAACAATGTTTTCACATTAACACTAGAAGAAAATCATGTTTTTACAAGTATCACATGCAACTAAGATTCCTTGTAGTTGTTTTGGACAAGTTGTAGCTCACCTGCAATTGCATGCAACAATATATATATTACGGTTATACAATTTATGCAAAATGGCTATACATTTCTACATCTATGATTAGTTGCATCTTTAAAGTTGCACATGCAACTATTTTGATGACCATATAATTTATGACACATGTTAGGGATATGACCATTCAAATTTGGACACTTGACTTGGTAGGCAAGGAGGTAACCACTCAAATTTGGACATGTGGTTAGGTCGGTAAGTCCCTAAGGAGGTAAGTAGGTAGGCCACTTAGGTAGTCTAGGTTAGTTTGGTCACCTAGGCAACCTAGGCTAACTCGATGTTGACACACGGTAATTGCACCTAGGTATATACATAAGTAGTTAGGCCTACACTAAATAGGTAGGTTTAAGATAATCCTATTTTATTTTTGTGATTAACAATAGGGTTAAACCTCTTTTAATGGTTCATCCCAAATGGCATTGGGTGATTAGTTTGTGAACATGTCTAATGCACCTATTTATATAATGTCTAAAATTGGAATGGAAGATAAAACATATGGGATAAACAAATTAATTACAAGTATGACCAACCTAGTTGCAAGGTAGATAAAACTATTACCTAACATCTATGCTATATTAACCTAATAATAACTAATAGGTAACAATAATATTTATCATATTATTAATATGAATATATTGAGTAATATTAATAGCAATATATATCATAAATAATTATTCCAGGGATAATATTAAATAATTATACTATTATTACCATTAACTTTATACATAATTATTTTATGTATATTGATTTTAATAATAATATAATAATAATGTAGTTAGTTATATCAATTTTTATTATAGATGTAGCCAGTTGTTGGATGGTTTAATTAATTATAATATTATTACTACATCATTTATAATAGGGTAGGTTAGTTACTATAGCATGTAATTAAGTATAGGTGTATTAGAAAAATATTAGAGGTTTATGTTACTTAGTTTAGGTTATATATTATAATATTATACCTTTAAATTTTGTTATACTAATTTAGGCCATTTGTTTTGGGTGAAAATCTTTTAAGGTGTACCAACCAAGACAAAAATGACCTAGTTTTTATTACAATCCCCCCCCCCCCCCAAGCCCTATATTTTGGTCCCCATCAAAATTAATAAATAAATAAATGTAAAATATTTCATAAGTACCATATTTTAGACCATTACAATTTTAGATTCCATCATAATCATTCATAAATATGTTTTTACATGGTTTTAAAAAACTAAATAAAAAATATAGAGAAAGGTGATGTTGTGATAGGATTTTGGTACATTTTAGAAAATTTGAACCCATGTGGTATTTATTCAACACATGTTTGATAGGAGTAATTATAGATATTTGATGTACCCCCAAACTATTTGAAAGACCCAAATGTGGGCCCCATAATGAAATAACAAAAAAAAATAAAAAATTGGGGCATGTGTCTAATTAACACTTCTAGGGCAAGAAAACATGTTGAAGTTATGGGATGGGACTAGAATGAACTCACAAGCAATAATTCAATATGAAATTAACATGCACACCCAAACAAAGAAAGGCAATTGATGTAAGTTGGACACAAGTGGTGCAATAGACTTATTAGGGACTACTTGAAATTTAAAACTTTACATGGCCTGTAACTTTTGGGAGGAGGCATCATTCCCCTCCCCATAATATAATTTGTGACTTTATGTGGGGGTTACATCCAAATGACACTTTTTATCGCGACTCCTAAATGAGACTTTTATTGTCCCAAATTTTGGCTAATTATATATATTTCAAATCAAGCTTGTTTAGAGCATGCAAGGGAAATATCTTATAGTATTCAAAAAGATATTTCCAATGGTGTATGGCACACCCCAATCAAAGCTTAGTTAGCCCCTACTCTAAAAGGATTTGTGGTTGGGAGTGAAATTTTCAATTTGAATCTCGACCCTTCTTTTGATTATAACTCATGCATTTCAGGTTTACATGAACAATGCAAGGGCATTTTAAATAGCTACATTTTAAAACATTTCCAATGGTATTTTAGGGGCCCAAATTAGTGTTCGTTTGCCCTTTCAATTAAAGCTTTTGAATATATTCCCACATGAATTCATGAACTCCTATAGTGGGAGTGCACTTTGGGAGTCATTAGGTTCATTCTCTTGCATATGCCCCATTCGTGAGAGTGTGTTTCAATCCTGAACATACTTATTCAAGGCCTCACGTGTTCTTACATTCCACACTTAATGATAAACCCAATGTTAAGGTTGCGACAATATTCATCTAGTTTTGATGTGGCATATAATTTTATTTCCATTAGTTTCCATGATCTTTTCCAATTTGGTAAACTCCAAATTCTTTTTGGGGTTATGGCTAAAGTTGTTATATAAACATTGCAAAAAAAATTTAATGTGAAAAAACCAAAGGCATGTTTGAAAAGGTTTGTATTGCAAGATTTTTTTAATGAACCATATAATGCACCTCAATGACAAATGTAGCATAGTAACATTGGATTTAAACTATCATTCTTGATTTAAGGCCTTAGAAGGGGTTGACCTGACGCACTCCCAAGTCCCGGGGTGAACCCACTTGAGGGTTCACCAAAGTGTAGTTGCGGAAAGTTGGGACTTGGAAGGCGCTCCCGGCTTCCAACTCTAGAAAGGGGTAGAGGGTCGAGTTGGGAGCCCATGGATTAGACTAGGAAGAAGGTTTAGTAGATCAAGCTTGAATATGCACCAAAACAAACCACCCACGTGGTTAGTTCACATTCCGGGACACCCTGGGTGTCGGGATAAGCCACGGGCACTTTGGACCACAAGACACACCACGGCCCGGACTCGGGGGAAGCCACCACCTTCCCCCATATAGTATTCTCTGCGACGCCCCGTCGAGACTACATCCAAATGGCTCTTTTTCCCAGGACTCCCAAGTTGGAGTCCCGAAATTGTCTCGGGTGGGGTCCCGGGACTTTGGGAGCTCATAACTCCCGACTGCCAGGTCTGATCGCAACAAGGTCTAAACCAAACTTGTAGCCCTTGTCGAGATCTTTCCAACGACGTATCACACTTTTAATTCGGAGGTCGGGAAGAGGTCGATTCCTGACTTTTAGTGGTCGGGAGTCAAATTGTCAATTTGACTCCCGGCCCTTCTTTTGCCCATAACTTGGGCGACAGATGTCCAAATGGCCAATGCGAGGCCATTTTCGATATCTACGCTTCAAGACCTTTCCAACGACACTAAGAACACCTCAATGCGAGGTGTTTTGGGCCTTTCTGTCGAACCCTAAACATTCGGGAGTCCCGGAGGACTCCAAATCCTCACTTTTTCCAAGTGTTGGGCTTCACCCCCACACTTGACCAAAGTAGGGTTGCGACATGACCCCATTATCACCAAAACACAGCAACCTTGAAGTAACGACCTTTTTGTTTCTAGTCTCATTTTGTTATGAAGGAGTTCATAATCAACAAAGTCAAGTTATTAGCCCAAAAAAACACTTATGGGTGTAGTCACATTAACACAAATGACAACAAGTGTAACTAGTGTTTAGTTTTTCATGTTTAGAAATGGTAATTTAATTTGGTGTTGAAAGTTTTTTTTAAAATATATATATAATAAGGTTCATAATATATCATTGGAATGTGTGAATTAATTTGAAAAATATGTGATGAATAATAAGCACTCATTAAGCACTATAACAAGTGTTTTTTAGCATTGAAAAAACTTATAAATAAACTTCAAAACTTTTGAAATTATATATATTTTGAAATCTTTTACATAAACTTTGATATAATAATATTAAAAATTTATAAATTGTTTGAATTTTTTTGAAGATTTTTTAAAAATATTTTTTAAAAAAATTCCCCAAAAGTAGTCTTAAAAGCAAGTGGGTGTGGCTCTTGTTATCCCATTTGCACCTTTATTGTGCATTCAACAACAATAGTATTTGATATTAGAATCATGCATAATGTAAAGATTCACACATGCCCAATTTGTGTTATCCACAATTGTGACTTCATCATAATTGAGAAAGACAAAGTTGGAATTTTGGATAAAAAAATTAATAGTTAATTACAATGGAAAGGTTATAATGGAATAGTTATAAGATTTGATAACCACTCCAATTAATAATTTGTTCATATTTGCTCCAATTTCATAATACAATGATATATTGGGATGTAAACCACGATTAATTAAAAAAAATTGTTACAAAATGTTTTTCAAACATCCACCATGATATATCAAAGTTCCATGTAGGTGTTGAAACTTGTCAAATTGTGACAATTTTTTGTCTACACTATAGCATGCATTCACCCAAAAGAAAAAACCCACAATTAAGTCCCACCCACAAGCCACACACACCTCATCCTTTCCTACATTTTAAGCCTTTATATAAATTTTCAACCAATGTTTTTAGGGGTCAAATCAAAGTTTCAAAAATTCATATAAGGGTTGGAAATCCTCATAATCAATCATTGGCTTACATTTATTCAATAGGTTAAAATAGTTGCAAAGGGTGGAAGCACATTATGGGGGGACCAACTTAAATAGTTTCATGACACTTGCAAAATGTTGCATTTAATTTTGGATCTCACTTTTAATGTTTGGGCTTGATATTTTGATTTTCACAAAGTTAATGTTATCTAATATTATTTGAAAAAAAAATTCAAAGATTAAATTCAAAGAAAAATGGCTATGGTTTATAGTATGTGTAGTATAATAGAACCCATTTATGTTTTTGGTTGCACTAGGTTTGGGTTTTAATTACTCAACCAAAAAATGATTGAAATGAAAATTTAAAAAATGAGCCATTTCACATATCTTGTCATCTTCCATTTGAAAGTGATTGTTTGTTAGAATGTTAATTTATCACATACTTATGGTCATCACCTTGAGAATCATCAATTTGTGATATGATAATGATTAAACTCTTCACATGGTTCATAAACTTATTCCAATCATATGGAATCAAAATGTTTAGTAGATACTACAAATTTCATAAAGACTAAAAAGCATTTCAATCCTTTCTTGAGTATATTTTCATTTTTTAGTACGGTGTGACATATTTTTTTGACACAAAAATATATTCTACCATCACATCATATGGGAAAAAAAATGTAGTTTCTTTGGCATTTGACTTCTTTGGGTTTTGACTTACCGTAATATGCAAAAACATTGTGAAAATCCTTCATAACAATAACATGGTTGAAGTTCAATTATGGGACCCCTAAAAAACAATACAACATGACAACAATCTTGGCTCCCCCATAGTGTGCTTTCACTTCAAATTGAACAAGTTTTGTCTATATTTTGATACTTGACCACTATTCAACTATTGGAGGATAATGGTTGTAAAAAGTTGACCATAAGAAATCTCATTTTTTTCAAGCATACATTTTGGATCCATGATCCAATTACCATTAGAACCATTCTTCTTACAATGCATGTTTATCTATATAGTAAGAAGCAAGGTTGTGAGGGGCCTTGGGAACTCACTTTTCATATTTTTGGAAACACCTAAAATAAAAAGGCACTTTTAAATTTGCTATGAGATAATGGCATGGTTTAGGTATATTTTAGATATATTCTCATAATGAATTATAAACACCCTAGTTACATTGAAATAAATTATATTTCATATTTTTTTTGATAAGTTGTACCTTATATTATTTTGCACACTATTTGTAATAAAATGGAAATGACCTCTTCAAAAGGGGCAAGATTTTCCATTAAATTTTTTTTTTTAACTTGAATTTTTTTTATAAGATTATGGGATTCATGGAGAAGATCATAAATACATTGCACATTTGTGACAAACGCCCAAAACCTCAAATCATTTCCAACCAAAATACCCACCCTAAAAAACATGTAAAAAACCTAAAACTTCAAATGGTTTCCAAAAACATGGTGGACTTAATTAGTCTAAATCAGTATGGGATTTTAAAAGTGAAAAACTTCCACCCCACCCTAATCATTTCACGTGCTTAAAGTTATGTCACTATAAGGTCATTATATAATCATCATGTTTCAGTATTAATTGATGCTATTCATTATTAATTGACATAATTCACTATAGTAAATAACTTTTTTTTAATCTTGTTTTAAATACTTTAGGCTATTGTACATTAGGCTATTTTAGGGCACTTTACCCTAAGTTATTTTTCCCTAAATTATTTATGGGTATTTCACCCTAGGCTATTTTATGTTATTTGCAACTATTCTAAATTAATCCATTATAAATACTTTACGTTATTCCACCCAAAGTTATTTTAAAATATTTACCTTAGGTTATTCCTGGTTGTTCTAAATTATTCTAGGTTATTCCGCCCGAGGTTATATTAGGGTAATTTACTTTAGACTATTTAAAGCTAAATTATATAAGTTATTCCACCTTAGGATATTTTAAGTTATTTTACCCAAGGTTATTTTCAACTATTAAATTTTATTTCATCTTAGGTTATTCACCATGGTGAATAGCTTCAAGCATAATAACAAAAAAAAGAACTTAGGGTCAAATAACCTAGAATCAATAAGCATAGTTCAAAATAAAATAGCCAAAAATAACCTAAAGTGGAATAATTTAGAATAACCAAGAATAGTCCAAGGTAGAATAGCCAAAAATAACATAAGGTAAAATATGAAAAAATAATCTAAGGTGGAATAACCTATTAATTTTTTTTTAAAAAAGTGAAATGATTTAAACTAACTTATGGTGAAAATTAATCTAAATATTCTTCTATAAGATTTTATATCTAGTAGAACTAATGTTGTATTGGTATATATGGTGAAATTTGGGTATATGATATTGGTATCAATATTAATATTGAAAAACCTACCAATCATGAATGCCTTAAAGCAATACATTGAACCTTATATCAATACCAATGGCATGAGATTGGGGTAATATTAATTATATATTTGATTTGTACCATTATCAATATCATGTTTATATTTGCCATATACTGAGAAAAAATCAACCTAGCTTCAATTTAATACTAATATTTATGAAGTATGAAAAAAAACCAATATCAAGATGAATATGGTATGTTCAAAAGTTGATACCAATTCCAACATTAATGAAAATCTTTTATAAGTATTTATTGATTCATAATTTGTTTCACTAGTAGAAAACTCCCCCTTTTGCAACCACATTTTCAATTACATCTTGACCATAAAACATAGTTGATAGTAATAAAAACAATTGAAAAGTATTTTTTGCAATTGAAAAATGTTTTTCTAAACTACAAACCAAAAAAATTAACAAGTACAAGTTGACAATGACATTCTAGTTCAAAGAGTTTGCCATGTGTCAACATCACATCAATAGCCATCATAAACCATTTTAGTTGCAAACTATCTTATCAACCTAGTTGCGAGATGTTGTTAACTTCCTTCGACTAATGGATGAACTTTATCTACTAACTATATATGACATCAACAAAATATTCATTTGCAATTTTGATTACATTTCAACTATGTGAATTGCATGTTTAACCAATGATGTGGTGACACATGGCACATCCAAAACGTTCCACCATTGATTAACCATAATAAAAATTAAGTCAAAAGGTAAACTATATTGCAATTATGATGGTCAATGCATTTGGCCATTGGTGGGATGACATATGGCATAACTTAAGCCTATCTATGTACAAGTGTCGAAACATAGGTGACCATTTGATTACCTAGGCAACACCTAGGTCTAAACATGCCCCCCAAGTCTAAACTTAGATTAAAGCTAAACCCAAACACTTAAGCTAGGCCTAGACATAAGTAGCTACTTAGCTTAAGCTAGGGTTAGACCTAAACACTAGATTAGGCATAGACCTAAATAAATAAATAAATCCTATTTTACTTAATTTAGCTTATAAGGTTGAGCATTTTTCAAGGGCACATCCCGAATGGCTATAACATTTTCATGTTTACATTGATTCTTTGTTGTCCTAGTGCACTCGGTAATATAGAATTTGGATTATTTACATGCAAGCCGAACAATATGGGACAAACATTTTGGTTGCCACCTTGGGAAGGCAAGCTTAAAAACACACATATGCCTAGAACTAAACATTTCCAGATCTTTCTCATTTCTTGTCCGATTTGAGTGATGTAAAAAGCAGCATAAGCCCCAATGTAAGCTTTACATTATCTTTTCAAGCTCTAGAAGCAAAGGAGCAACAAAAAAGAAGCATAGAACATGTTAAAATCAGATAATGTATTTTTTCAAAAAATGACCCATTATTTTATAATGTCATATTTTCTTCATTTCTTATTCATTTTGCGTGATCTAAAGAACTATAGGTGAACCAAGCTAAGTTTTACATTACTTCTTTAAGTTTCAAAGGCAAAGGATGACTAGAAAAGAACCACAAAGAACGAATGTACTAAATTTTAATGTGAATTAGGCCTATAACCAAACACTTCCTCGCCTACTTTCAATGCTCATATCTTTTTCAGTTTTAATCTATTTTGAGTGATTTAAGTGGCCATGGCTGCACCAAGTCAAGCTCTAAAACATCATTTTGAGCCCAAAAAACAAAGGAAGGATGTATTAAGATTTAAAATTTTCTAATATCTTAAGTGTATGGTGGTCGACTAGTTTACTTTAGTTGTAACCATGTGATAATGTAATTGCAACTTAATTAGTTGCAACCTTGTTGCAATTGAATTACAACTTAGTTTTAATTTACTTAAACTTAATGCTAAACTAATACTTTACCTAACCTAGGTTTATTTTTTATGTTACTTACATGTACTAAATATTTAGCAACAATTTTATAATTCCAACAAAATTATTATTAATATATTTTTATATTAAAAGTTGAATATTTATTAATATTTCATTAGATATAATAAAGTTGTATAATATTTGGAATTTTTTATATACATAAATAAAATAATAATAAATAAAGTTATAAATAATTGAAAAAATACTATTGTAGCTAATATAAGCTAAGTTGTAATTTAACTATTATTATTTGTATTATTAACTAACTTGTTATAACTACTATAAATTAATATAATGCACATTGAGTAAAGATAAAATATAGTAAAACTATTGAGGTAAATTCAATAGTGCTAAAATCAACATATGTTTTGAAATCACAAAATTGTTTATTAAATGTTCCTATTAATTGTGCCAATTATTATTATTAATTACTATAAAATAAACTCATAATGAAATAAATAGATCCAAGATATATTCAAACCAATAGTAAGGTTACAATAACTATTAATCCCAAAAAATCATTATATCACATTAATTAGACATTAAATTAACTACTACATCAATTCCAAATAATCATAATTATGTTTGATTACTTATGTTGCAAATTTAGCTTTAAATTACATAGAAATAACTATTATTACATGTGTTGAACATATTGTTATTAACTTGTACTTCAACACACATTATTTTATACTTATACTTCAATTTATTAAATTTTATTTTAATATTAAATTTATTATTTAAATGAAAAAACTATTTGCATAGTAACATAATTCCAATTTTTACTAGTTCACATTTTTTTATTTAAAATTTTTATTTAGGGTAAGAAGTATTTGGCAACGAGTGTGAGGTAGTGGGTAGGAAGGAACTAGTCTTATGAATTTGTCAATGATGAATTTTGCACAAAGTTGTGTTTTCATTATAAAATGTGTTGAACATTGCAAAAATTAGATCAATTTTGCAAAAAAAGAAAACCAAAACATTGAACTAGTAGGAAGGGGGAAAGGGGTGGTATTTAATAGGTGAATATTATTTAAGACATTGTGAATACCCCATGTTGATTATAAATTTTAATTAAAACAAACATTGAAATCCTTCATTTACACACACACACACACACACACACATATACATTTTTTTTCACAAATATAAATGCCTAATCCCATGTATGGTCCCACATTTCACTCTCAAAGCTAGGTAATCAATGTTAATATTCAATTTCTAACTATTGATACATGTATTGGGTAGGCTATACTGTTGACAAGATAATTTGGCCCAATAAAATGTAATCCATAAGGAACTTCTAGATTGATTCCTACCATTTTTATAATAATACAATTTTAAAATGCATTTTTAAAGGTGTTGGGTGCAATCATAGTTAAACAAATTAAAAACCATGTTTCATGACTAAAAAATTGTCAATTTGTCAAACATATTTACATAATGTCATTTTAATATCATGTTGATCTAAGAAATTTGTGTTAAATGATTTATATGAATGTTGAAGATTTTTTAAAAAATAATTTAATTTAATAAATCGAATTTGGTTTCAGTAAAGGACTTTTGAACTTAAAAAATTTATATATATTTTATAAAAGCACTATGCTAAAAACTCTTTTAATAATAAAAATTTGATGGGAAAAAAATTGAAATGATGATAACTTATGATACGCATCCACATTCGAAAACATTCATAATTTAAATATTGTGGTACTTGAAAATTTTAAAAATTCAAAATATAATTTTAGAATGTTCAACTTTGAAGAGTCATTTGCTAATGTAAATGGGTCATAGTATCATATGAACAAAATTGTAATTTATGATACACAAACTAAAGCTTAAAATAGTTATCATATTTTAACATGATTTGAAATTTTGATCATTTTTCAAAACAAAACATAAAATATGATAGAATTTATACATTAAAAAAAATCATATTTATTTATAAATGGTTAACAAAAATCATATAATTTATTGGGGGAATTGTAAATATTTTAAGAACATGTAGCCAAAATAATCCTTCAACAAATCCTTTTTATGTAAAAGTCAAAATGTCCATAAAAGGCCCATTTGTGGTTGAATCCTTTGTTATAGTTGGATCATTTGATTGTGATTGCACCCTATTCAAAGGTTTACTAAAAATGAGATGCATCTAAGGCCAGCCCAACAAGGAACATGTTAAGTATAATATAAATGCATTTAGAAATCAAGTTCATTATAATCATTATCTTTCATGTACACATTAGAACTTAGTCATAATATTTATATTACAACATAAGGTTGATATATGGGTGAATGCACATTAAGGTGGCTCACTTTTTGTCCTTTTATAGATTTCATACGTAGTGTATTCTACACAAATGCCACAAACACATTGTCAAATAATCAATTTGAAAAAAATATTTATGAATTTAGATTGCCAACTTGAATAAGAATATTTATTGAGGGGTGAAATTCAATAAACATACACCAATCATATAATGGACTTTTAAAGCGAGCATATGGACTATGGTTTAGGTTTTACATTAACAGTCAAATGTATTTTTTGTTATGACTTCATTTGAATATTTTTTAAGGGACTCAATATATGATACTTGATGGAAAAACGAATATGGGTTGAAAAAAATAAAACAAAAAATTAAAAAAAAAATTTAACCAACAAATAACTATGGATTTTTGAATGACCAAATTTGGACCTTATTTTCCTAAGTTCCTATTTTCGTCATTTTTTATTGGATTGATGTTTTCCCCCTCTAACATGTATGTCAAAGAATTGTCTAAATGGGCATCCTTTCATATGGAATTTATTAGTTGATTAATCGTCACATATGGCCCATTCAAAATTGGTTTTTAATTATTGTTAAAATATGAACTTTTGGGATTGGGACTCTTGTCGCTTTTGAGCCACCCTAACTTGCATCTACCCATATTCATATGTTCAACACGTTACTTTCCACTGTTTGTGCCCCTACCATTAGCCCAAAACAAAAATTGTGACAAACAATTTTGGAAATAAAAATTTTGTGTGGCTAATGAGAAGGTTCAACATGTATTCATGAAACGTCAATTTTTTTTCTTTTTGGGGGGGAGGGGACAAATATTTTATTATTATTATTTGTTCCATGACATTCTAATGGGGTTCCCAGGTTGTTCCCCAATACATTCCCAATTATAGGTTAGATTTATCCCATATAATTTGCCTCAAGTTCAATGTTCATGTATATAAATTGAAAAGGTGGTCCATAGATAAGTGTGTTTGTTTTTATTTTGCAACTAAGGTCCAAAGAGGTGTTTCTATTTGGGAACGCCCAATGTTCCAAAAAAAATGATGATGGGCCAATCAATATAGCTCCTTCAAAAAAAAAAACTTGTGATTTGACCCAAGAATTAATTAATATGAATCACACTTTGAACATATGTTAACAATGTTGGATTTTTTATTTAATGTATATAAAATTAGTTCAAACTAGTTTAATATTGATGCAATTTTTCTAAAAGTAAGTAACTTCTATGCATGTGGAATTGAATAATCCTCAAGTGTGCCATTCTTTAACCCTAAATGCTCTCTAGTGCAAACATACCCATTGAATAGTTGAAAAATCCCAATGGTGATTATTCGTTTTACGATATTTCAACTACGACTCAAATCAAACAATTTAATTATGTCTTTCTTTCTTAATAAGTTCACAAACCATTGCATAGCAACCTTGCTTTTTAAAACCAATGCATCTTTTGTAATAAACAAATTTGGTTTTCTCACTTGTTCTAGAATTTGGTTTCCTCTTTCAAGTCCTTCATGCATTCTTGGATCCAATTGGTAATCACTACATTTTGTGCATCATAAGGCAATGCAAGTCCTATGCAAAGTTGAGTATCAAGTTACCCATTCTTCCTACAACATGGGCACCCACCTTTAAGAGGATTGCAACACAATTACTAAATGAACAATTTTGGGCCTACTTTTGTTCTTCACAAACCTAATATCATCACATTTGTGATCATCCACAAACATGAATGCTGTTGATATGTTCACACAATAGCTAAACATGTACTATGTCAACCCCCATCAACATATTGAAATTGATGAGTTGACATTGTTGTTTGGTTCCTCTAATGATGTAGAAAATATTGCATGGTAGTTGTCATTGGTGCAATTGTTAGCATTTAACAATGCTTGCATTTAATGGGGGGTAAGAATAAGTAGAAAACCTAACATATGGTGTAGATTAGCATAATTGTTTGCTCACATTTTGGCCTAAGCTTCCTCACCAAATTATTCAACCTAGATTCAACTCTATTTTTTAGTGTGAAATATCACCAAAATGCAAAAAATGAAAAAATGACAACGAATATTTTGTTTCTATATTCCTTGTTTCTGAAATTTTTTGCCAAATTTTGAAAACATATTGAAAAAACGTTTCCTTAAAGTTTTTTTGAAAAATGTTAGTTCAACTATGATTCATCCAAAATAGAGCCATTGAGGGCTTCAAATAGATGTTATGCTAGCTCTTAAATCATGTGAGCCAAATTGATTAGCGATAGAAAACCAATACCCACCAACTTTCCATGAAAGATGGATGTTATGTGATTAAAAAATAGTTTGTTATTGAGTTCCAATCCCCTAACTAACCATGGTGGTTATATTTGTTGTTTTTTGTTATTAATTACTCAATTGTATCTTTTACTAGTGAATATTTTCCAAATTTCAACTTGAAAATATGATTTTGACTTATATAAACAAATTTTCATACGATAAATGGCCCAAATTTGCAAAATTTTGAATTAAAAAAATTCCAAATTGCTAGAGTCTTATCATCATTTTTAAAAGGTATGAATATAGAATTTGTTTTTCCCTTACTTTCATATCTACTATGTAGCCAACTTTGGTTACATTATTTTATGGATGATCCAATCAAAACCTATAACTAAGAGCCAAAGGTATTATTTTGGAAAAAGATTGCACATCCTTTTTCCCCAAAAGAACTTTTTCATGCAAATGAATTTTTGAATGAAATTTTTTGTAACTTGTTCTAATTGATATTTAAGTGTTCCCCAATGCATCACATTTTTTTTGTTAGTCATTATTGAATAAATATGAAAATTTAAAATTGTGTAAATTCCTTACAAATTCAATGTTTCATTTTGAAAAATGATCAAAATTTTATGTCATCTCCAAAAATTAAAATTTCACATTCGTTAGTTTTATTGAACTCTAAGCTATAACTTTTTTTCATATATCATGTACATTATAACCCATTTATATGTGGTAAAGGACTCTTGAAGTTTTAAAGTTTTGAAGCAATTTTGAAACATTGTTTGAATTTTTAAAGTTTTAGAATTCCACATTTTTAAAAGTATAAATGCTTTTTGAATGTGGCTAATATATTCTTATATTCTATATTTTTTCAATGATTTTAAAAATATTATATGAGTCCTTTTGATAGTCCTTTGCAAATTTGGTTCCATTTGACGTAATAGGAATAAATTTTCAAACGTTCTAAATTAAAACCAAAACTTAAAATTGGATCAAAGGATTTTTTACTCTAAGTTCCTTGACATTCATGTGAGGGAAAAATGACTAACTTGTCATGATTACTATGGTTTTCAATGGTAATAAATTTTTTATTTTTTTTATTTTGACTAATTATGTCTAACATCTAACACCCTTTTTGGCTCCTAGTTATGTGTTTTGACTTGATCATCACTTTGATCACATCACAAAATCTTTGAAAAAACCCCTGACCTACCCCCATCAATTCAAAATATGTCATTAATAGGCAGTAAAAACAACCTTGACCTATCTTTGTGTTTTTTGTGGCAAACTTTTGCAACTTAGCAAAATACAAATTCAAAAAATGAAAAAAAAAAAGATTTGTGAGTTTTACAAAAAAAATTCTAATTTTTTTATATAAAAATAATTAAATTAACCACATCTAGACCTAGGCTTTCCTAGGTTGCCACTTGTTGTACCACACCTTTGTAAAAATCCTACAACCCACCTAAGAAAGTGGCCATTTAATGTTAATTAATTCAAGGGATTTTCATTAATGGACGTACTTGAGGAATTTGAAAAAAAAAGGTCAATACCTATGCATTAAACATCTAATAATTACCCAATATGATAGTCCCTTGGTAGTTTCAACACTAATTAAATTATTTGTAGAAATGTTGAAATTTTCAAAAAGTATTTTTTTCAAAGAACATAGAAATTGTGAAGGAAAATAAAGAATCTATAAAAATATTTAATATTGACATGGAATTTTCAAATTTAATTAATTTTTGAGCAAACATATGTTAAAGGCCACCCTTATACTATAATACCATTTTCTTGTGATGTATATTTTTAGATAACACCTATTGCTCACATAATTGGTTATAAAGAAGAAACATGCTCGAGGTTGAACCACAATTCAAACATAATAAACATCTAATGGATCATGTGTTAATGTGTGTTGGTTCACTTTAACCCAAATAACTTAGTTTGCATTTTTGCAAAGTTATTTGTGGTTTTACTAGGTTCAAATTAAAATATAAATAAATCCATGTTTTAAGGCACATCTTACTTTTTGGACAAATTTCAAACCTTGTATGTGCATTGTGGGAATTCGCAAATCTTGTACCTTGAGGAACTTGTTTTTAGAGATAGTTAGGTTTCTTTTTCCCACTCTATGATATCAAAAATTTGGCAACTTTTTCAAAAAAGAGAAGCATACATAGGATAATATATATTTTAAAAATATGACATAGGATTGTACCCCCTATTGATGTTATCCTCCCTCTCTAAAGGTAGGTTTTCTTTGTTAGGTGAAGTAAATAAGAATAATTTAATTTCATGTGAGCAATAGATACACATGATGTTTAAATTATGCATTTTGATCTAAGGTCCATAAGCTTCAATTCAAACCAAGATAACAAAATTGAAACTTGGTTTGGGTACTTCATACCTATTGTGATTCATATTAAGTAGTTCATGGGTGCTTTCATAATTTATTTATTTTTTGGAAGACCTTTAATCATTGGCCATCATCAATTTTGTTGGAACATTGGGGTGTGATTCCCTTTGATGGGAGTACCTCTTTGGACCCTGATTGCAAAATAGAAACAAAAGTATTCCCCCATAGCCCACCTTTTCAGTTTATATACATGGGAGTTGAACTTTGGGCAAACAATATGGGATAAAACCAATTTGCTATTGGGAACATCTTGGGGAATATATTTGAAAACATTTTGGGAACATGATAAAAACACAAAATTGAGAACAAAGAAAAAACCAAAAAAATCCTCTCCCCTTCCCCCTTTCAAATAGAAAAGAACTAGACCATTCATGAATGCATGTTAAACGTTCTCATTGATTACATGATATTTTTCTAACTAAACATGTTCATCAACATTTTTTGCCTCGATTAATACCTTTTTTTAAGAACTAAGATACCTATTGACTTGGTTAGTCATTAGAATAGTCTTGTCTTTGAAGTTAAATTACATCTAAATTTTTACTTGTGGCATTGAAATATCATCTTTATTGACCTTTTAACATTGCAAAAGGTGGGTTTCTCACAATGGTATGGTGTGGGTTTTAGCTCACCCATTTAAACCAATTTCCAAGTAATCAAGCTAGGATATATCATAAGCATTTGACATGTAGGTATTCACTTTTATTTGGTTTTTTAACTATGCTCTTTTTTTAATTGATATTTTTGTGATTCATTTCACATTACTTTCTAGTTTTAATCATGTAGTCAATTGGTTTTTTATGTTTTATGATGAAATGGCATTTCACAAGCGTGAATTTGGAACCCAACTCATTGACATTCAACCTTTCATGGCCAAGTAATGAGGTTTCAATGCCTATTGCATTGAATTGTTTTTCTTTTGGGGTGAAAAATCATAAAAGAGAAACAATATGACAAAAGTGAATATTATGTGACAAATGTTTTCCTTTTGTAATTAAAAAGTTGACAAATTTCTCCTAGATTTGTGTTTTGGAGAGAGTTCATTCCAATTTCTTTTAAAATTTAAGTTTTGATTTTGATTTTGATTTTTTTGAAAAAGTGATTAAATATTCAATAACCCCCACACCATAAGTCTAAACAATATGAAATCACCTTTGTGCACCCCTATTCACCAAGGGTTTTCCAACGATACCAATTGTGCAATGGGAGGCATGACTTGGTTTGGGGGATTTCAAGATGAAAAACAAAACAAACATCCTTTCTTAATGGATAGATTTCTCTATTGCCCTTTATTTCACTTTATTTTCATGTCTCTATTAATCATCGTGTTGAACTTTTGTGGCTCAATGTTATTTATCTTTTTTCCAATTTTGTGGACCCACCAAAGACTTGACCATCCACAAAAAAAAGAGCCAAATTGAACTTATACATGAAATATGAAAGTGAAAACGTTTAAGCATCCTTCTACATTCATGGCTACTAATTATTGGATCCTTGCAAAAAAAACTTGGTGATTTGGAATTTCTTTTCCTTATAATATGGCAAATTTAAGCCCTTTTTTATGTTCAAATTCCTTTGCTTACATCAAAATGCCATTTTTTAGGCTTTAAAATGGCAAAAATTTGGTTGCAATAAAAGCACTATGGTTATGATAGGTTGAGTTGAAAGTTATGTTTCATGTGATAGGTGCATATGTTTTTTCCATGTTTTAGATTATAATGGCTTAAAAATAAAGATTTAATGAGTTTGATTCTAATACATGGGCTTTGACTCCCTAGTCATTTGATTTTCTCTATTGTGTGGAGTTCCTTTTCTACTACGTAAACATAAAGAGGTGAAACTCTTCTATGTAACAACTTTTTTTTTCACATTTCATGTGAGGAGCTCAAATCGAAACAAGCCTAGATTGTTCAATTAGGCTCTTTCATAGGGCAAGTTGGTGTGTTTTGCGTGAAAAAACATTATTGGTAGGAGTAAGGGAACTTATAAATATAACTAATTTGTTTTTTCTAGATTTATCATGGGTTGTATGTGAACATCCTTGGAGGAATTTAAAATTAAATGGGGGTATTGGGTTTTTACAAGCTATTCAAAAAGTTAAAAATATGCTATTAATAAAGGCCCTCCTTTAAAACCCAAATAGAAATGTTGTGAAATTTTTTGAAAAATAAAATTTATTTTTCAAAATTTGACAATTCCTTCCTTATATATGAGGAATATGTGAAATAATATTCCTTTTATTTCTATTTCTAACATTTGTGTATAATTTCACACCAAAAAAAGGTTGATGAAAATTCATTCCTTTGTTAGAACATGCAATTCTTCTTATGCAATATTGCTCAACATATTGTACCTAATGTTTCATATTGAAAGATAATATTTGGTATGGCATTCATAGGCGGCATATATGAAGCTTTTCAGCATGTGTTCCATTACAAATATGATTAGGGGGTGAGAGGGAAGGGAGGGATTTAAAAAGAAATTCCTTGGTCCCATGGGTTATCATCAAATTCACAAAAAGTTCCCCAAGATGTTCCCAATAATACCTCAAATTTATCCCATATGCTTTGCCCAAAGTTCAACTTTCATGTATATAAACTAAAAACGTGGGCCATAAGGGAGCTTGCATGGGTGCAAAGAGGTGCTCCAATTGGGGGATGCCCAATGTTCCAAAAAATTGATGATGGGCCAATCAATATGACTCTTTCAAAAGAAGAAAAGTTATGAGCACACCCATGAACCAATTAATATGAATCCCACTATATACATAATTGATAATAATGTTGGATTGTTTTTTCAATACATACAAAATTAAATTGAAACTAGTTTAATATTTGTCCAAAAATTTCAAAGGAATTATTTTTTATGCAAGGTAAGCTAGGCAATCCTCTAGTGTGCCATTATCTAACCCCTCCTTTCTATGGTGCAAACATACCCATCGAATAGTTGAGAAATCTCCATGGCTACTATCCATTTAAAGATATTTCACCCTATTCAAACCAAACAATTTGAATATGTTTTTCCCTTTCAAGAAGTCCACAAGCCATTGCGTAGCAACCTTGTGTTCGTCAACCAATGCATCTTTTGTAGTAGGCAAATGGCTTGTAATGTTTTGCCCTACAATTGGTCCTCCATGCATTCTTGGATTGTGATGCAATCAGTTATGTCTTGTGCATCATATGCCAATGCAAGTCCTTGTGCAAAATTGGGTACCAAGTTACCCACTCTTCCTACAACATGGGCACCCACCTTCAAAAAAATTGACACAATTTTGAAGCCAACAATGACCAAATGGGCAATTTTGTGCCTATTTTCATCTTTCACATACCTAATTTCATCACCTTTTTTTATCGTCCACAATATTGAATGTCATCAATATTTTCACACAATAGGTGGAAATAAACAACTTCAATCCCCATTAACCTATCAACAAGTCAACGTTGTTGTTTGGTTCCTCCAGTGGTGAAGAAAACATTGCATGGTACTTCTTGTTGGTGCAATTGAAAGAGTAAATTTGTCATCCCATCCAACTTATTTGTTAACTTCTTATATAATTGTTGTTCCTTGCATTCGATTTCTTCTTTTGTTTTTGTAAACACCTCCTCCAATTTTGTTGATATTTTTGCAACAATTTGTTCTTTTGATGATTGAAATTTAGCCTTCATGTCTTCAAACATGTTGCGAATGAGTTGCTCCAAATTGGTAGGTTCTTGCAATGACATTTGATGAAAGGATCTTTGCAATCACAAATCACCACTTTTAGAGGTTTCTCCTTAGGTATGTTCAGATTTTTGTTCAGAGCTTAATGGTTAAATTTAATGATTTATAGTATTGGCTAAACCTAGTGTTCAAACTTAGTGATTTAAAGTAATGGCTAAACCTAATGACTAAACTTAACAATTTAGTAATAGCTAAAATTTAGTGATTAAATTTAGTGACTTAAGATAATGCTTAAACCCAATGGCTAAACTTAATAGCTTGAAGTAATGGGTAAACCTAATGGCTAAATTCAATGATTTAAATTAAAAGTTAAACCTAATGGCTAAATTCAATGACTTAAAATAATGGTTAAACTCAATGGTTAAACCTAATGGCTAAAATTAATGATGTTAATTAATAACTAAACATAATGGTTAAACATAATGGCAAAACTTAGTGGTTTAAAATAATGGTTAAACATAGTGACTTTACTTAATGGTTAAACTTAGGTTGTACCCATTGGCCAAACTTAATGGTTCAACTTAGGCTAAATTTAATGTCAAAATCTAATGGTTGAAATTTGGCGAAACTTAATGGTTAAATCTAGTGGTTAAACCTCGTGGTTACACCTAGTAGTTAAATCTAAGTAGGTAAGTGGATGGATAGGTAAATAGATAATATGTAGGTAGGTGGGTAGGTATGTAGGTAAGTAAGTGGGAAGGTATAGTTAAATTTGTCATAGGTAAATAATAAGTAGGTAGGTAGGTGGATGGGTAATATGTAGGCGAATAATTAATTAAATAAATAGGTTGATGAATGAATAAAAGGTAGATACATAGGGTAGTAGACCATGTCATATTTAATTAAGGATTATTGGCCATCTTAATTAAATGTTCAACTTGACTAAAATCTAATGGTTATTTTTACTAAAGATCATTGGCCATTTCGAATAAGTGTTCAACTTAATTAAGGACCATTGGTCATTTTGACTAAAAATCTTTAGCTATTTTGATTAATTGTTCAATTTGACAAAAGACCATTGGCCATTTTCCCTAAGGTTATACAACTTGACTATGCATATTTAGTCGAATAAACCATTATAGTCAAATTGATCAATCAACACATACATGTGTCATTCAAGCCTTTGATTTTTAATCAAATGTACATGTCTATTAATCAAAATGACAAATTAATCAATTTGAACCTTTTTAAGAACCATGATTTGTAGTAGTGTGAGGCCTTATGGTCGTTTTAAAATTAATGTTATATATACTATGTACATTGATTTTATGCAATCTTCTTCATCTAACCGTTAAATCAAATAAATTTTGATTCAAAATGAACTTTGAATTAAAAAATGTTGTTGTGCTAATTTAAATTTTTTTTATTTGTGTTTAAGATAACCAAAGTATGCCATAAATATTTTAGTTTACAATGTACTATAATACTTGTTATACATAACCTTTTTTGAACAAAAGTGTTCCACCTTTAATGCACATTCACCTATTAGTATTCAACTTTTAACTACTCATACATGGATTTGATAAACTATATTGTTAACAAAATAGTTGGGCCCCATAAAATGTATTCCATAAAGAGCTTCTAGTTTGATTCCTGCCATTTAATAATAATAAAATTTATAAATGCATTAATAAAGGTGTTCAAAGGTTTACCAAAAATGAAATGCATTGACGATCATCCTAATAAAAAATATGGCAAAAACAAATTAAAGTGTTAGAAAACCAATACGTTGTTGTCCCTTTTCAAAATTTTATTCTAATGTAGTTGAAAACTCATTTAAAATATGAATATTTAGATGATATTGAAAGTAACATCTTTTTCCATTTCCAATTTCAAATCATGATGTTATAAGACATAAAAACATCACAAAAGAAATGTTTTGAAAAGAATTACTTTTAAATGCTTAAAAAGGTTTTAAAAATAATTATAGTTTCTTGGATTTTAAAAAGTCCATAACATAATAAATTAAAATCACATTCCATACATTCAATGGATCTTTAGTTTTTAAAACATAATTCATCCAATATCCCAAAGTTTCAAACATATAAAATTAACACATTGTAAAATGAAAGTTCATGTCCATGAGTTTTAGAGGTGAGAAAAAGTGTGGGAAATTTTCAAAAGTCCATTACTTATTGGTTATCCATTATTTTGATTTTTTTTTTTCATTTTTGGAAGGTTGATTATAATAGTTTAAATAAATGAGTCCCTTTTTTTAATTATTTCAATGAATTTTATTTTATTTTATTTAAGGAATATAAGAAAAATTGCCATTATGATGTCCATATAAGATCACCATAGTGTGCAAACACCCAACATATTAAATATAATATAAATTTTTTTAGAACCCAAGCTTTCATAATCATTTTTCTTTCATTCACACATTAGAAATCATTTAGGATTTTAATATTACAATGAATATGATAAGATTGACATATTAATATGTTCAACACATTAAATTGTCCCATAATTTTTGCCCCTACAATTAATTTAAGCCAAAAATGGTGACAAATAATTTTGGAAATAAAGGTCCCATGTAGTTAATAAGAAGGTTCAACATGCATTCACGAAACATCCAATTTTTCTCTTTTGGGGGCGGGGGAAGGAGGGGAGGGATTTTTAAAAAAAATTCCTTGGTCCCATGGGATTACCATGAAATTCACAAAATGTTCCCCAAGATGTTCCCAATAACACATCAAATTTATCCCATATGCTTTGCCCAAAGTTCAACTTTCATGTATATAAATTGAAAATGTGGGCCATAAGGGAGCACATGGGTGAAAAAACATGTTTCAATCGAGGGATACCTAGTGTTCCAAAAACTTTGATGATGGGCCAATCAATATGGTTCCTTAAAAAAAAAACAATTGTGAGCACACCCATGAACTAATTAATATGAATCACACTATATACATAATTGATAACAATGTTTGATTGTCTTTTCAATACATACAAAATTAAATTCAATCTAGTTTAATATTTGTACAAAAATTTCAAAAGGAACAAACTTTTATGCAAATTAAACTAGGCAATCCTCTAGTGTGCCATTCTTTAACCCCTCCTTTCTATGGTGTAAACACACCCATTGAATGGTTGATAAATCTCCATGGCCATTATCCATTTTAAGATATTTCACCCTACTCAAACCAAACAATTTGAATATGTTTTTCCCTTTCAAGAAGTCCATAAGCAATTGTGTAGCAACCTTGCGGTCTTCAACTAATGCATCCCTCGCAGTAGGCAAATGGCTTGTACTGCTTTGCCCTAGAATTGGTCCTCTATGTATTCTTGGATCCTTAATGCAATCAGTTATGTCTTGTGCATCGTATGCCAATGCAAGTCCTTATGCAAAATTGGGTACCAAGTTACCCACTCCTCCTACAACATGGGCACCCACCTTCAAAAGGATTAACACAATTTTGAAGCCAACAATGACCAAATGGGCAATTTTGTGCCTGTTTTCATCTTCCACATACCTAATTTCATCACCTTTTTGATCATCCACAACATGAATCTCATCAATATCTTCACATAAGAAGTGGAGATAAACTACTCCAATCCCCATCAACTTATCAACATGTCGACGTTGTTGTTTGGTTCCTGCAATGGTGAAGAAAGCATAACAAGGTACTTGTTGTTGGTGCAATTGAAAAAATAATTCTGTCATCCCATCTAACTTCTTTGATAACTTTTTATACAACCATTCTTCCATGCATTTGATTTCTTGTTTTGTTTTTTCAAACACCTCCTCCAATTTTGTTGATATTCTTGCAACAATTCACTTTACGGATGATTGAAGTTCAGCCCTCATGATGTCGCAAATGAGTTGCTCCAAGTTTGTAGGTTCTTGCAATGACATTTGATGAAAGGATCTTTGCAATCGCAAATCACCACTTTTAGAGGTTTCTCCTCGGGTATGTTTAGATTCTTGTTCAAAATTTGGTAAATTGTCGATGTCAATTTCCATGTCTTTGAGGCCTTGAAGGTGCCGCTCCAACACATCATGGGTAGCCACTTCACCCAAAAGGGTCACAACTTGATCCTCCACACTTTTGTCAAGGAAATCATGATCATCGCTTCGCACATCCACTTGTGGCCATGTATGCAAAAATGTGAAATCAAGGTTTGCTTCCAATAATTCCATTTTCAAATCTTCAACCAATGCCATTTGTTTTGTTTTGTTTTTGCATAACAACAACTTTTTCACAACCGTCGGCCTCAACACACCTCTCATTAGGGTAACCCCTTGGCAACCTTGGGGACTACTACACAAGTGTTCAATTCGGCTTAGCACATGGTCATGGACAAGTTGAATCGTTTGGATTTCACTTTTGCATGATTTCACCAATATGTCAATGAAAGCATGACCAGGCATTTGATTGCCACTTAACTCCACCAAAATCTCCAAGCCATTCACACAAATCTTCATGAGATTCTTCTCATTTTCACAAATTGCTCCCATTTTCAAATCGGCAAAATCGCGTTTCAACACCACCTACAAGCATACCAAATTCCAATTAACAATGCATTTAAATGTGAAATATGATTTCAAAGCAAATGTAAGTTGGAGAGTTCAAAATGATTATCTTATTAGTTCATGATTAGGTTGTAACTACATTACATTAAATGTTGAATATGGATTGAAAAGTAAATACACTTTGGAAGGCCTCTCACTTGAATTTGTGGGAAAAATCCTAGGGTAAGGGTTGTGACATTTTCATCTCGACATTGTAACCTTTGTCCAGTGTAAATATAATTTTCTTGCACACCAAATTCTACTTTCCATTGCAAATGTCTTTCCCCTGTTGCTACATCAACTTCGAACTCCAATGTAGTGGGGACAAATAGCATGTCATTTGGATGTAAATTTGCAACGTCATCTTTTGGATGATCCACCATGTTGACCTTGTATGCAAGATCCATCTTGATCATCAATTGTATAAGATTTAGAAAGATGTTGACCTCATTCATTCCCACCCAATGAGTGGCATTTTTCAAAGATGAGTTGAGAAGATATTGAACTCGATTCACCTTGATGAAACCACCATGAATTGTTTTTGTCAACTCCAATTCTTCCACATGTCTTCGAAGCTCGATCAAATGGCCCATCACTTGGTGACAAAACCAATGAGGGTTCACAACCACAAAATCTTGATCTTTGAAATAGATGATTTCACCCGCATCATGTAAAAATAATGCCATTGCGTCATGAGGGTTTAGATTTTGTCATGAGTTTTTGTTAGTGACATAGGTTGCAATCTTGGCTCTTTCTTGGCCACAATATCATTCTTGAAAGTTTCCATGGCAACAATGGGTTGGTAGGGATGTTCCTTGATCCAATCAGATAATCCTTCTTGCACATTCACACATGCCCTAAACACATGTGGTAATGTGTGAAGGACATTTGTACAAGTTGTGGTCACGTTTTCCACAACATCCCTTGCTTGTGGAGAGGAATGTGCATTGATTGTACATAGTTTCAAAGAAAAATTAATGTAATCTCGAAATTGATACGTTAAGTCTTTCACATAAGATTCCACAAGTTCTTTGTGTATGAACCCCTTGTCTGCATTAGTGATCACAATTGTGATGTGTGGTCGAAAGTTGAAAGACCTTTTGGTGTTTGATGAAATGAATCTCAACTAGGATTGAAGTTCCTCCTTGATAGTTTCTGGAGACTTTCTTTCCTTAGATTCCTTATCAAATGGATTGCATACCAAAAGAAAAAAACTCAAATTTCCTTGACTACTCAAATCTGGCATCATCATGTCTTGAAAAGCATGGTATGCTTCTTGGCCCGCAAGATCCCATAAGGAGATCTTTTGGTTTGGGTGATCAAGAAGGACATTGATCTCTATTCCTCGTGTTTTTTTGCTCCATTCGTCTGGATCACTAGAGCAAAACTTGAAAGGTTTGTGTAATTCAATCACCTCCATCAATGGAAGAAACAAGTTTGGTCCACAACCACTTGCAAAAGCTCTTTTCATTGACCTCCCCAATGTTGTTTTGCCTACATTACAACATACGATTTAGTTCTACATTCTTTTGCTTGCAAATTCAACCACATTTTCCATTTGAAGAAATTAATAGATGATAATTCAATCCATTACATATGTTAAGAGAATAAACAAGGCCAAAAGAATTTGTCAACAATACATGTTACCAATAAATTGCCTAACTAATGGTTTTTAATACCATATTATACATATATATGATTCAAACAACCAAACCTTGTAAATATAATGCCTATACAAATTAAAATAACTTTATCTTTTCATTTGGTGCAACTTCTCCAATAACTACAAAGAATGCAAAATGTGTTAAAACTAACAAATGCAGTTTGAATAAAATGAAACCAAGGTTGTCATGTTAATAGTTCAATTCCCAAAAAATGATAAATACACAAATTGATCATGACTAATATTATACTTTGGTAAAATATTGTGCATAATAAATAATGGTCCACTTGGCAATTGATTACATTTGCATTAACTTGCAACCGATGAATTCTTTCCCTCAAAATTTGTCATTCTTGCAACAAAATAATTGGGGAAATTTAATTGGTAGTTTGGTGTGAATTTTACCTAATTTTATTTTTATTTTTAAAAAAATCTGCTAAAAACGTTTTGGGTCACAAATTTGGAAAAAAAAACCCAGCTTGTGAGGTCTTCACAAGTTTTAAGGACAATTTAGTCCTTATTTAAAACTTAAGGTATCCATTATCTAAATTTGAAGAGAAGCCAATGTGATAAATGATTTAAATTCTTTTTTTCTGGATGGTTGGATTAAGTGAAAACTTCAGATTGAACAATCATGTGAACTTAATTAATTAAACATATTAATCTTAGATTATGACATCAATGTAATTAATAGATTATTTGTATTACATTGTTTAAGCAATCTGACCAAGAGTTTGAAAATCTAATTTGTTGAATTTGACTTGCAAATAAACATATTCAATATATGGAAGTTATAAATCCATTTATCACCTTGAAATGTGAAAATTCAATATATTTTCTTTGAATATTAAGATATTCAGGCAATTTCTTTTTCAAATGACATGTGATTCAAATTCAGAAATGAATAGGTATGTGAATGTTGAAATTGGATTGAACAGCATGGAGTCATTACAAAAACATTTATGTGATTCACACAATTCCAGAGATGTGAGTAATGAAAACAAAAGAGAAAATTTAATGAGAGTGAAAAGGCTGAGTTACCTGAGTATGCATTGCCACACAAGAACACTCGCACAAACTTGGGCGGCACTCGAGGCATGCCCCTCAAAACTGCCATGTAATCCTTTGCATTGTTTTCCAATTGTGCTTGCACTTGTGCAGCTTGTCCCTCCCATTCCAATGGCGTTCCACGCAAGTCAATCTCCATCAAGCAAGGATGCATGCGAACAAGATCCATCATCTTAGCCAGCACATCAGGCCCTTCAACACCTCCACACCTGAAGAGGACCAGGGAGCGCAAAGTCTGATTTTTCTGTAATGACTCCAAAATCTTACACACATCTGATTGTTCCAATGGAGTCCAACCCAAGTCAATGTGGGTTAACGAACGATTCATTTGGAAGAGATCTATCATCTTAGCCGACACATCAGGCCCTTTTACACCCCTACAACTCTCTAGGCTCAGGGAAAGCAACGTTTGATTTTTCTGTAATGATTCCAAAATCTTACACACGTCCGATGGTTCCAACCCATCGCCTGTGTGAATGCTAAAATGTGCAAGGGTATCGTTGGTGCGTAGCATGTGAGCGATTGCTTCGCCTGTTCCTTGTCCCATTGGGATATCAAGTCCATCAATGCGGAGACATGCTAATGATTTGTTAAGGGGTCGGGCTGTAGCATGACCTGTAAGGGGCTGAAGCAGCACTACTTCTCCATTGGGGCCCAAATCAGTGCCTATCAGATTCAAAAACTCCAAGGTTGAATTTATTGCCAACATTGATCCCAATGAAGCACCTGCACTGGACATTCTCCCCTTCACCTGGATCGCCAGTGTAAGATTTTTGAGAACGCAATTGTTTGCCATCTCTTCACACACAATTTGAACAACATCATAGTCGAAGATTCCTCTCAACTTGAGCGAGTTCAATGCCGGAAGCAGATTTTGGCAAAGTAGTTTAACCTCCTCAATTTTCAACTTTTGATCGAACGCTTGTATGCCCAACTTCTTCAAGCTTTGGCATGTACTGACAGCATCAATGAACTGATGGCGATGCTCTTTATATGCTTCATCACATCCATCCACTTCTGGAAACATGAACATTAGATTCTCCGGTTCCGATTCATTTAAGCGACGGATAGCCTCTTCAAAACTTACACCCCCTTCTTCGCCAGGTTCCCACAAGTACACCGGATGGTTTTGAGGTGGAGAGGCAGGCATATCGTTATGAATGAGTGGATCCAGGGTTGAGAGACGATCACTTTCTACTGAGCCTTGTGATTCTTCGCTTAGGATTCCACCTGGTCGGTGAAACATTTCACCCTGCACGATGATGTTCACAGGCAAAATCTCTTGTGCAGTTTGCTCGCATGAGCTGTGGCCACACTCGCTTGTGCTCGTACCTTGTCCCGTATCCGCTGCATCTACCGCCAGTGTCATACCCTCTGACTCCATTTCCCCAGCGGCCGACACTGCATCACAATGGTAGACCCTGCAGCACTATAACACACTATGAGTAAGCTTCACTTGGTGTGCCAGAGGCCATCCACGGAGAAATTATCTTTTCATAAATGCACATTCTTCCCGCAATCAAAGTCATCTAGACTCATGTCGTACGTATTGTAGTGTGTTGTTTGGTTTCTATTAGTTGCAAGCCTTGACTTTTCAACTCAATTTCTTAGTCTTCAATTTTGTGAATCACTACACGACATGTCGGTCTCCCACTGATTGGGACATTATATACATGATAAGGGAATCCAAGCTGAATATCAATATTGGTGCAGATTATATAGATCCATGTTTGGGATGCGAAGCGTGCTGGTGTGAGGCACGTACCTGCTACTTTTTGCGAAATTGAACAATTGGTAGCTCAAGGACTGGGAGTCCTTTTGTTCCGAATAGGCAGCGTACACTTAGTGATGTGCAATAACAGCAGCAACTCACACATCTCGCAGGCAGAAAATTTGTAACACTTGTTCCTTTGTGCCAATGTGAACCAAGCTGTTCATAGAAGGACCCATTGTGGGATGAGTATTTAAACTACTCCGGATTAATGAGTAAAGTTTGCTAGAGTGAGAGCTCAAATATGGCGAATAATGGATCTGCAAGTGATTTTTCCCGCACTGGAGCGCACGGTGTCACCAACGGAAATTGAGGATATTTGGAGCGTAATGGTCGGATACCCACCTCAGGACTTTCCTCCGACGACTACTAATGCACAACTTCAGGCTTCTTTGACTTTTGCACTTTGTTTTCGGTTATTTTCAACTCTTGTTCAGGACTGGGTTTAGGGTTTTAGGGTTTAGGGTTTATAATCATTTTTTTTTCATTCACACATTAGAAATCATTTAGGATTTTAATATTACAATGAATTTGATAAGATTGACATATTAATATGTTCAACACATTAAATTGTCCCATAATTTCTGTCCCTACCATTAATTTAAGCCAAAAATGGCGACAAATAATTTTGGAAATATAGGTTCTATGTAGTTAATAAGAAGGTTCAACATGCATTCATGAGGCATCCATTTTTTTTTTTGGGGGGGGGGGGGAGGAAGGGGAGGGATTTAAAAAAAACATTCCTTGGTCCCATGGGGTTACCATGAAATTCACAAAATGTTCCCCAAGATGTTCCCAATAATACTTCAAATTTATCCCATATGTTTTGCCCAAAGTTCAACTTTCATGTATATAAATTGAAAATGTGGGCCATAGGGGAGCACATGGGTGAAAAAACATATTTCAATTGGGGGATGCCTAGTGTTTCGAAAACTTTGATGATGGGCCATTCAATATGGTTCCTTTCAAAAAAATAATTTGTGAGCACACACATGAACTAATGAATACGAATCACATTATATACATAATTGATAACAATGTTCGATTGTCTTTCAATACACACAAAATTAAATTCAATCTAGTTTAATATTTGTACAAAAAATTCGAAAGGAACGAATTTTTATGCAAATTATGTTGGGTAATCCTCTAGTGTGCCATTTTCTAATCCCTCCTTTTTATGGTGTAAACACACCCATCGAATGGTTGACAAATCTCCATTGCTACTATCCATGTTAAGATATCTCACCCTACTTAAACCAAACAATTTGAATATGTTTTTCCCTCGCAAAAAGTCCACAAGCCATTGCATAGAAACCTTGTGTTCTTCAACCAATGCATCTCTCATAGTAGGCAAATGGCTAGTATTGCTTTGCCCTAGAATAGGTCCTCCCTGTATTCTGGGATCCTCGATGCAATCAGTTATGTTTTTTGCATCGTATGCCAATGCAAGTCCCTGTGCAAAATTGGGTACCAAGTTACCCACTCCTCCTACAACATGGGCACCCACCTTCAAAAGGATTGACACAATTTTGAAACCAACAATGACCAAATGGGCAATTTTGCGCCTGTTTTCATTCTCCACATACTTAATTTCATCACCTTTTTGATCATCCACAACATGAATGCCATCAATATGTTCACACAATAAGTGGAGATAAACTACTCCAATCCCCATCAACCCATCAACAAGTCGACGTTGTTGTCTGGTTCCTCCAGTGGTGAAGAAGGCATTGCATGGTACTTGTTGTTGGTGCAACTCAAAGAGTAATTTTGTCATCCCATCTAACTTCTTTGATAACTTCTTATACAACCATTCTTCCACGCATTTGATTTCTTGCTTTGTTTTTCCAAACTCCTCCTCCACTTTTGTTGATATTCTTGTAACAATTCGCTCTTCGGATGATCGAAATTCAGCCTTCATGTCTTCAAACATGTTGCGAATGAGTTGCTCCAAGTTTGTAGGTTCTTGCAATGACATTTGATGAAAGGATCTTTGTAATCGCAAATCACCACTTTCAGAGGTTTCTCCTTGGGTATGTTCAGATTCTTGTTCAGAACTTGGTAAATTGTTGATGTCAATTTCCACATCCTTGAGGCCTTGAAGGTGTCGCTCCAACACATCATGGGTAGCCACTTCACCCAAAAGGGATGCAACCTTATCCTCCATACTTGTGTGAAGGAAATCATCTCCTTGCACATTTACTTGTGGCCATGGATGCACAAGTTCCAAATCAAGGTTTGTTGCCAACAATTGATTTTTTAAATTTTCAACCCATGCCACTTGTTTTGTTCTGTTCCTGCATAACAACAACTTCTTCACAGCCTTTGGCCTCAACACGCCTCTCATTAGGGTAACCCCTTGGCAACCTTGGGGACTACTACACAAGTGTTCAATTGGGCTTAGCACGTGATCATGGACAAGTTGAATCATTCGGATTTCACTCTTGGATGATTTCACCAATATGTCAATGAAAGCATGACCAGACATTTGATTGCCACTTAACTCCACCAAAATCTCCAAGCCATTCACACAAATCTTCATGAGATTCTTCTCATTTTCACAAATTGCTCCCAACTTCAAATCGGCAAAATGGCGTTTCAACACCACCTACAGGCATATCATATTCCAATTAGCAATACATCTAAATGTGAAATATGATTTCAAAGCAAATGTAAGTTGGAGAGTTCAAAATGATTATCTTATTAGTTCATGATTAGATTGTAACTACATTACATTAAATGTTGAATGTGGATTGAAAAGTAAATATGTTTTGAAAGGCCTCTCACTTGAACTCGTGGAAAGAATCCTGGGGAAAGGGTTGTGACATCTTCATCTTGACATTGTAACCTTCGTCCAATGTAAATGTAACTGGCTTGCACATGAAATTTTACTGACCATTGCAAACGTCTTTCACCTCTTGCTACATCAGCTTTGAACTCCAATGTAGTGGGGACAAATAACGTGTCATTTGGATTGAAATTTGCAACATGATCTCTTGGATGATCCACCATGTCGTCTTTGTATGCAAGATCCATCTTGATCATCAATTGTATAAGATTTTGAAAGATGCTGACCTCATTCATTCCCAACCAATGAGTGGCATTTTTCAAAGACAACTTGAGAATAGATTCAACCCGACTCACTGTGATCAAACCATCATGAATTGTTGTTGTCAATTGCGATTCTTCTGCATGTCTTCGAAGCTCGATTAAATGGCCCATCACTTGGTGACAAAACCAATGAGGGTTCACAACCACAAAATCTTGATCTTTGAAATAGATGATTTCACCCGCATCATGTAAAAATAATGCCACTGCTTCATGAGGGCTTAGAGTTTTGTCATGAGTGTCTGTTGGTGACATAGGTTGCAAGCTTGGCTCTTTCTTGGCCACAATATCATTCTTGAAAGTTTCCATGGCAACAATGGGTTGGTAGGGATGTTCCTTGATCCAATCAGATAGTCCATGTTGCACATTAACACATGCCCCAAACACATGTGGCAATTTGTCAAGGACATTGCTACAATTTGTGGTCACATCATCCACAACATGCTTTGATTGTTGAGAAGAATGTGCATTGATTGAATGCAAGTTCAAAGACAAATTGATGTAATCTCGAAATTGATTCGCCAACTCTTTCACATCAGATTCCACAAATTCTTTTTGTATCAACCCCTTGTCTGCATTAGTCATCACAATTGTGATGTGTGGTGGAAAGTTGAAGGACCTTTTGGTGTTTGATGAAATGAATCTCAACCAAGATCGAAGCTCCTCCTTGATAGTTTCTGGAGACTTTCTTTCCCCAGATTCCCTATCAAATGGATTGCATACCAAAAGAAAATAACTCACATTTCCTTGACTGCTCAAATCTGGCATCATCATATCGTGAAAAGCATGGTATTCTTCTTGGCCCGCAAGATCCCATAAAGAGATCTTTTGGTTTGGGTGATCAAGAAGGACATTGATCTCTATTCCTCGTGTTCTTTTGCTCCATTCATCTGGATCATTGGAGCAAAACTTGAAAGGTTTGCGCAATTCAATCACCTCCATCAATGGAAGAAACAAGTTTGGTCCACAACCACTTGCAAAAGCCCTTTTCATTGACCTCCCCAATGTTGTTTTACCTACATTATAACATATAATTTAGTTTTACATTTTGCTGCTTGCAAATTCAACCACCTTTTGAATTTTTTCCCCACTATCATGGTCAAGTTATTTAGTTGTTTCATTTCCACCCTAAGGGTTAATATATTAGAAGGGTGCCATGATTTTGGATGACCAAATTAATTAATCATGACTAATATTATACTTTGGTAAAATATTTTGCATAATAAATAATGGTTCACTTGGCAATGGATTACATTTGCATTGACAACTTGCAACTGATGAATTTTTTCCCTCAAAATTTGTCATTCTTTCAACAAAATAATTGGGGAAATTTAATTGGTAGTTTAGTGTAATTTTTACCTAATTTTACTATTTGTTTTTGAAATTTTTTGCTTAAAACGTTTTGGGTCACAAATTTGGAAAAGAAAACCCAGCTTGCAAGGTCTTCACAAGTTTTAAGGATAATTTAGTTGTTATTTAAAAATTTAGGTATCCATTATCTATATTTGAGGAGAAGCATATGTGATAAATGGTTTAATTTTATTTTTCTAGATGGTTGGATTCAAGTGAAAACTGCAGATTGAACAATCATGTGAACCTAATTAATTAAACATATTAATCTTAGATTATGACATCAATGTCATTAATAGATGATGTGTATTACATTGTTTAAGCAATCTGACCAAGAATTTGAAAATCTAATTTGTTGAATTTGACTTGCAAATAAACATATTCAATATATGGAAGTTATAAATCCATTTATCACCTTGAAATGTGAAAATTCAATATATTTTCTTTGAATATTAAGATATTCAGGCAATTTCTTTTTCAAATGACATGTGATTCAAATTCAGAAATGAATAGGTATGTGAATGTTGGAATTGGATTGAACAGGATGGAGTCATTACAAAAGCATTTATGTGATTCAGACAATTCCAGAGATGTAAGTAATGATTACAGAAGAGAAAAATTAATGACAGTGAAAAGGCCGAGTTACCTGAGTATGCATTGCCACACAAGAACACTCGCACAAACTTGGGCGGCACTCGAGGCATGCCCCTCAAAACTGCCATGTAATCCTTTGCATTGTTTTCCAATTGTGCTTGCACTTGTGCA
>Ga0209208_10000529_pt1 | contig 50237 bp, 32 predicted proteins | sample S1TSphfallax_3_FD_187694 | JGI IMG/M metagenome (GOLD analysis project Ga0209208, IMG submission 187694) | Host-associated microbial communities from peat moss isolated from Minnesota, USA - S1T2_Fd - Sphagnum fallax MG (SPAdes) (version 2) | ecosystem: Host-associated > Plants > Peat moss >... | reverse complement strand
CCTGACTGATTGGGAAACGTCTCGCGAGTCCGCGGATAATCCGGCGGACGCGGCGGAATCAAAGTCAGAATCCGGTCCGGCAGCGTCAGCGTCGCCGGATCAATCGTCTGCAGCAGCGCCTTCAACGCGCGCCGCTGTTCGGATGCCGCCACAATCTGCGTCGGCTTCTGCCCGTCGCCGCGCAGCGCATACGTGTACTCATTCCCGCCCAGCGATTTGCTCGCCGCTTCCGTCTGGTACCGGTGCAAGAAATACAGCGGCACCAGCACCTCATCCAGTTGCGCCATCGGCTTGCCTTCCGGAATGTTGTTCTCGCCGAAATGCGCCAGCGCGATCTTGCGCACCTCCAGCATGCGCGTCAGCTCATCCACGGAATTCGTGCCGTTATCCCACAAATGCGACTTCGGATGCGGGCTTCCCGGCGGCCGGCTGTCGGCATCGGTGATAAACGTCAGCCCCTGCTTCGCCGCGTCAATCAAAATCTTGTTCAGCGCCGCCGTCTCATCGGTCCCCGCCGCAAATTGCGAATAACCCCAGGCAATGGAAACCTTGTCCCACTCGCCAATGCCCACCGCATAGGCACGGCTCAAATCCAGCTTGCCGTCGTTAATCTCCACCAGCGGCCCCGGATAATCCATCACGGACGCCCGCCCCTGCGTGCTGGAAATATAGTTATGTTCCAGCCCCAGCGTGTGCCCCACTTCATGCGCCGCCAGTTGCCGCAGCCGCGCATACACCACATCGGTCAGCGCACCGCTGGTGTCATTCCCCGGCGCATGCGGCGCCATCAGGCCTTCATAAATCAGGAAGTCCTGATACTGGCGCTGCGACCCCAGCGTCACAATGCCCTTGATAATCTCGCCCGTACGCGGGTCCACAATCGAATTCCCGTAAGACCACCCTCGCGTGGACCGGTGAACCCACTGAATCACGTTGTAGCGCGCATCCATCGCGTCCATGTCCGCCGGCATCGGCTTCACCTGAAACCCGTTTCGAAATCCGGCCGCCTCAAACGCCTGGTTCCACCAGCTTGCGCCCTCAATCAGCGCGTCCTGCACCTTCTTCGGCGCGCCTGAATCCACGTAGTAAACAATCGGCTCCACCGGATCGCTCAGAGCCGCCGTGGGGTCTTTCTTCTCAATTCGGTGCCGCGCCGCCAGCCTGTTCATCAGCGTCTCGCCGGCGGGCGTCGAAAAGTCCATATAATCCACCGAGAAGAATCCCGACCGCGGGTCCTGCTTGCGAATAGGAAAGCCTGGTCCCGGCAGCGCCACAAACCCCTGATGCTCGCGAAAGGTGACCGCTTCGGGCGACGGCGTCACTTCGCGAATGTACATTCCGCTGGGCTCGCCCGTCAGCGTAATCGTCGTCTCCACTTCCGTGTTCTTGGGAAACCCTTTCGTCAGCGGCAGGTAGAAAGCGCATCGCGACGCATCCATGTGATAGCTGCCCTGCTTCTCCCGGCCCAGTTGCCCAGCCACGTTGACGGCATCGCGCATCAGGAAATCGGTCGCATCCACTAAGACGCTCGCGCCTTCTTCCGCCTCCACCTTGAATCCCCACAATGCCGAGCGCGCAAACGAATCGCGCTCCGCCCGCTGCTCCAAAGGATTCGGCGAACTCGCGCGGAATCCGTAGTTCGATTCCACCAGCAAAACCTTCGGCCCCACCCGGCTGAACTGAACAACCTTCGAACCGTCCATGCGTCCGCGGTCCAATCCCAAGTCATTCGAACCCACGCCCGCCGACAGCGCCGAAAGATACAGGAATTCCTGGTCAAACCGCGAAATCTCCATCCACATCTTGCCCGTGGACGCGTCCCAATAAAGCGGAATGAAGCCGGCCAGCTTCGTCATCCCTGCTGTTTTGGAGGCGATGGTGGCGGGCTCAGCAGCCGAGAGAGTGAGGCAGAAGCAAGCCGCCAAAAAGGCGGACAGAATTCGTTTGCGCATTGGTCTGTTATTTTCGCAGGTGTGGAGTGAGTGTTGTCCAACCAGCGCGAAATCTTAATTGTGGAAGACAATCCGGCCGACGTGCGCCTGATGCGCGAAGCCTTGCGAAGCGTCCATCCGCCCGTTTCCATCAGCGTGGCCGTGGACGGCGAAGAAGCGCTGCAGTTTCTGAACCGCCAGGGCAAGCATGAGAATGCGCCGCGCCCGCGCCTGATTTTTCTGGACTTCAACCTTCCCAAATATGATTCCAAGGAACTGCTGCAGCAAATCAAGGCGGACCCCAGCCTGCGCCTCATCCCCATTGCCGTGCTGACCACATCCAACGCCGAGCGCGACGTGCGCGACGCCTACCAGCGCTTCGCCAACTGCTACCTGAACAAAGCGCCCGACCTGGACGGCTTTTTCCGCGTCATCCAGGCAGCCGCGCATTTCTGGCTGGATGTGGCATCCGTGGCCGACGACGAAGGCCTGGAATGAACGGCAACAGTGATTTGCTATGATCCTTTTTCCGCATGACTCCCTACTCTATCGGTCCCTATTCGATTGGTGTGGACCTGGGCGGCACCAATCTGCGCGTGGCCGCCATTGATTTGGCGGGAAAGGTTTTAAGCCGCATTTCCATTCCGGCCACGTATGAAGCCGGGCCCCAGCGCGTGGTCAGCGACATTGTCACCACCGTCCAGCAGGTGCGCGGCCAGGTGGGCCACGATGGCCTGACCGGCGTCGGCATCGGCGTGCCCGGCTACATTGATATGCAGGCCGGTATCATCATTGGGTCCGCCAACCTGTTTGGCTTTCAGAATTTCCCCATTCGCGACGAGATGCAGCGGCATCTGAACACTGTGATCATCCTGGAAAACGACGCCAACGCCGCCGCCCTCGGCGAGATGTGGATGGGCGCGGGGCGCAGCGTCAAAGACATGATTCTGCTGACGCTCGGAACCGGCATCGGCGGCGGCATCATTATTGACGGCAAAGTGCTGCACGGATCGCAAGGCATGGCCGGCGAATTCGGCCACATGACCGTGTTCCCCGACGGCAACCCATGCGGCTGCGGCAATTATGGCTGCCTGGAAAAGCATGCTTCAGCGACAGCCATTGCCTCCATGGGCCGCATGATGCACTTTCAGCATGAAGTGTCCAGCGCCGCCGATGTTTTCGCGCTGGCCAAGGCCGGCAACAAGCGCGCCGAAATGGTGTTTGAAGCCATGGGCCGCGCGCTGGGCATTGCGCTGGCCAACCTGATGAACGTGTTTAATTTTTCGCTCTATGTGCTGAGCGGCGGCCCCTTGCCCGCCTGGGATTTCTTTGCGCCGTCGATGTTTATGGAGATCAAGCGCCGGTCGTTCACTTACGAACGCACCAACCCGCGCGTGGAGCCGGCGTTGCTGGGCGCGGATGCCGGCTTGTACGGCGCCGCGTATCTGCCGCTGCAAAACCTTCCTCCAGCCGAAATCCAGGGCTGATATACAGTCATCAATATGTATTGGCTGGGACTGGATGTGGGCACGGGCGGATCTCGTGCGCTTTTGGTAGACGCGCAAGGACGCGTGAAATATTCCTTCACCGCGCCGCATGAGGAAATGCGCATGCTGAAGCCGTTATGGGCCGAACAAGACCCCGACGATTGGTGGCGCGCCAGCCAAGCCGCCATCACCGGCGTGCTGCACGCGGCCCATGCCGGTTCGAATGACATTGCCGGCATCGGGCTCACCGGCCAAATGCACGGCCTGGTGCTGTTGAATGCCCAGCTCAAAGTCATCCGCCCCGCGCTCATCTGGTGCGACCAGCGCAGCCAAAAGCAGGTGGATTTCGTCAACGCCAAACTCGGCAAGGAAGCGGTCCTGCGATTTACCGCCAATCCCGTGCTGACCGGTTTCACGCTGCCCAAGCTTCTTTGGGTACGCGACAATGAGCCAGCGAATTTCGAAGCCGTCCGCCATTTTCTGCTGCCCAAAGATTACCTACGCTTCAAACTCACGGGCGAATTCGCCACCGATGTTTCCGACGCCAGCGGCACATCCATGTTCGACGTGGTCCACCGCCAATGGTCCAGCGAATTGATGGAGGGCCTGGGCCTGGACAAGGCGATTCTTCCCAAGGCCTATGAATCGTCTGAAATCACGGGGCACCTGAGCGCCGAAGCGGCCGCAGCCACCGGTTTGCGCGCGGGAATTCCGGTTGTCGCGGGAGCGGGCGACCAAGCCGCCAGCGCCATCGGCAACGGCATCACCAAACCGGGAACCATGTCTTGCACCATCGGCACATCGGGCGTGGTCTTCGCCTTTCAGGCCAAACCCGCTTATGACGAAGCCGGCCGCGTTCACACCTTTTGCCACGCCGTTCCCAACGCCTGGCACGTCATGGGCGTGACGCAAGGCGCGGGACTCAGCCTGCAATGGTTTCGCAATCGCTTTGCGCCTGATGTGGAATATGACGATCTCACCGCCGACGCCACGCGCTCGCCCGCCGGAGCGCATGGCCTGTTCTGGCTGCCGTATTTAATGGGCGAACGCACGCCGCATTTGGACGCCAATGCGCGCGCAGCCTGGGTGGGGCTTACCGCAAAGCATCAGCGTTCAGATCTGGCGCGCGCCATTCTGGAAGGCGTTTGCTACAGCCAGCGCGACGGTTTGGAAATCATCAATCAACTGGGCGCGGCGCCAGAGCTGGTCCGCTTATCGGGCGGCGGCGGCAAGAGCCCGTTCTGGCACCAGTTGTTCACCGATATTTTCAATATGAAGGTGGCGACGCTTGAAACCCAGGAAGGCTCCGCTTACGGCGCGGCGCTGCTGGCGCTGGTTGGAACGGGCGAATATACTGACCTCACCGTGAAAGAGGTAACGGTGAAAGAGCCGAATCCCGAATCCGCCGCCTTCTATCAGAAGCGCTACGAAGTTTATCAGTCGCTTTATCCCGCGCTGAAATCCGTTTTTCAAACCATCGGCGAGCTGGATGGCTGAAGAGTTTCGATTCTGCGAAATCGCTCTTCCTGTTCCCGTTGATCGAGTTTTCACTTACGAATTGCCGCTGACCCTCCGCCATCGCGTGCGCCCCGGCTGCCGGGTGGTAGCGCCGTTTGGTTCGCGCAAGCTCACCGGCGTCGTCGTTCGCACTCACAACAGCGCGCCAACTGGGGAAACGCGCGAAGTGCTCAGCCTGCGCGACGAAGAACCGGTTCTGGACGCAGACCTCATTGACCTCGCCCAATGGATTGCCGAATACTATTGCGCGCCCATCGGCGAGGTGATGAAAGGCATGCTGCCGTTGAGCGGCGAAACGCGCCGCAGCACCATTTACAGCCTGACCGAAGCCGGCCGCGACGTGGCGCGCCAGTTGATTATCCGCGCCGACAGCGATCCCAGCTTTCAGATTCTGGCGGCGCTGGCCGAGCGCGGGCGCGCTATCGAATCACTCAAAATCGACAACGCCAAGAATCTTATGCGCGCCTTAATCAAGCGCGGCTGGGTTATCGCCGAAGACAAAGAAGCTGAGCGTGATCCTTTGCGCGCGCCGGCTGAAAAGCTCTCCGCTGAATTCCGCGCGCGTCCCGCCGAAGGCATCAAGCTCAAGAAAGCCGAGCGCGAAGTCATCGCGTTTCTGGAACTGCATCCGGGTCCGCATAATTTGGCTGAACTCGGCAAATCAGTCAAGAATGCCAGCGAAGCCGCGCGTTCTCTGGCGCGCCGCGAACTCATCGCGCTGTCTGTCGAAGGCCTGGCCGCTCCCGCCGGCTACGAACGCCCCGCGCCCCAATTAAATCCGCATCAATACGACGCCTTCAAAGCCATTCAATCGGCTTTGGGAACGCCCGAATTCAAAGCGTTCCTGTTGCAAGGCGTCACCGGTTCCGGCAAAACCGAAGTCTATTTAAGCGCCATTGAAGCGGCGCTGGCCGCCGGAAGAAACGCGCTGCTGCTGGTTCCCGAAATTGCGCTGACGCCCGCGGTCGCCGGCCAGTTCTTTCATCGTTTCGGAAAGCAGGTGGCCATTCTGCACTCCGCATTTGGCGATGCCGAACGTGCCGATCAATGGCGTCGAATCCGCAACGGGCAGGCGCGCGTTGTGGTCGGCACGCGTTCGGGAGTTTTCGCGCCGGTGCAAAATCTGGGCTTGGTGATTGTCGACGAAGAGCACGACGGCAGCTACAAACAGCAGGAAACACCGCGCTATCATGGCCGCGACGTCGCCATTGTGCGCGCGCGCAACGCCAACGCCGTCGTCGTTCTCGGCTCCGCCACGCCCAGCATTGAAACGCGCTACAACGCGGATCAGGGCCGCTACGGCATGCTCTTGCTTCCAGAGCGCATCGCCAAACGTCCCATGCCGAATGTCCATGTGGTGGACATGCGCGCCGAGTTTCTGGACACCAAACGCCAAAGCACTTTTTCCCGCGCGCTGCTGGAAGAAATGGAAGCGCGTTTGAAAAACGGCGAGCAAACCATGCTGCTGCTCAACCGCCGCGGCTTTTCCAGCTTCATGGTTTGCCGGCGATGCGGCGAGCGCATGCTCTGCGAAAACTGCTCGGTCGTCATGACGCTGCATCGCCGCGACCGCCGCATGCTCTGCCATCTGTGCGGCTTCGCCGAAAAAATTCCCGAAGCCTGCCCCAAATGCGGCAGCGACCAGATTCAATTTTTAGGCACCGGCTCCGAGCGCGTGGAAGATGAACTGCACCTGCAACTGCCCAGCGCGCGCATTGCGCGCCTGGATCGCGACAGCGCCGGCGCCAAAGGCGCTTTTGAAAATATTCTGTTCAGCTTTCGCAGCGGCGATATCGACATTCTGGTCGGCACGCAAATGATCGCCAAAGGCCACGACATTCCGAACGTCACGTTGGTGGGCGTGGTGCTGGCCGACATCGGCCTAAGCATTCCCGATTTCCGCGCGGCCGAGCGCAGCTTTCAATTGCTGACGCAAGCGGCCGGACGCGCCGGACGCGGGAGCACGCCCGGCCATGTGGTGATTCAAACGCTGAATCCCGATCATTACGCCATCCGCTTCGCCGCCGACCAGGATTACGAAGGTTTTTTTCGCAAAGAAATGGAGTTCCGAAAATATTTGCGCTACCCGCCCTTCGCCGCCTGCGCCAACATTATTGTGCGCGCGGAAAAGCAGGAAGACGCGCTGCGCCTGTCCAGCGAAATTGGATTTTTGTTGAATCCCGCGCCGCCCGGAATTCGCGTCATGGGGCCAGCCGAAGCCTCGGTTTTGCGCGTCAGGAACGAATACCGCTATCAGATATTTTTGAAAGCCGCGAAGCGCACCCTTCTGCGCGAGACCATCAAAAAAATTCGCCAGCATGCCGAGAAAGAAAAATGGCGAGTGGGCGCGCTGGTGATTGATGTGGACCCCATTCAATTGATGTGAATGGTAGACTAAATTCTGGTACGGCGGCTGTAGCTCAGCTGGTAGTAGCGCCAGATTGTGGTTCTGGATGTCGTGGGTTCAAGCCCCACCAGCCGCCCCAGCACCTCTCCCACCCTGATCCTCAACACAACTCGTTTCGCGGTCAAATCTGTCGTGCAACACTGTGAATGTAAGGAACTCAGTGCAAAGTTTTCTCAGAAGCAAACAAACTGCGGTTGATTTGTTGGGTCAGGCTGATGAATTTGGGTCAAGCGGCGTTAGCATTCTGAGAGAGTACTTTCAACTGACCAAGCCGCGCATTGAACTGTTGATTGTGATATCCACGGCTGTCGGGTATTGTTTTGGCATCGGCTCATCCTTTCGGATCAGCACCCTTTTGAACGCACTGATGGGGACTGCTTTGATGGCGGCCGGGTCAGCAACGCTGAATCAGTGGTACGAGCGTGACATTGACAAGAAGATGAACCGCACGCAGGCGAGGCCCATCCCGGCGGGCATCATTCCCGCACACCATGCGCTGATTTTCGGCGTTCTAGTTTCTGTCCTTGGCTTTGCCGAATTGCTGGTTTTTACGAATTACCTGGCTGCGCTGTTGAGCTTTGCCACTTCCTTCGGCTATCTGTTTATCTATACGCCCCTGAAGCAGAAGAGTCCTGTCTGCACGACCATTGGGGCAATTCCGGGGGCAATGCCGCCGCTCATTGGCTTCGCGGCGGCAAGCGGCCATTTGACGGTGGATGCATGGATACTTTTTGGCATTCTCTTTTTTTGGCAGTTTCCGCATTTCCATGCCATCGCGCGCATGTACCGCGAAGACTATGCGCGCGGCGGCGTGAAGATGCTTGCGGTTGTCGATCCGGAAGGGCGATTGGTTCGGCGGCAGATCATTGTGAATACGCTGCTGCTGATTGCCGTCACGTTGACGCCGACTTTCGCGCATATGGCAGGCCGCGTGTATTTTGGCGGGGCTTTCCTGCTTGGCTTAGGCCTGCTCTATTTTGGTGTTCAGGTCTGCAAGGAATACAGCTTTAAGCGGGCACGGCAATTGCTGCTGGCTTCGGTGATTTATATGCCGCTGCTTTTCGCGTTGCTGGTGTTCGACAACCCAAGATTCTGGTTTTAACGAACCCGCAGTGCGCAAGCCGTCACTATTTAGTCCAGATATTTACTCCAGAAATGCTTCAATAGTCAGCGGCGAGAAGCTGGACAATCCGGCGATGTTGGCGGCAAATTGCAGCCGGTCGGCGATATTTTCCAGCGTTTTGGACTGTTCTTTGCTGTCTTGTTGCGCGGCGTCGTTATAAATGCTGCGGGCGGCGCTTTCCAGCAGGTTCTTAAAATCGCTGGGCTTGGAGGTGGTCAACTGCGATTCCAGGCCGGAGAGCACGACGGCGGTTGTCGATAGGTTGGCCGCGTCAGTGACGGACGTGTTCACAACCGGGGTCACGGCTTTCACCGGAGTGGCCACCTTAGCCACGGCGGTTGTTTTGGATGTAGCCTGGGTTTGATTTTGCTGGTTGTTCGCGGACGCAGCGGCGGGAATGGCAGCAGCCGTCGGCACCGCCGTCGGCGGGATTACCGAAATTTGAAGATTTCCGACACTCATGCGATCCGGGCTCCGCTTCTTCACTTGCCGTATCGGCCCGATTTTACAAATGTTGAGAAAAGTTTTGCGCCCGGAAACGAGATTTTTGCGCCCGCTTTGGCTTGCCACCCCGGTGCCGGAAGCCTAACGCTCTCCCTAGTTCTTTATCGGCCATTTTTGGTGATATCCTGAACTTATCTCCATGCTAGTTATGGCCTTGACAAGACCCTCATGGCTGAGTCACTTCCACTCGATATGCAAAGCATTGACATGCAAAACACGGCTGCCGGGGTTCAGCCTGAGATAGTGCCTCACATCCTGGTGGTGGAAGACGAGCGTCATATTGCCCGGCTCATTGAGTATTTTCTGGCCAAGGCTGGCTATTCGGTTTCCACTTCGGAAACAGCCGAAATCGGGCTGGAGAGCGCCCGGGAACAGAAGCCCGATGCCGTCATCCTGGATCTCACATTGCCGGGGATGTCGGGTCTCGATTTTCTCGGAGTGGTGCGGAAAGATCCAGCCTTGCCTGACTTGAAAGTGATTGTTGTCACCGCGCACTGGTTCGGCACGGGCGACCAAACCATCAAAGACGCCGGCGCCGATGCGCTTTGTTCCAAGCCGGTTTCCCCCACAAACCTCATTAAGACGCTTTCCGATTTGGGCGTGTGTCCACCCCAGAATTGAAACGCCGGCGCGAACCTCCCGTAAGTTTGCCCGCCTGCCGATAAGTCATTCGAGGGACTAGCAATAATCAGGTGGTGACGGCGGCACGAGTCTTAATCCTCATACTCACCAGCGGCGTTTACCTGTCCTCCGCCGCCGTCCCGCTGACCAGTGTGCAAGAGGTGATGCGGCTGGACGATGACCAGGCGGACCTGCGCCTGCCAGTGAAGCTGACGGCGCTGGTGCTGGCCTTTCGCGCCGATCCGGCGTGGCTGGTGGTGCAGGATGGCGATGCCGGATTATATGTGGACGCGGGCACGGACTCGTCGAGGTTCGCCGTTCGGCCCGGCGATCGGATCGAACTCCAGGGCTTTACCCGGCGCGGCGGATTCTCCCCCATTGTGGACTCCACCGGCATGCGCGTCTTAAGCAGCGGGAACCCCTTCCCCGCCCCCTATGAGCTGGGCGGAAAAACCGCGCTGTCGCCCGATGTCGACAATATCTGGGCCAGCATGGAGGGCCGGGTGGTGAAAACCACCGGCAGCGTCTATCGCAGCTTTGTGGTGGAAGACAGCGCACGGCAGGACATTTCGGTCTTCGTCCTGCAGCCGCAGGGCTGTCCTGTGGACGCCCTGATGGACAGCCGGGTGCGCATTCACGGCGTGATGGGCAGCCAGGCCGGCGGCGCAGGCCAGCGCCAGGCACGGGAATTGTTTGTCCAATCTTGCCGGTCCATCGACGTTCTGGAGCCTGCCGTTGCCGACTGGTCGCTGCCCATTGAGCGCATGGAGCGCCTGCTGGCGTATCACTCGGGCAGGCGGCTGGGCAATAAGGTCCATATTCGCGGCGTCATCACCCTGGTCGAACCCTCCGGCCGCTTTTATATGCAGCAGGGATCTCGCGGCGTGGAAGTGGAACCGGTGCCGCCCGGACTCGGAGATCTTCCTGGATTTGGGCAGGCCGGACCTGGCCAGACGGTGGAGGCGCTGGGCCGCCTGGCGCAGGACGCAAATGGCACGGTGTACGTGATGACCGCCCGGGTGCGCCCCGCCGCCGTTTCCGAAACAGTCAAAATCCTGAAATTGGTTCCCAAAGATCTGCAGCAGCCGGCTTTCGGAGGGGATCTGGTCAGCCTGGACGGCGTCATCACGGTGGCCGAGCATTCGGCTGGAGTGGCCCGAATCCAGTTGCTCTTCAGCGGCCAGTTGATTGCGGCCGAACTTCCCGTCCCCGCTCCACTCCCTTTTGAAGCGGGTGACCGGGTGTTGGTGACGGGCGTGGCCAGCGTCTTCCAGGAACCGGTGGGCGGATTTAACATCGATATTCGCGCCCGCTCGCCCGATGACTTTCAGCTTTTGGCGCGGCGGCCGCTGGCGCAGCGCCTGCCCTGGGTGCGCCTGTTCCTGGCGGCGCTGATTCTGGCGCTGGCGTCGCTGGTCTGGGTGGGAATTCTGCGCCGCAAGGACACGCAATTGCGCCAGCAAAAAGAGTTCTCCGACACGCTGATCCGCTCCAGCGTGGACGGCATTTTTGCCATCGACAAGGATTTTCGGGTGACGGCCTGGAATCCGGCCATTTCCGCGATGTCCGGTGTGCCGCCGGAAAAAGCCATCGGCCGCATCGCTCTTGACCTGCATCCGGTGCTTTACCAGAATGGCGAATCCGCGCGTTTGTCGGCCGCGCTTGCCGGCGAAACCATCAGTTCCGTTGACCAGCGCTACCGTTTGCCGGGTTCCGGCACGCGCTATTATTCCACCCACTACAGTTCGCTGCATGATTCTTCGGGCAAGATTGTGGGCGCGCTGGGCGTGGTGCGCGACATCACGGCCCGAAAGAACGCTGAAGCCGAATTGCGGCGCGCCAAGGAATCGGCCGAAACGGCGAACCGGTCGAAATCGCGCTTCCTGGCCAACATGAGCCACGAATTGCGAACACCCATGAACGCCGTGATCGGCGTGAGCGGAATTCTGCTGGACAACGAGGTGAACCAGGAAAAGCGCGCTTATCTGGACACCATTCGCTTCGGCGCGCAAAGCCTGCTTTCCATCATCAACGACATTCTGGACTTTTCAAAAGTCGATTCCGGCCAGTTGCGCTTTGAAAGCGTGCCGTTTGACCTGCGGCTGTGCCTGGAAAAATCGCTGGAAATTGTGGGCGTTTCAGTGGCCGCCAAGGGGCTGGACCTGGGCTACACGGTGGATGCCGATGTGCCCAAAATCCTGGTGGGCGATTCCACGCGCGTGCGCCAGGTGATTATCAACCTGGTGGGCAACGCGGTTAAGTTTACCCAGGAAGGCAGCATCTTCATCACGGTGACGGCGGAGCCGCAGGCCGACGACAACTTCAAGATCAATTTTGTGGTGAAGGACACCGGCATTGGCATTCCGCCCGACAAAGCGGTGAATCTTTTTAAGCCGTTTCAGCAAGCCGACGAATCCACCACGCGCCGCTATGGCGGCACCGGGCTGGGCCTGGCCATCAGCAAGCAACTGGTGGAAGGAATGGGCGGCCACATACGCCTGGAAAGCCAGGTGGGCGTGGGCACCAGCTTTCATTTTTATATCCTGGCGAAGGCCGATTATTCCGGGCACGCCGACCAGGCGGCGGGCGACGAGCAGCGCGAATTGCTGCGCGGCCGCCGCGTCCTGGTGGTGCAGCAGAGCGAAGCCACGCTGAAGGTTCTCCACCGCTATTTTGAGGAATGGGAGATGGTTCCGCTCACGTTCCCCTCGGTGGCCGAGGCGGCCGCCGGCTGGCCGAGTCAGGGCGGCGTTGATTTAGTCATGGTGGACAATGAGCTTCCGCTGGCGCAGTTCCTGGAATTGAAGCTGCTGGTGGGCGCCAAGCCGGCCATTGTTCTGCGCTTCATCGGCCGCGGCAACGAAGGGCTTTCGGGCACGCTGCGCGCCGAAAGCAGCGCGCAGGTTCTGTTCATCAACAAGCCCATAAGCCGGTCGGAATTGCGCCGTTCGCTGGAAATGGCGATATCGGGCGAGCCGGCGCGGGTGGCCAAACGCGAATCGGAATTTTCCAAGCATTCGAAATATGCCGCCTCCCGGCCGTTCCGAATCTTGCTGGTGGAAGATCATCCGGTGAATCAGCAGATCACGGTGGTGCTGTTCTCGCGCCTGGGCTACCGCGTGGATGTGGCCAGCAACGGCTTCGAGGCGCTGGAATCGCTGCGCCGCCAGCGCTACGATGTGGTCTTCATGGACATGAACATGCCCGAAATGGACGGGCTGGAAGCGAGCCGCCAGATTCAGCGCGACTGGCCGGAGGAGGCGCGCCCATGGCTGGTGGCGCTGACCGCCAATGCCATGCCTTCCGACCGGGAGGCCTGCGCCCAGGCAGGGATGCTTGGCTTTGTCAGCAAGCCGGTGGAGCTTCCGGACCTGAAAAACGCCCTGGACCAGGTGCCGGCGCGCTATCTGCACCGGCGTGCGGACGCGAATTCGCTGGCTAATCCAGCGTCCAGCAATTGGAAGATTCCGGCATCGCTCAAGCAGATTTTCGACGACGACCCGGATCTGGGCCAGCAGCTTATCAAAATGTTCTGCGACGACATGACGGAAAAACTGCTGATTCTGCGCGACAGCCGCAATCTGGAAGACCGGGTTTCGCTGAAACGGCTGCTGCACTCGGTGAAAGGCAGCAGCATGCAGATGAACGCCACCGCGATGGAAAGGCTGGCGTCCACGATGGAGGACATGGCGGACACGTGCGATTTGTCCTCCATGGCTGATTCGGTTCAGGACCTGGAGGAAGCGTTTGAGGCATTTTGCGCCGTTGTTTCGACCAGCGTGGCGACTTAGGCAATGGGTGGGACAGGCGGTTCCGAATCCAGATTCGACAGGCGAAACCGCCCAATGCCATATAGTTTTCCTGCTAGTGGACGCTGAAACGGCGATTCCTGTGCGGCGGGCAGCGAAATACGGGGACGCGTAGGCAGTTTGCTTTTCGAGGGTATAAACCGGCAATTAGCCCGTACTGTTTCACTTTGTCCGCAGAGGCCTGGTTTTTTTGCCGATATACGACAGTGTGGCAATGAGTACCCAATCGGTTGGACCGGACGCCTGGAAGCATCAGAACTGGGTGGACGTTCGAAAGTCTTCAAGCCGGCAGCGGCTTCTGCATCTTCGTTACCTGCGCCGGAAGTGGCTTTGGAAAATCACCGTTCGCGGCTCGCAAATGGTCAAGAGAACCGCCGAATGCGTGCTGGCTCTGGCCGCGTTAATCGCGCTGCTGCCGCTGTTTGCGGTGGTCGCGCTGCTCATTAAATTGCACGACGGCGGGCCGGTTCTGTTCTGGCAGAAGCGCATTGGCCAGCATGGCGTGGAGTTTCCGTTTCCCAAGTTTCGTTCCATGGTGGTGAACGCCGAGGCGCTAAAGGCGAACCTGGCGCAATCGAACGACCATGCCCAGGGCATCACGTTCAAGATGAAGAAAGACCCGCGCATCACCTGGATTGGCAGGATTATACGCAAGTTCAGCATTGATGAATTGCCGCAATTGTGGTGTGTGTTCAAGGGCGAGCTGGCGCTGGTGGGTCCGCGTCCCGCCGTTCCGAGCGAGGTGGCGCAATACACGCTGGCCGACCGCCGGCGTCTGGAAATCAAGCCCGGGCTGACTTGCATCTGGCAGGTGAGCGGGCGCGGCGACATTCCCTTTGACGGGCAGGTGGCGCTGGATGTGGAATACATTCACAGCCAGAGTTTGGCGCTCGATCTCAAGATTCTGCTTCAGACCATCCCGGCGATCCTGACCGGACGGGGCGCCTATTAGACCGGGTTTCCGCCATGAACCGAGCACAGCAGACAGGCGCGGCAGTCAGCATGCGATACGGCGCTAACTTCTCCTCGCAGTCGATCCGGCAGCGCAAGCGGCGCTCAGATGTGGAGCGTCTGCGCTGGCATTTCAGCGTGAAAACTCCGCCGCTGCTGTGGCGGGCGCTCGAGTTTTCGCTCGCCGTGTGCCTGGCGGCTTTGCTGCTTCCCCTTTTGCTTCCCTTGTATGTCATCGCCAAAGCGCGCGGCGGCGGGCTCAGGCTGACGCCGCGGCTGGGCCGGGGCGGACAGGAGTTTCATGAACTGTCCCTGTCTCTTGGGCCGAACCGGGTTTCCAACCATTTTCTGCGGCTGCTGTGCCGGCTGCCGGCGCTGGTGAATGTGATGTGCGCGGACATGTCATTGGTGGGCCCGCGCAGCTTGTCGCGCAATGAATTGAGCTTCACGGACCGGTCGCTGTGGAAGCGCTTTGACATGCGCCCGGGATTTGTCGGCCTGTGGTGGATTCGCAAGCAGGCCAACATCGATTACGACGCCGAAGCGGTGGTGGACGCCGAATATGCCGACAGCAAGAGCGTGAAGTCGGACATGGGGCTGCTGCTGCGCTCGCTGGCGGCGATTTTCTTTGGCAGCGCCGCGCCCGCCTCGCTGCTCAGAAAAATCGAGGTGCTGGGCGTTCCCGTTCACAACATCAGCATGGACGAGGCCATTGCGGTCATCCTGAATTGCCTGGGCCGGCCCACGCTTTCCCGAATTTCTTTTGTCAATGTGGATTGCGTCAACATTGCGCAACGCAACGCCGAATACGCAGCGTGCCTGCGCGAATGCGACTGGGTGCTGGCCGACGGCATCGGGCTGAAGCTGGGCTGCAATCTGCTGCGCACTCCCATTTGCCAGAACGTGAACGGGACTGATCTTTTGCCGCGCTTGTGCGAAAAGCTGGCGGCCCTTCCTTCCTTCGGCGGGATTTATCTGCTGGGCGGTTTGCCGGGCGTGGCGGAAAACGTGGCGCGCTGGATGGAAACCAGTTATCCCGGTTTGCGCGTTTGCGGCACGCGGCATGGCTATCATCCGGCCGGGGAAACGGAGCAAATCAAGGCCGAGATTCGCGCCTCGGGCGCGGGCATTCTGCTGGTGGCGCTGGGCGCGCCGAAACAGGAATTATGGATACGCGAGCACGCGGCCGACACCGGCGTGAAGGTGGCCATGGGCGTGGGCGGGCTGTTCGATTTTTACGGCGGCCGAATCGACCGCGCGCCGGCCTGGATGCGCGAAATGGGCATGGAATGGCTGTTTCGCTTGGGCAAAGAGCCGCGCCGCATGTGGAAGCGCTACCTGGTGGGCAACGTGGTTTTCGCGGGGCGGATTATTTGGGCGCGGCTCAGCAACCGGAGCCGCCTTTGAGCAAGGGCACGCGCGTGAGCAAGGGAATCAGATGCTAGCCGTCGTCGTCGCGTCCGAGCAAATGGGGGATTTGGACGGGTGCTCGGTCACGCCCGCCTTTCTGCTGCCCATGGGCGACCGCCCTTTTTTGCAGCACGTGGTGGAAAGCCTGGTGCAGCGCGGCGTCACCCAGGTGAAATTTGTTTTTGAAGATTCCGACGAAAAAGCGGCGGCGTTTTTGGGCGACGGATCGCGCTGGGGCTGCGTGTTTCATTTCCACTGCCTGTCGCGCGCGGGCCTGAAGCCGCTGCTGCGCGAAATCACCGCCGGCGTTCCCGGCAAAATCCTGCTTGCGCGGGCCGACCGGCTGCCGCTGTTTCAATCCGACCCGAACCATGCGCTGCCGGCGCGATCCTGCGCCAATGTGCAGAAAACCACCTTTTACACCATTCGCGGCGAGGGCGATGCGCCCAATTACTGGAGCGGCTGGGCGCTGTTTGTCGACCGTTTTTCTTTTCGCGAACACCTGAACATTAATTCGCAGGACACGCTGCTGTTCGGCCTGGATGCGGTGACGCTGGGCGAGCGCGCCGAATTTCAGGCGGTGGCGCGCGAAATTTCGGTGACATCCGGCACGGCGGTGCTCGAAAGCCAGCACGATCTTCTGAGCGGCATTATTCCCGACCTGCTGATGGGCGGACGCCAGTTGAAAGCCGGCATCTGGATGGCGCGCAATGTGTCGGTTCACCCCACCGCCACGCTGGAAGCGCCGGTTTATCTGGGCCCCAACACGCAGGTGGGCGAAAACGCCCATGTGGGCCCTTTCGTGGTGCTGGCGGAAGATTGCATTGTGGGCGCGGAATCGTGCCTGTCGCACGCCTTGATTGGCGCCGGCACTTACGTGGGCGAGGCGCTGGAAATTCGCGAGGCCATTGTCGATCACGACCGCTTTATTGACGTGCGCCTGGGAACCTGGTATTCGGTCACAGACAAATTCCTGCTGGGCAGCCTGGCCAGCGGCAAGCCAAGCAACGTGCTGCGCCGCCTGACGGATCGCGTGCTGGCCTGCCTTTTGCTCATCCTGTTCTCGCCCATTCTGCTGGCCGGTTTTCTGGGCGCGCTGCTGCGGCCTGAGTCGCTTGTGTCCCAGGATGTGATTCGGATTCCGGAAGGCCCGGAGCGCGAGCGCTGGAGAAGCTTTCGCCTGACGCGGCTGAAACTGGCTTTCGCCAGCGGCCAAACGCGCGCGAGCCACTTTATATCCGTATTTTTACCTGGATTGTTTTCAGTTGTGAAAGGCGATTTGTCTTTAGTGGGGGTGCAGCCCCGGTCGGCGAGTGAGATCGCCAGCCTGCCGGAAGACTGGCAGGCCCTTTATTTGAAAACCAAGGCGGGGTTGATTACGGATGCCATCGTTCACTTTGGCACAGCGCCGAACAGCGATGAGCTGTGCGCTTCGGAATGCTATTACAGCGTCACTGAGAGTTTCAGCCAGGACTTAAAACTATTAAGTCAGTATTTATTAAAACTCTCGAAATATGAGACTGACCAGAATTTGCCCAAAGACGGAAAGGAGCTTAGGAATCAGCCGGCAGCCGGTTCCTCGAAGACTCTGGCGCACTGAGGAAAATGATGGAAACTAGCTTTCCCTTATCGCCCCTGCAGCAAGGGATGCTGGTGCAATCCATCGACAAGCAAAGCGAGAATTGCTATGTCGTGCAGACGGTTTTCGACTGGCAGGAAGCGATTTCCCCGGCGCGTTTGGAAGCGGCCTGGAAGGAACTGGCGGCGCGCCACGAATTGCTTCGGTCTTCTTTTCGCTGGAAAGACACGCGCGTTCCGAGGCAGATTGTGGCCGCTTCGGCGCTGGTTCAGTTTGAGGTAAAAGACCTGGGTGGGCAGGACCGGCAAGCGGCGCTTCAGGAATTTCTGGATGCCGACCTGAAACGCGGTTTTGGCCTGTCGGACGCGCCGCCCTGGCGGGTGACTGCGCTTTCGTGTAATGACGCCGTCACGGCGGTTTGGACTTTTCATCACCTTTTAATAGATGGCCGGTCGCATATTCTGCTTTTGAAGGAGCTGCTCGCCATCTATGACGGGCTTACGGCTGAAAATGCGGGCAAACCGCGCCTTTCCCAGCGCCATCACGCGGAGTGGCTGGAGACGCAGGATTTTTCCTCTTCCGAAAATTATTGGAAGTCTTATCTGGCAGGCGCAAATCTTCCGACGCCGCTTCCGCCTCTGTATTCGGGCCTGCAGCAAAGCGGCCACAGCTCGCACACGGCCCGCCTGGGACCCGAACTGACGCATGACTTGCATCAGTTTTCGGCGCAGTCGGGAATTTCGGTTGGCAATATCGTGCAGGCGTCCTGGGGATTTGTCTTGGGCTGGCTGGCGAATGAAACCGATGTGGTCACGGGAAGCGTGCGCGCTTGCCGCCGCTCCGCCATGGAGAACGGCGAAAACCTGATTGGCATCATGATTAACACGCTGCCGCTGCGCATCCGCTGGCAGCGCGATTCCGCTATTGCCTCGGTGCTTCAGGCCGTCTCAAGGGATTGGAAAGATTTTCGACGTTACGAGCACACCCCGCTTAGCAAAATTCGCCAGTGGACGCTGCTGGGCGCGGGCGTGGAACTGTTCGGCACGGCGGTTTCGTTTTCTTCCGCGCAGTTCTCGCACGCCGTTGTGCCGGACGAGCAGCAGCGCCAGCGCCGCCATTTCTGGCTGCGCCAGACCACGCCTTATTGCTCCGTCGACGTGGGCTTGCTGCAAGACGATGCCGAAATTCAGCTTAGCCTTCCCAGCAGAATGCTGGAGCCGGAACTGGCGCGCGCGCTGCCGGGGTATTTGCGCAACACCATTGCGGGCGTGGTCCAGGATGCCAGCCGACAGGTGGCGTCGCTTTCGCCGCTGAATGCGGTAGAACGCCAGCTATTGCTGGGCGCGACAAACACGCGCTGGGAAGCGCCGCCTGCCACGATTTCCTGGATTGACCAGATTGCCGGCCACGCCTCTGCCCAGCCGGAGCGCGCCGCCATCACCTGCGGCGATGTGGCCGTGTCCTGGCGTCATCTCCACCTGGCGTCGAACTATCTCTGCGCGCAGCTTCTGGAACGCGGTCTGAAGCCCGGTGATCTGGTCGCGGTGTTCCTGCCGCGCTCGCCGGAATTTATCTGGACTTGCCTGGGCATCCTCAAAGCCGGCGGCGCTTATCTGCCGATGGACGCCCAATGGCCGCCACAGCGCGTGCTGAATATTTTAGAAGACGCAAAGCCTTTTGCCACCATTACTTGCGAAGAGGTGGCGGAGCGCCTGCCAGCCGAAGGCGGCCCGTATTGGCTGCCGGATTGGTCGTCTTATTGGGCGTCTTCTGGCGGGCCTTCCGCCGGCATTCCGCTGCGGCCTGAGAGCCTGGCTTACGTCATCTACACTTCCGGCTCCAGCGGCGTTCCCAAAGGCGTCGAAGTGACCCATGGCGGGCTCCAGAACCTGGTGGATGACATGGTGGAGAGCTTCGCGCTGGCGGGCGGCGATCGCGGCTCGTTTCTGTCCAACACTTCCTTTGACGCCTCCGTTCATGAAGTCTGGCCGCTGCTGGCGGCGGCGGCCAGCGTCCACATTCCCAGCCCGGAATTTCTGGCCGATCCGGGCGCGCTGCTCCGCTGGATTGAAGACGAGCGCATCACGTTCTCCTTTATGTCGGTGATTATGGCCGAAGCCGTCTGCCGGCTGGCGCGCGGGCGCAATCTTGCGCTCCGCTATCTGCTGACGGGCGGCGACCAGTTGCGCGTTGCGTTTTCTGAAAACCTTTGCTTTCAGTTGGTTAACGAATATGGCCCGACCGAATATACAGTTGTGGCGACGCGCTATCCAGTGACGCGCTCGTTTGGCGCAGGCGATTCCGTGCCCATCGGCAAACCGGCGCGCGGCACCCGCGCCTATGTCATGAACGCCAGCCAGCAGCTTCTTCCCGCTGGCGTGGCCGGAGAACTGGTGCTGGCTGGCAATGGTTTGGCGCGCGGCTACCGCAACCGGCCGGAACTGACGGAGCAGAAGTTCCTAACGAACAGGCTGGCCGAAGAGCCTGCGCCCGTTCTTTATCGGACGGGCGACCTGGTGCGCTGGCTGCCCGATGGCAATTTGCAGTTTCTGGGCCGGCTGGATTTTCAGGTGAAACTGCGCGGCTTCCGCATTGAGCTGGGCGAGATTGAAGCCTGCTTGTTGGCGCATCCCAGCGTGGGTGAAGCAGTGGTGATTTACAAAACCGATCCTGCGCCGGCGCTGGTTGCTTTCACCGTGACGAAGCAGGAAACGGCCGAAACGGAACTGGCTGACTATTTGCGCGGCCTTTTGCCCGAGTATATGGTGCCGGCGAAATTCGTGTTTCTGGACAGTTTGCCCACTGGCAGCAGCGGCAAATATGACCGCAACCAGTTGGCCGCCATGCCCCTGGGCTGGTCTGCCGCCGCGCCATCCGCTCCCGCCGCGTTCGCTTCGCCGGCCGAAAAGAAGATGGCCGAAATCTGGCAGGATGTGCTCAATATTCCGGCCGTCCAGGCTTCGGACCGTTTTCTCAGCCTGGGCGGGACCTCGCTTTCCATCATCCGGCTGATTTGCGCCGTCGACCAGCAATTTGGCGCAGAATTGCCGGCGGCCGAGGTTTTTCGAAACCCGACTCCGGCCGACCTGGCGCGGCTGATTGGCTCGACCGAAGCGCTTCGGCCGCGGCCGCTGGTCCCGCTGAAGGCGGAGGGGAGCAAGAGCCCGCTGTTCTGCATTCCCGGCGCGGCGGGCGGCATTCACTGGTTTCGCGATCTGGCCGCCGCCATCGACTGCGACCGGCCCATCATCGGCGTCGAATTGCTGGCGTTTTCAGAAGAAACGCAAAAGGAGTTTTCCGTCGATCTGGCAGCCAGCGAGATTGCCGCCCTGATTGGCCAGTTCGACACCCATAGAGAATGCAGCTTGTGCGGCTTTTCCGGCGGCGGACTTTTGGCGATTGAAGCGGCCATTAAGCTGCAGGCGCGCGGAATCGAAGTCCGCAATATTTTTCTGCTGGAGACGTATCCGCCTTCCGGATCCACCAGCAAGCTGGCCCAGATGTGGCGCTGGCTGCGCGGCTGGTGGTCGCTGCCGGACGACAAACGAATGCGCGCTGTGACCGCGCAATGGGCATGGCTAAGGCATGCGTTCGGGTTTCCGGCGAGTGGCTTGCCAAGTGGCGCGGGCGCGCCCGTTTCCGGCGGCACCGGTGAGCTGCCGAAGGAGCTTTTCGACCTGAAACAGCGGCATATTGAGGCCTTCGTGCGGCACCGCGTCAGTTGCTACGCGGGGCCGGTGAATCTGTTTTTTGCCGAAGACCGGCCCGTCAGCGTGAGCGCGCCGGCCTACCGCGACTGGAGCCGCTATCTGGCTGGCCCCATTCGGGAAACCATTCTGCCGGGCGACCATTATTCGGTGCTGCGCAAAGAAAATGTCGGCAGGCTGGCGCATTGCCTGATGGATTTGCTGGGCGGAACTTCGGCAGCGCCGGACCCGGCTGAAGGCGATTTCAGCGGGCGGCCCAGAAACCTGGCCGAAGCCGGCGCAAATCGGTAAAAACGCATAATGCTGTTTGGCACACGCGCCGATAAGACTCTCCAGAGACGTATAACTGCGTGACCACACTGTTGAATCAGCCGCCTGTTCGTTCTTCCAGTCCGGAAACTGGCTCTGTCACGGGCCCCGAAATCACCGGCGCGCTCACGGCCCTTGAACTGGAAGTGACGCGCAGTTTGCAAGCCGCTTTTGCCGCGCCGGTTCCGCTGCTCAGCGGGCTGGATTTGGTTCTGAAATCGAGGCAGGGCAATTTTGTGTTTCTCCGGAAGGGCGTGCCGGTGACGCCGCCCGTCCTCATGACGGAGCCGGAAACGCTGCCGATGGATCAGGTGAGCCGCTGCGCGTTTGTGGTGTCTTCCACTCCTTTTGAAGTGCTGGCCCGCTGCCAGAATGATCCGGCGCTGCTCAGCCTGGCGCAGCTTCTGGTCAAAAATGCGGCCGGGTTGATTGAATCGAGAAAACACGAGGAAGTGCTGATGGAGGAAATCGCGGCCGACTGGGAAAGCCTGAGCGCGCTGTGCGAAATCAATTCGGAAATATTCGCCTCGTCCACCATCACGGACGGCACTTACCGGCTGATTACCCGCATTGCTTCCCTGCGCCTGGGCTTCCATGGGGCGCTGTTTTTGCGGCGCGACAATTTGCTGGAATGCGTGGTCAGCACCGGCCGCCAAAGCCCGCCGGTTCCGGTGGATGCATTGGGGCTGCTGCAGCCCATGTGGGATCAGCGCCGGACGATTGTGCTGAATAAGCTGGAGCCTGAGATAGCGGACGACAGCCCGGAAAATCCAGTGGATGACAACCCGGTAGATGAAAAAGATGTTTGCTGGAAGCATGCGCGCTGCCTGGCGGCCGTGCCCATGCTGTCAAAAGACGACACTCGCGGCTTTGTCGTGGTCTGGTCGGAGCTGGAAAAGCACAGCGTGGACACCTCGTTCCAGCACCTGATTGACGCCCTCAGCAACCGGGTGTCGATGCTGCTGGAATGCGACGCGCTCACCAACGCCGCGCGCCACACCGAATTGCTGGAGCAGGAGCTGCAGATTGCATCGATTATCCAGACAACGCTGCTGGGCGGCGATGTTCCCGCCGATTTTGCGGGCGTGGATTTTGCGGCGCTTTCCATTCCCTCGCGCACCATTGACGGCGATTTCTACGATTTTTACAAGCAGGGCGACGACACCATCGATCTGCTGATTGGCGACGTGATGGGGAAAGGCGTGGCGGCCGCGCTGCTGGGCACGGCGGTGAAAAATGAATTCACCAAGTCGGTGCTTTCGCATGCCGGCATTTCAAACGGCGAGCGCACCAAGCCGGAGGTGGTGGTGCAGCAGGTGGCGCGCAATTTGAATGTCCGGCTGATTGAAGTGGAGCGGTTTGTGACGCTGCTTTACGCGCGCCTGAGAATGCCGAGCCGCATTTTGGAGTTTGTGGATTGCGGCCACACCGAAACCGTGGTGCACCGCAAAAAGTGCGGAAATTCGTTTGTGCTGCGCGGCGACAATGTGCCGCTGGGCGTGGCGGTGCGCGACATTCCGGCGCAGCATGCCATTGAATTCCGGCCGGGGGACACCATTCTTTTTTATTCGGACGGCGTGACGGAAAACGTCAATCCGTCGGGCGAGCTGTTTGGCGTGGCGCGGCTGATTGAGTGCGTGGAGCAATGGAGCTCCTGCGGGCCGCAGATTTTGCTCGATCAGTTGCGGCGCGATTCCACGCGCTATTGCGAGAAATCGGCGTTTGCCGACGACTTTACCGCCGTCGCGGTGCGCATTCGGCTGGACCAGAAAGCGCCCAGGCACCATCTGGAAGCCGAGTTTCCGCGCAGCCTGGAGTATTTGAGCGAGGTCCGGGAGTGGCTGGAAAAAGCGGCCGCGCTGGTGGGCAAGGAAGGCCTGAGCGACGAGGGGCTGTTCCGCCTTCAGATCATCTGCACCGAAGCTTTCGATAACTGCGTGATCCACGGAGGGTCATTGCCGCACACCCGGCCAGTGCGGCTGGAGGCGCAGGTGTTTGAGGATTCCATCAAGATTACGCTGGAGCACGACGGGCCGGAGTTCGATCCGTTTCACGCCGCTCCGCCCAGCTTTGACGGCTCGCGCGACAACGGGTTCGGGCTGTACATCATGGTGCGCTCGGCCGACGATTTTGCTTACCGGCGCAAGCCGGAAGGCCTGAACGTGCTGACATTTTCCATACTCCAACGAAACGAGGAAGCATTCTTCCATGCAACTAACCATTACTCATGTTAATGAGGTCACCGTCATTTCGATTGACGTGAGTGCGCTTGACGCGAGCAACTCGAAGGACCTGAAAGCCAAGGTCGCTCCGGAAATTGTCCCCGGCGCCAAGATCCTGCTCAACCTGTCGAAACTCAAGTTTGTCGACAGCTCCGGGCTGGGCTCCATGCTGCACTGTCTGCGGCAACTGGAGGGGATGAACGGCCAGTTGAAGCTGTGCTGCATGGCCAAGCCGGTGCGCTCGATTTTTGAGCTGGTTCGCATGCACAAGATTTTCGAGATCCACATTACCGAAGAAGAGGCGCTTCGCTCGTTTGAGGCGGTTCTGGAAGGAAGCAAGTAACCGCGGCCAAGAGTGCAAAGCCAGAGAGCAAAGAATGAAATGTCGGCCCTTCAAATTGGCTATCTGATCAGCCGCTATCCGGCCATTTCGCACACGTTCATTTTGCGCGAAGTGATGGAACTCAGGACTCTGGGCTTCGACATTCGGGTTGCATCCATCAACGACTGTGACCGCGCGGGGGCCGCGTTGACGCCTGCCGAGCGGACGGAATGGGAGCACTGCTTCTATGTGAAGAAAGCCGCCGCCCGCTTTCTTTGGGATTTTCTGCTGACGCTGGCCGCCAACCCATGGGGCCTGGCGCGCGCCGCCCTGTTTGCGCTCTGCGCCAATGGCCCGCATTTGAGGAGATCCATCACCAATCTGTTTTACCTGGCCGAAGCCGTGCTGGTGGCCCAATGGATGCGCCGCTCGCGGCTCACGCATCTGCACGTTCATTTCGCCACGCCGGCGGCGACCGTGGGTTTGCTGGTGAGCAAAATTGCGCCGGCGGGATTTTCGATGACGGTGCATGGCCCCGAAGAGTTTTACAACACCGAGGCCTATCTTTTGCCGGGCAAGTGCGCCGAGTCGCGCTTTCTGTGCGCCATCAGCGATTTTGCCGCCAGCCAGTTGATGAAGATGATGCCGGCCGAGCAGTGGAGCAAGATTGAGGTGGTCCCGCTTGGTGTCGACCCGGAAGTGTTCGCCCCGGTTTCCCGTCCGGCCAGCCGCGAATCTGGGCGTGAATTTTTTCAGCTTCTGTGCGTGGGCCGGCTGGTGCCTGAAAAAGGCCAGCACATTCTGCTGGACGCCGTCAGCCGGCTGCGCCAGCAGGGCCGGGATGTGCGCCTGATTCTGGCGGGCGATGGTCCGAGCCGCGCCGCGCTCGAAGCATTTGTCCGGGGGCGCGGCATGCAGCCGTCCGTGACCTTCACTGGCGCCATCAACCAGGACCAGATCCGCGCCATTTACGCCCGCGCGGACGCCTTCGTGCTGGCCAGCTTTGCCGAGGGGGTGCCGGTTGTGCTGATGGAAGCCATGGCCATGGAAATTCCCTGCGTTGCCACCTGGATTGCGGGCATTCCGGAATTGATTGGCGACGGCACTTGCGGCCTGCTGGTTTCGCCCGGCAATCCGGTGGCGCTCGCCGCCGCCATAGCCCGGCTGCTGGATGACGCTTCGCTGCGCCTGTCGCTCGGCGAGGCCGGCCGGCGGCAAGTCATTGAGAAATACAACTTGAAAAGCAATGTCGCCCGGCTGGGGCGCGTGTTCGAGCACCATTTGGCCGAAGCTGTGTATATGAAGGAGCAGGCCGCATGAAGATGATACTCGCTCTTTCGGCAATTTGCCTGTCGCTGGCCGGCTTCTACACTTACCGTGCGGAAACGGGCGATCCGGCGGCGGACGTGACCTCGAAAGTCCTGGTTTCCGATGTGGTGCCGTTTGGCGTTAACTTAGGCATCTGGACCTCCTGGGGCGCCGAACAGTTGTCCTCAAACATCGTCAAGAATCCGGGGTTTGAAGGCATGATCGACCGCGCCATTGTCGTGCCGGCGCACTCGGGTCTGGACAGCTTTGACGACTCAACCGACTGGCTGGGGCGCGCCGAGAGTTTTTGGGATGGGGGGCATTACGACATTCGAACCGGCCCGGCGGCGGGCGCCGGAGGCAAGATTATGCACTCTGTGCAGCGCAATTCATCCGGCTTGCCGTCCTTCATTCTGGAAGCGCAATCCACGCCGCCGTTTCCCGGCGACGCGGTGGCGGTGACGCGCGAATCCAACAGCGAACTGCCGGCGCAATGGTGGTACAACGGCCCGGTGAACAGCTTCGCCCCGGAGCTTCAGCAGGTGCGGCCGGGCAGTCCCGGTGAGCGCTCCATTCGCATTTCAGCCGATGCCGGGCACCGGCCGGAACTGATCTCCTATTTCGACACCATCGGCCAGCGCGCCGGCAAGCTGCTGCCGCTGGGCGGCCATTGGGAGCTGACATTCTGGACCCGCTTGGCGTCGGGCGCGGCCAGCCTGCATGTGCAGTTTGGGCGCGACGGCGCGCCTCTGTTGCTGTCCAAAGACGTGCCGCTTTCAGGCGCCTGGGTCGAGCAGAAGATAGCGTTTGAGGGGACAGATGACGGGCCCGATCATGCCGCCTCTTTGCATTTTCAGGTGAGCAGCGGCTCCCAAGGCCAGGTTCTTTTGGACGATGTCGACCTGCGGCGCGTGAGCGACGGCGATTTTCCGTTTCGCCACGAAGTGGTGGCCATGCTCGAGGATCTGCATCCCCGCTATATCCGCGACTGGCAAGGCCAATTGGGTGACACGCTCAAGAACCGCATTGCGCCGGCGTTCGCGCGCAAGTCGTTTCGCTACCGGCCGGGCGACGCCACGCAAAGCGAGTTTGGCTACGGCCTCGAGGATTTTCTGGCGCTGTGCCTGAAAACGAATGCCAATCCGTGGATCATCATTCCGACCACCTTTTCAGATGAGGAGTGCTCGGGCCTGGGAACGTATCTCGAAAAGCTTCCTTACCGCTCGCATTTTAGTGAGGTCGTCACCGAGTTCGGAAACGAAAACTGGAACGAGCTTTTCAAGGCGGCCGGCATTTCCGATCCGCGGGCGCAGGGGCAGGCGGCCGACCGCTGTTTTGCCAACATCCGCCAGCATGCCCCCAGCGTGCCTTTAAAAACGGTGGTCAACGCGCAGCACGCCAACCCGGCGCGCGCCATCGAATATGCCAAGGACAGCGGCCTGGCCGACGCCGAGGCGATCGCCCCTTACTTCCTGTGGTCGATGTCGGACAGCACGACGGCCGACACGGAACTGCATGCGATGTTTGCCGGAGACGGCGGGGCTTTGAAAAAGATTGCGCAGGCGATGCCCGCATTAAAGAAGGATCTGGCGGTCTATGAAGTCAACCTGACCACCATCTCGGGAAGTGCCTCGGGCGACCAGCGCATGCCGATTGTGGCTGGCCGGGCGAGCGCGCCCGCCCTCGCCAAAACCATGCTGGACGGCCTGGAAGAGGGCGCGCGCCGCCAGTGTGTTTATGCGCTGGCCGGGTTTGATTCGCAGCTTCCGGGCGCGCAGGGATTTGTGCGTTTGTGGGGCATTGCGCGCGATCTGGGACCCACCAGCCGGCTGCGTCCCACGGGTCTGGCACTGAAATTGCTGAACCAGGTTGTGAGCGGACAGATGATGCGCGTTGACACACATGCGATGAAAGATGTTTTCGTCTACGGTTTTCATTCCGCCAATGGCTGGGCGCTGGCGATTATTTCGACCCATGACACTCCGCTGCGCTTTGATGTCCGCTTCCCCGGCTCTTTGGACGGGCCGCTTCCGAATCAGGCGCTGAGCGTGGCTTCGAAGTTCTGGTATTCCACAAATGAAGAAGCCCGGGATGTTTCGATTGAGAGCACACCCGTGCCCGCGCATGACGGACGAATTTCCTACGAAATCCAGCCCTGGACCCTGGCGGTTTTGCGGCCGGGAGGCAAGCCATGATGCCAGCAATGGCGCACGCCATGACCGCGTGGATCTGCTGCTCCTTTTTGGTCGCCCTCGCGCTGCTGCCGGGCACCCTGGAGCTGTTGCTGCTCACAGTGGCGGGGCTGTTCCGTCCCCGAAAAACGGCCCAGAAGAGCGCGCAAGAGCCGTTTGCGTTAACGGTCGTGATTCCGGCCCACAACGAAAAGCTCACCATCGCGCGCTGCGTCCGCAGCGTATTCGCGGCGGAGGCGACGGGTGTCGACTTGCGCGTGGTGGTGGTGGCCGACAACTGCACCGATCAAACCGCGTCCATCGCCAGATCGGCCGGCGCCCGAGTGCTGGAGCGCTTTGACACCAGCCAGCGCGGCAAGGGCTACGCGCTGCATTACGCCTTTGAGTCGCTGTCGGACACGGATACGCAAGCCTTTGCGATTGTCGATGCCGACACCGAAGTGGAACGCAATTTCCTGATTGAAACAGCGGCCGCGTTCCGTTCCGGAGCGGATGCCACCCAGTGCCGCTATCTGGTGCGCAACCCCGATTCATCCATCCGCACGCGCCTGATGGGGCTGACGCTGGCGGCCTATAACGTGCTGCGCCCGCGCGGCCGGGCTAATTTGGGCCTCTCTGCCGGTCTTTATGGAAACGGCTTTGCGCTTTCAACTCAAACGGTGAGGGCCGTGCCCTATTGCGCCTACTCGGTGGTGGAAGATCTGGAATATCATCTGGCGCTGCTGCGTTCCAGCAGAAAGGTCACCTTTATTGACCGCACAACCGTCTATGCCGACATGCCGGCGGCGGGTCCGGGCGTCGAAAACCAGCGCGCGCGCTGGGAAGGCGGCCGGCTGCGGATGGCGTTCGTCCAACTGCCGGGCTTGCTGAAGCGGATCGCGCAATTGAACTTCCGGCTGGTGGAACCGTGCCTCGACCTGCTGCTGCTGCCGCTGGCGTTTCATGTCGTCCTGCTGCTGGCCATCCTGCCGACGCCTTCCATTTTGGTTCGCGGCTTCGCCGAAATGGGGCTGCTGACAGCCGTTTTGCACTTAAGCGCGGCCGCTTTCGCGGCGGGCAATGGGTTCCGGGATTTGGCTGCACTGGCATCGGCGCCCTTCTATATTCTTTGGAAGCTCTTCCTGATTCCGCGCGTGTTCCAGGCGTCGCGCAAGAACGCCGAATGGATTCGCACGGAACGTGTCGCGGAGGTCATAAAACCATGACCGGAGGTCATAAAACCATGACCGGAGGCCCTAGCCCCGTGACTGTAGATGTCTCCGTGGTCATCGTGTCTTTTAACACCTGCGATCTTCTCGCTCAATGCCTGCGCACGCTGATAAAGGAGCTGGAAGGAATTAGCGCGGAGATTTTTGTCGTCGACAACGCGTCTTCCGACGGTTCGCCCGACATGGTGGAGGCTCAATTCCCTTCGGTCCGCCTGATCCGGAGCAGCATCAACCGCGGGTTCGGCGCAGCCAATAATGTGGCGCTTCGCCTGGCCGCCGGGCGCTACGCCATTCTGCTGAACACCGACGCCTTCCCTGAACCCAATGCGTTTCGGCGCGCGATTGGGCACATGGACGCTGATCCGGGCGTGGCGCTGGGCGGCGCGCGGCTGATCGGGCGGGACGGATCGTGGCAGCCCTCCGGACGGCTCTTCCCCTCGCTGCTGAACGACTTTCTCACCCTGTCCGGGCTGTCGGCGCGTTTCCCCTACTCCTCATTTTTTGGCCGTGCCGACCGCACCTGGGCCGACGTCAACCGCTCGGCGGAGGTGGACTGGGTTCCGGGCGCCTTTTCCATCGTCCGGCGCTCGGCGCTGGAACGGGTGGGCCTTTTCGACGAGGCGTTCTTCTTTTATTACGAAGAAGTCGACTTGTGCGTCCGGCTCAAGAAAGCCGGATACAAAATCTGGTACTACGCCGACGTGGTGGTGGTTCATCTGGGCGGTGAATCGTCAAAGAAAGTCACGTCGCAGCAGTTTTCCGAATCAGGCGCGCAGTTGGCGGCCTGGAGAATGCGCAGCGCCTTCATCTACTACCGGAAGCATCACGGAGTGCTGGCAAGAGCGGCGAAAGAACTGGAGCGGCTCTGGTATTTCGGGCGGGTGCTCAAGAACCGTTTGCGGCACACCAAACCGGCCGGGACCAAGGCGAATGAATCGGCGCGCGCCATCCGGCTGCTTGAGAAGGCGTGGCTCGAAACCTCAGGGGGCGTGGTGTCGCCGGAAAGGCCCTGGTGACGGACCGATGATGAAAACCATGTTCGAAAATCTTCGCGAAGACTGGCAGACCTACCAGAGCCTGACCCGCCAGGGTTTTTGGGTGATGGTGGTATACCGCTTTGGCCGCTGGCGCTATGGCATCCGGTTGAAGGCGCTGCGCCAGCCCTTTTCGCTCGTTTACCGGACGCTGAAACTATGCGTTCAGATCCTGACCGGGATTGATCTTCCCTGCGAAGCAACCGTGGGGCGTCGCTTCCTGATCGAGCATTTTGGCGGAATTATCATCAGCGGCGACGCCGTTTTCGGAGACGATTGCGTCATTCGGAACGGGGTGACGGTGGGCATCAAGCGCCGCGGCACGCCGGGAGTTCCGGTTTTTGGCGACCGGGTGGACATTGGGGCCGGCGCTGTCATTGTCGGAAAGATTCGCGTCGGAAACGACGTCATGATCGGCGCTAACGCCGTCGTGGTCACCGATATTCCGTCCAACAGCGTTGCGGTGGGCGTGCCGGCCAGGGTTATCCCCCAGAGAGTTTCCCGCAATTTTGGCGACTGTAATACGTACAGAGAAAGTGTTTCTCGATGAAGATACTTGTTCCTCTTCTGTTTTGTTTGGCCTGCCTGACGGCGCAGGCGCAGGAATCCAAGCTCAACTTTCGAGCCATGGCCAAGGAAACTCAGATCAGTTCCGACCAGGAGATTCGCGCCTTTGAAGCGCCGGTGGTGAAATCCTACACGCTCGAAGCAGGCGATGAGATCACGGTCGAAGTGTGGGGGCATGCCGAACTTTCCGGGCATCACATTCTTGGCCCGGACGGCCGCATCACGCTGCCGGTGGCGGGGGACTTGAACATAGTTGGGCTGACGCGCGAAGATGCCGAACGCGCAATTTCCAGCGCATTTTCCAAATATTACAGTGAGCTGGCTGCCACCATTCGAATCGACCGCTACACTTCCTTTCATATTTACGTGCTGGGACGAGTGGGGAATCCCGGCGCCATTCAGTTCGAATCGCAGCCGACTTTGCTTGATGCCATCACGCGCGCCGGGGCTTTGCCGGTCAACAACAACGGGGGAGAAAAAACAACCCTCACGCGCTGCGCCGTGATCCGCGGGCGCGACAAAGTGATTTGGGTCGACCTGCGGAACCTGCTGAATCATGGCGACTTGAGCCTGAATATTCGGCTGGCCAGAAACGATCTTGTCTACATTCCCGACTCCGGCGACCAGGTTGTTTACGTGTTAGGGCAGGTTCAGCATCCCGGTTCCATTCGCATGACGCCCGACATGTCTTTCCTGGACGCATTTACCCAGGCCGGCGGCGTCACCGAAGATGCGGCCTCGGAAAAAATAGACATCGTGCGCGGCTCAAACGGCACCAATCGCGAATTTAGTCTGAAAGACCTCCTGGCCAATCCCAAGGAACTGAATTTTTCGCTCAATGAGGGCGACATTATTTATGTTCCGATGCGCGGTCTCGGCAAGCTCGGATACGTGCTGCAGAAAACCAGCCCCATCTCGGGATTTGCGGTGATTGGCTCAGCACTCAAGTGACAATATGGCAGACTCCACCGTACTCGAATCACCGGATTTAGCTGCTTCCGAGCAGGCCAGCGCCTCCAAGGAATTGGTGCTGCACAGTTCGTCGAAGCGGCACGAGGCGTCGCGCCAGGTTTCGGCCGACGAAACCTCCAGCGCCATTTCGCCGCTGGTCAGCCTGAAGAATCACAAAAGGCTGGCGCTGCGGGTGTTCGTGGGTGTTCTGCTGCTGGGTGTTCCCATTGTCGGGTTTTTCGGGCATCCGCAGTATTCGGCCTCGGCCAGCGTTTATGTGTCGCCGGTCTTTCAGGCGAATCTGGCCGCCAACCGCGAAGTGGAGCAGAAATCAAATTACGAGTATCGCGAATACGTTCTGCAAAATGTCCGCACCATTGACCGTTTCGATATCCTGCTTGAAGCGCTGCGCGGTTTAGGCAAGAAAGCGGCGGCCTGGACCCGGCCCGGTGAGACCGACACGCGCGCGGCCGAGCGCCTGCAAAAAGCGCTCAAGATCGAGGCGGTCCCCGACACTTATCAAATCACCGTCACGCTCGAAGGAACGCAGCCCGACGGTCTCGCCGATATCGTGAACGCGGTGGTCAACACTTATCTGCTGAAGGCGAAGTCGGAGGAGTTCTACGCCAGTGACGAGCGCGTCAAGAACCTGATTGCCGACCGCGAGCGCCTTCAGAAAGAAGTGGAGGCAAAGCGCGCGCGGCGCGTGCAGATCTCCCAGGACCTGGGCGTGGGGACCTTCAGCGAGAATTACGTCAACCCTTACGACCAGCTGCTGGTCGATGCCAAGGAGGCGCTGCAGGACGCCACCACGCAGAACATCAGCGCCCAGGCTCACCTGAATGCCATAGACGGCAAGCAGCGCGAAGGCGGCGCGGCGGCTTTGCAGGCGCTGGCCCTCGAAATGGCGAGCAAAGACCAAGCCCTGACCAGCCTGCTGGCGGACCAGAATCTGCGCCGCACGCAGTTGCTGACTTCTATCTCCGGCCTGTCGCCCGATCACCCTGGCCGGAAAGCGGCCGAGCGCGAACTCGCCACGCTGGACAAATCCCGGGCCGATGCCTACCAGCGCCTGATCACAACTTATTCGTCCATGATCCTGCAGGAGCGCCAGTCGGAAGCCTACCGGACCGAACAGGTGAGAGAAAAACTCGCCGCGCAGGTGGCGCAGCAAGCGTCCCGCGCTTCCTGGTTTTCGAGCAACTATCAAGAGGGCATTCAGGTGGGCGGCGATCTGGACGCTTTGCGAAAAAGGCTGGACGCGCTGCAGGAACGCATCGATTCCATTTCGCTGGAGCGCCGCGCGCCCGGTTTCGTGCGCATGTTTTCAAATGCCAGGACTCCTGACCAGCCTTCGAAGAACCGCGGCAAGAAGCTGATCTTCCTGTTCCTGGGGGCATCGGTTCTGCTGGCGCTGATTGCGCCCGTGCTGGCCGACGCCCTTGACCCGCGCATCCATTCCACCCGCGACGTGGAAGCGATTCTCGGATTCGCGCCGCTGGCCTGGATACTGGAGACGCAGAAAGACGGCCAGGACTTCGCCCGTGAGCAGATTTTCCGGCTGGCCAACCGCATGACCCAGGAACAGCAAACCAACAAGAGTTCGGTGTTTGCCTTCACCAGCGTGAAGGCGCGCGGCGGCGTCTCCACGCTGGTCAAAGAAACAGCCAAGGCGCTGACACGGCTGGGCGTTCCCACTCTGGTTGTTGAGGCCAACGCCTACCGGGCGGACCCTCGCTATCGCTCTCCCGATTCGCGCGGACTTAGCGTGGTGCTGCAAAACCTCCAGGAACTCGAATCGGTCATCGTGCAAGGCGATTCCGAGATGCCGGATTACGTGCCGGTGGGCGATTTGCAGAGCGAGCAGAGCCTGCCCGATCTTCAGAACCTGCGCGACGTGCTGCGCCAGGCAACGGAAAGCTACAGCATTGTGATTGTCGATATCCCGCCGCTGCTGGTCTCGGCGGACGCCGAGTTTATCGCCCGCGGCTGCGACGTTCTCATGCTGGTCATTGAAGCGGAGCGCACCACCAAAGCGGAATTGGAGCGCGCGGCCAAGAGCCTGGAGCGGCTGCAGGCGCAGGCCGTCTCGGCCATTCTTAACCGCGTCGATCCTAACGCCGCCAACGGCTTTGGGAAACGCGCCTTCGATGAATTTAAAACCGGCACCACCGACTCCGGCTCCATGTGGCTGAGTCCATGGTTGTGGAAATGAGCCTCGCCAATGGACACCGCCCGGATACCACTCGCGTATGCGCTCCATAGCGGCAACCTTTATGGAACAGAGCGCATGGCGCTGTACACGGCGGCGGGGCTGACCCATCATTTCGAACCAGTCATTCTGGCCCCGTCCGGTCCCGCGCTCGAAGAAGCGCGGGCGCGCGGATTTGAGGCCATTGCCTGCGACAGCGGACTCAGCTTTTCTGCCGCCGTGCGCGCGCTGCTTAGCCGCCACAAACAACTTGGCTTTATTGCCACAGGCGTCATTCATTCCTCCATTTTCCTGGCCTGGAATCAGCTCTACCGGCGGCGCGTCAGCCATCTGCATCTGGTGCATGGCGGGGCGTCGGAAAAACTCAGCTATGGCCGCAAGAAGCTGCTGAACCCTTTTCCCGTCCAGTTTGTGGGCGTTTCCGAATTTGTGCGCGCCAAACTGATAGCGCACGGCGTCAACCCGGCGCGCATTCAGGTCATTGAGAATTTTTTGCCCGAACAGCAGCTCACCCTCCCCGGCCGGGACCCGTTTGGCGGCGAGCCGCTGCGCCGCTTAATCGTCATCTCCCGGCTTGATCCGGAAAAGCGGGTGTCGCTGCTGCTCGAAGCCTTCGAACAGTCGCCGGACCTTCAGAAAGTGAACGTTCACGTTTACGGCTCAGGCAAAGACGCGCAAATTCTGCGCGAGCGCGCCGCCCGCACCACACCCAACATCACCTTCGACGGTTTCCAGCCCGACCTGCACCCGGCGCTGACCAGTTCCGACCTCCTCGTTCATCTGTGCCCGGAAGAGCCATTTGGGCTGGCCATTATCGAGGCCATGGCGGCTGGGGTTCCGGTGCTGGTTCCCGACAGCGGCGGCGCCGGTTCGCTGGTCGAAGACAATTCCACCGGCTTCCGGTTTCACGCCAACGACGCGCTCAGCCTGGCCGACCGCATTCGGCGCATCATTTCTTCGGGCAGCGATTGCCTCAACCGCATCGTGGCGCGCGCGAAAAAGCTGCATCAAACGCGCTTTTCGGCCGCGCAGCGCATTCTCCAATACGACCAGCTACTGACGGCAGGTTTCTCATGAGCGCGCCGCTCTCCGTTGTCATCATCGGCAGAAACGAGGGCGCGCGGCTGGAACGCTGCCTGCGCTCGGTCCAATCCGCAATCCTGCCCGGCGGACAACCGGAGATCATCTACGTCGATTCCGCCTCCACCGACCAAAGCGCCGCGCGCGCCGAATCGCTGGGCGCAAAAACGCTGGTGCTGCGCTCCGATCATCCGACTGCGGCGCGCGGCCGCAATGCCGGCGCGGGCCAGTGCTCCGGCGAATTCATTCTTTTCCTGGATGGCGACACCATTCTCGACCCGTCCTTTCCTGCCGCCGCGCTGGAACACTTCGCCGATCCGGCGATTGCCGTCGTGTGCGGGTACCGGCGCGAGATTCATCCCCACGCGTCCATATTTAACCGCGTGGTGGATTTGGACTGGATGGGGCGTCCCGGCATGGCCGAATTCTGCGGCGGCGACTCCCTGATGCGCCGGTCTGCTTTTGAGGAAGCGGGGGGGTTCGACGAAACTCTCATTGCCGGCGAAGAGCCCGATCTGTGCCGCCGCCTGCGTCAGCGCGGCTGGCGCATCCTCCAAATCGACCACCCGATGACCGGGCATGACATCGCCATGCATTCTTTTTCGCAATACTGGCGGCGGTCACTGCGCACAGGGTATGCCTACGCCGAAGTTTCCCGCCGCTACGAATCCACTCCGCTGCCGCTGTGGAAAGAGGCGGCGCGCGCCAACCGCCGCCGGGCCATTCTGCTGGCATCGGCTCCGCCCGCCGCCATTGCGGCGTCCTGGCTGCTCAAGTCCATTTGGCCGTGCGCCCTGGCCGGACTCGTCGCGGCGGGCCTTGTCATCCGCACGGCCGAAAAAAATCGCTGGAAATCGCCCAGCCTGCTGACGCGCCTGCTCTATGGCGTGCATTCGCATGCGCAGCAAATACCCATTTTCCTGGGACAACTGCAATATTCCTATGACCGGCGCCGGTCGCGGCGGCGCGGACTCATCGAATATAAGGCGGCGCCGTGATAGACATTCTGCTGTCCGCATACTACTGCGCTCCGGGCGGGGGGTCGGTCTCGCAAATCGGCTGGGAGTGGTATGCCCGGCTGAGCCGCGAAACGGCCGTCACGCTGGTGACGCATTCGCGCAACCGCAAAATTTTGGAATCGGCCGGCGCGCCGCTGCCTGGATCTACCGTCCACTACATCGACACCGAATGGTTCGCCGGCCCGCTTTACCGGCTGGCATCTTTCCTGTTCAAGCGCAGCGAACATGCCATTTTTATGCTCAGTTCGCTCGATTTTTTTCTTTACGACTTTGCCGCTGTCCGGCACTTTCGGAGATCGGGCGGCCGCTTTGACCTGGTTCACGCCGTGACTCCGGTTTCGCCGCTGGCCGTGACACGGCTGCATAAGCTCAACCGTCCGCTCATCGTGGGCCCCTGGAATGGCGGCGTCAGCACCATGAGCGGCTTCAGCGAAATGATGCGCGCCGATTCAGAATGGATTTATGGCGTCCGCGCTTTGCGGGGAATCTTGGACCGCCTCACCGGCTGCACAAAAAACGCCCGCCGCATTCTGAGCGCCACCGCTGCCACCGACCGCTGCCTGCCCGTGGGCGCGCGCACGGAGCGCATGGTGGAAAATGGCGTGGACCTGGACGTGTTTTACCCCGGCGTTGCCGCTGCGCCTTCGCCTGACAATCCGCTGCAAATTCTGTTTGTCGGACGGCTCATTCCCGCCAAAGGCGTGAGCCTGCTTTTGACCGCCGCCGCGCGCGCAAAACCCGCCGTGCCGCTGCGCATCCTTATCGCCGGAGACGGCGCTATCCGCGACGGCTTGGAGCGCCAGGCGCAGCGGGAAAATCTGGGCGATGTCGTCACTTTTTTAGGCTCGCAAACACAAGCGCAAATCGTTGCGCTGATGCGCCAGAGCCATGCTCTGTGCCTGCCTTCGGTGCGCGAATCGGGCGGCGCGGTTCTGCTCGAAGGCATGGCGTGCGGAATTCCGCTGCTGACGGTGGCCAACGGCGGACCCGGAGAACTGGTGGATGACGAAGTGGGCCGCGCCCTGACGCCCGACGGGCCGGAGGCGCTGATTGAAGGCTTGGCCGACACATTCACCGACATGTTCCGCCACCCGGCCGAATGGAAGCAGCGCGGATTGAACGGACGCCGCCGCGCGGAACGCCAGCACGGCTGGCCAGCCCGCATTCAGCGCGCCCTGGATCTTTATCAAACCGTCCTGCCTATCAAACCAGAGGAGCAAAATGGAATCCCAGCCCAGCAGCCACGCCGCCAGTGTGCGGCGCTCGCTGCCGCGAAACATCGCGACTGACATTGGCGCGCGCATCGCGTATCTGGTCACCCGTCTGGCAGTGCCTCCCTTCGTTCTGGCGCACATTGCCCTCAGCACCTACGGCCTGTGGACCACCGCCTTCGTGGTCGTCTCCTACATCGGCATCTCCACCATGGGGCTGTCCAGCGTCTACATTAAATACGTTGCCGAATTCTCGGCCAAAGGCGAGTTTGAGCGCGCCAACCGGCTGCTGAGCAGCGGCCTGGCTGTCACCATTCCGGTTTGCGTCTCCACCTTCGTGGCCATGTGCTTCATCTGGCCCAGCCTCTCGCATTTTCTGCATGTCGCGCCCGCATTGCAGGGCGACGCGCGCGAGGTGGTGCTGACGGTGGTCGCCATATTCCTCGCCTCCATCGGGCTGTCTGGTTTTCGCGACGCGCTGGTGGCCGAGCAGCGAACCGCCCAGGTGCAAGTCATCTGGATTGTCAGCTTTGTCCTCGAAACGGCGCTGATTTTCCTGCTTGTCGGCCTGGGACGCGGGATTCGCGGCCTGGCGGAAGCTTTTCTGGTGCGCACCATCCTTGAAATCGGCCTGGCGTTCTGGCTGGCCTTTCGTTCCCTTCCCTGGCTGCGCATCTCCGCTTCGCTGGTTGAGCTTGGTTCGCTGAAGCTGCTGTTCAATTTCGGAACCACGGCGCAGGTTCTCAGCTTCCTGGCGGTCGCTCTGAACTCCATCGAACGGGCGGTGGCCGCGCCGCTGGTGGGGCTTGACGCTGCCGCGCTTCTCGACCTGGCCAAGAAACTTCCGACCATGGCCGGTTCGGTGCCGATGGCCTTTGCCACCTCGCTGGTGCCGGCCGCCTCCTTCCTGCAAGGCGGCCTGCATGACGGCTCTGAAGAATCCGAAGAATGGAAGCAAACCGTTCACAAGCTTTACTACAAGGGCGCGCGCTACATGAATTTGCTGGCCGGGCTTTCGCTCGCTCTGCCGGCCTGCACTTCGGGCCTGATCTTGTACGCCTGGATCGGCAAGCATTACCAGGGCGGCGCGCTGCTGATGACCGCATTCTGCCTTTCCACGCAGGCCAACCTTCTGACCGGCCCGGGAACATCCATCTTGCGCGGAATCGGCAAGATTAACGAGGAGTTTTACTACGCGCTGCCGAACATTGCCTTTCTGGCGGCCACGCTGCCCTTGTCGCGTTTTTTGCTGCACGCCTGGACAGCCGTCGGTGTCGGTTTGGCGGTGGCGGTTTCCACGCTGCTGGCAGCGGCCATTTTTCTGGTGCGGGCGCACAAGGTGCTGGGCATTCCGCTGCAAAAATATGCCAGGCAAGTGCTGCTGCCAGGTTTTGCGCCGTTTTTGGTCGGGCTTCCCATGGGGGCCGTGGGTCTGCTGTTTTTCACGCACCTAAGCCGCTGGGAGGAAGTGGGCGCGCTCACGCTGCTGGGTTCCGTGTATATGGCGCTGTGTTTGCTGCTGATTGCGGCGGCCGTTTTGACGGAAGGGGAAAAGCTCTGGTTCCGGGCCATGATTCCGGTGAAGCGGCGTCCCGCTCGGCGCGCGTCTGAAATGATCCCGACGTCTGGCGATTAGGACGAGGCTTCTCAACCCAGCACTCGCCGGAAGCGCGGACCGGCCAGTTGCGTCTCGGCGCGCTTCCGGGCGACGGGCTTCATGGCCACTTTCACGGGTTCGCCGCTGGCGCTGGCGAGCCAGGCAGCCGAAAAACCGCATAAAGCGAAAAACACTGGAAACACGTTCTCGCCCAGATACGCCGTGGCGAGGGAAAAAGCGACGCCGACATAAATCGAAAGCAGGCTGAAACTGAGCGATGCATTGGCGGGATCGCGCCGCGCCAGCTTGATGCCGGCCTTAAAGAGCTTCACCGAAATAATGGCGATCAAGGCGACGAACAGAGCCAGCGCCGGAAGCCCGTGCTCCAGCGCCAGCAGCAGGTAATTGTTGTCAATGGAGGGCATGCCCGGCACCTTGGGCCAGGTGTTCAAACCCCAGCCGTACCAGGCGTGCTGCCAGACGATAATGGAATACTTTTCGATCAGTTCTTTGCGGTAAGCGGCGGTTTCCTGGTTGTCGGTGACGGCGCCCGCGCGTCCCACCGAGATCCAGGAAAAGAACCAGATCAGCAGCGGTATGCCCACCACCACCAGCCCGATAAACGCGCGCTTGAAATTCACCCTGGGGCGCTTGCTGCGGCTCACCCAGAAGACCAGCCAGGCCAGAAACGCGCCGATTTGCGGACCCTTCACAAAGGTGATGCACAGGCCGAAAAAATTCCAAAAAGTCAAGATCTTGGAGAGCCTGAAGCGGCCTATCTTCGATTGCCAAATCTTGGAGTGCCAGAGACCGGCGTTCTCCAGCCAGCACTGCAACCGGAGGGCAATCATGAACATGATGCCCGCTGAAATGGCATGCCCGTAGGGTCCGGCCACGCGCGGCAGCCCGTAACGAAACGTCGTGACCCAGCCATCGCCCTGGCCTGGAAAAAACGGGTCGAAGATCAGCCGGTAGGGATTGTAGGCGAATTTCAATTCAAACACGGCCATCAGAATGACAGCGCTTTCCGACAAGACGAACATCTTGACAAAGCGCAGCCGCAGTTTGGGATCGGCCGTGATTTCCTTCGCCACCAGATAAGGAATCAGGCCGCTGAAGACCATGTCGAACATCAGATTCTGGGCGTCGGAATATCCGGCATTCATATATTCGGAAAAACCGCTAAGAACGACAAAGGCGGCCACCAGATAGTCCAGGCGCGAGAGCCGGTGCTTTCCCCGGAACAAGCTGGCCAGCGCGATGGGAAGCAGCGCGGCCTGCTGAAATGTCGGGTCGGGAAGCCCGTCAATATTCCAGCGGGTCCAGGAAGGGACACAGATCAAAACCGGGACGTAAACATAGAGAAATGCGTGGCGGTAAGACTTCCACCAGATGCAGATCACCGATGCGATAAAAGCCAAGCTGACGATGGAAGTCATGAGAGATTGCCTTGTCGCCCACCTTACTCATCGGCCCTAGCCTAATAAACATAAGGAATTTAAATGGCCGCGCCGATAAGAAATTTGTCGCGCGTTAAGCGCACGCAAGAATACAGAGGAGAGCGCCTTCCCGTGGAGCCAGAAACCGCCAGCACAGACCAGCTTAAAACCCAGTTTCTGGCCAATATCAGCCACGAATTGCGCACGCCCATGAACGGAATCCTGGGGATGGCCGAACTGGCTCTGGATGCCGACCTGACGCTCGAAGAAATGCGTCATTTCATGGCCGTCGTCAAGTCTTCGGCCGACGCGCTGCTCACCATCATCAACGACATCCTCGATTTCGCGAAAAATGACTCCTGCACGCTGACGCTCTACTCGGTCGGCTATTCGCTGCGCTACACCATTTTCGATTCGCTCAAAAGCCTGGCGGTGAAAACCGACGCCAAAGGACTGGATTTGACCTGCGACGTGGCGGAAGACGTTCCGGACGGCATTATCGGAGACGCGGGCCGGCTGCGGCAAATCATCGTCAATCTGGTGGGAAATTCCCTGAAATTCACCGACAAGGGTGAGGTGAGCCTGCGCGTCTTCACTGAGCTGGGGCCTGACGGCTCACAGTCGCGGCTGCATTTCATCGTCAGCGACACGGGCATCGGCATCTCGGAAGAAAAGCAGAAAACCATATTTGAGCCCTTCACGCAGGGTGACGGCTCCTCCACCCGCAAATACGGGGGCACCGGCCTGGGGCTCACCATTTGCCGCCAACTGATTGAGCTGATGGGCGGCGACATCTGGCTTGAGAGCGTGCGCGGCGTCGGCAGCAGTTTCCACTTCGTGATTCCGCTTGAAATCGACCCGGCCGCGTTCCCGTCTGAACACGCGCTTTTTTTCGAGCCTGGCGCGCGCGTCCTGGTGCTGGACGATCATGCAGCCAGCCTGAAAATATTGGGCGGCATGCTGCGTTCCCTGCAATTGGAGCCCACGCTCACCAGCACGGCGTCGGAAGCGTTTGTGGCGCTGCGCGCCGCCAAGGAACAGAACCAGCCTTTCAGCTTGTGCCTGATCGACGAACGCATGCCCGATCTGGACGGGTTCGATTTTTGCCGCGTGCTGCGGCAAACTGGCGATCAGACAGCGGTGGTGATGATGCTCAGCTCGGCCGCCAGCCGCCAGGACGCGCTGCGCAGCCGCGAACTCAGCATCGCCACGCACGTGACCAAGCCCATCAGCCAGCGGGAATTAATTGCGGCCGTGAACGCCGCCGCGCGTTCCAAAGAACCGCCGGCTTCCGCGCCCGCCCCCGCCGCGAAACCTAGCGACGCCAAACCTTCCGCGGCCAATCCCGCGAGCCTCGCCTCCCAGGTTAAATCCGGACCTGGCCTGCACATTCTGGTCGCCGAAGACAACGAAGTCAACCAGGAACTCATGGAGTATGTCCTGAAGCGCGACGGGCATCAAGTGACGCTTGCTTCCGACGGCCAGCAAGTGCTCGCCGCGCTCAAAAACAGCAGTTTCGATGTCATCCTGATGGACGCCCAGATGCCGCGGCTGGATGGCCTGGAAACCACGGCCGTCATTCGCCGCCAGGAAGCTGAAACCGGGCAGCATATTCCCATCATCGCTATCACCGCGCACGCCTTGCAGGGAGACCGGGAAAAATGCCTGGCGGCGGGCATGGATGAATATTTGGCAAAGCCAGTCAAATCCGGCAAGCTGCTGCAGGTGGTTCGCTCGCTTACGTCCCCGCATCTCGAAGAGGACAAAGCCAGCCAGGTTGCCGGGCACGCGCAGGATGCTTTCTTCAACCGGGAGGAACTGCTGGACCATGTCGGCCACGACCTGGCCATTCTGCAGCGCATGGTTTCGGTGTTTGTCGAAAGCACGCCGCGCCGGCTGGATGCCATTGCCCGGGCCATCAGCATGAAAGACGGGGCGACGCTCGAAAATCTGAGCCACAAGCTGCGCGGAGCGGTCACCACGTTCTATTCCGATTCCGCCGTCCAGGCCGCGCTCGATCTGGAAGCGGCCGCCAGACGAGCCGACTTTTCCTCCGCCCAGGCCAGCTATCTCGATTTGGACCGGCTGCTGCGGCGGCTGACGCCGGAACTGGTGCAATTTGCCCACGACGGCGTTCTGAAATATTAGGACTTGAAATATTAAGACGCCAGGTGCAGGTTCATCACCTCGCTTAGGAGCGCAAATTCCTTTTCCAGCGCCAGCAAGTTCTCATTCAGCCGGATAAAGTCGCTGCTCAGGGCCATCTTTTCCATCTTTTCGGCGACCTTGGCCATTTTGACCGCGCCAATTTGCTTGGTGCTGCCCTTGATGGCGTGCAGCAAAGCTTTGGTCGGGTCGGGCTGCTGCTCGGCCAGCAGTTCCTTCAGTGTTTTCAGGCGTCCGGCCATATCCACCAGGAACATATCGATCAGCTCGCGGCCAATGGAATTATCCTCGCGCAGCACCTGTTCCAGGTAAACCGGCACCAGCCACGGCTGCGCCTGGTCTTCCACTTCCACCAGCATGGCTGGCGCGGGAGCGGACACGCCGCCGCCCACGCGCTCCAGGGCTTTGCGCAGATCTTTTTCATCAATCGGCTTGCCGACAAAATCCTGCATGCCGGCTTTCAGGCAGGCTTCGCGGTCGGACGACATGGCGTTGGCGGTCAGGGCAATGATCCACGGCCGCCGGCCTTCGGGGAATTTGGCTTGAATCTGGCGGCTGGCCTCCAGGCCGTCCATCACCGGCATCTGCAAGTCCATGAAGACCACGTCGAACTGCTCGCGTTCCAGCCGCGCCACCCCTTCCGCGCCGTTCACCGAAACTGCGGCCTTGTAGCCCAACCGGCCCAGCAGCAGCACCGCCACCTCGCGGTTCACCGGCTGGTCTTCCACCACCAGAATGCGCATGGGATGCAGTTTGGCAAAATCGCCCGGCTTGGGCGCGGCGGTGGCGGGCCGCTTGCCGCCAAGCGCCTGCTGCCCTGGCGACGAATGAACGGCGTGCGACGGCAAACCCGCCGCTGGCGCGGGAGCTAATTCGGCCCCGACTTCGGCCACAATCGTGAAGTGGAAAATCGAACCTGCGCCTTGCTTGCTTTCGGCCCAGATCTTGCCGCCCATCTGCGCCACCAGCTCGCGACAGATGGCCAGGCCCAGCCCGGTGCCGCCATATTTTTTGGTGGTCGAGTTGTCCAGTTGATTGAAGGCCTGAAACAAGCCGTCCATTTTTTCTTTTGGAATGCCGATGCCGGTGTCTTCCACCGAAAACTGGATCTGGACCTTCTTGGCTTCGCCCGCGCTGCCTTCAATCACTTCTCCGGTCATCGAAATGCCGATGCTGCCGCTGGCGGTGAATTTCACCGCGTTGCCCAAGAGGTTCAGCAAAATCTGGCGCAGACGCGTAGAATCGCCGATAATTTCGACCGGCAGCGAAGGGCTCAGGTTCGAAGTCAGCTCCAGGCCTTTGGTGGAAGCGCTGGCGCTCACCAGATCGAGCGCGCCTTCCACGCACGCGCGCAGGTCAAAGGCGGCATGATCCAGCTTCAGCTTGCCGGCGTTGATTTTTGAGAAATCCAGGATCTCATTGATGATGGTCACGAGATCCTGAGAGCTTTTCTGAATCACCTGGATGTAATAACGCTGCTCTTCCGTCAGCGCGGTGTCGAGCAGCACCGTGCTCATGCCGGTGACGGCGTTCATGGGCGTGCGGATTTCATGGCTCATATTGGCCAGGAAGCGCGATTTGGCGTGGTTGGCCTTTTCCGCCGCCTCTTTGGCGCGCCGCAGTTCGGCTTCCACGCTCTTCTGCTCGGTAATGTCGCGCACCACGCCGAGCGCGCCGACAATTTCGCCCGAGGCTTTGCGCAACGGGCTGTAACGGGTGGAAAAACAGCGCGTGCCAAATCCGGGAAGCCGGTAGCGCTGGTCGTCGGCCGCAAAGGTGAGACCCTTCAGCGCATCCTGCAGCCGATTGTTCTCGTTGTTGGAGGAAAGAATGGGGTGCAGCGTTAAGGCGACCTTGCCCAGCGCGTCGCGCTCGGAAACGCCGGACATCTTTTGAATGCTGGGATTCCAGGCGGTCAGGCGCAGATCCTGGTCGACCGCGAAAATGCCGTCAGAACTGCTGCGAATCAGCGTGTCGGAATACTCTTTTTCATAGCGCAGGGCGGCTTCGGCCTGCTTCTGTTCGGTCACGTCGCGCACCACCGCCAAAACGCCAATCACCTGCCCGTCGGAGTCTCTTAGCTGGCTGAACTGCGCAATGTACATGCCGGTTCGCCCGGTTTTGGGATTGGTCCGCGTGATCTGCAGCGGCTCCACCGCGTGCCCAGCCAGGCTGCGCCGCAAGGCAGTGCCAATCTCCTTTTTCAGGGCCGGAAGGCGCTCTTCAAAGTGGGTGCCAATGGTCTCCTGGGCAGTCAGTCCGTTGATGCGCTCCATGGCGGCATTCCAGGCGGTGATGGTCAGATCTTTGTCCACCGCGTAGATGCCATCCTGGTTGCTCTGAATCAGCGTTTCCGAAAAGTCTTTTTCCTTGCGCAGCAGTTCCCAGGTTTTCACCGTCTCGGTGATATCCCGCACAATCACCACCACGCCGGCGATGCTGCCGGAAGCCACTTTCTGCGGGCTGCAATTCCACTGGTAATAGCGCGTCTGGCTTTGCAGCACAATAGGCTCCGGGGTGCCCTGGTTGTTCAGCGCCTCCTGCAATCTTTCGGAAACGCCGGGCTGGTCAAAGACCGGCAGCAGATCGAACAAGCGCCGTCCGGCGGCGGCCGACGCCGCGACGCCCGTGAACTGTTCCATCGCCAGGTTCCAGGTGGTCACGCGCAGCTCGCGGTCCAGCGCATAAATGCCGTCCACGCTGCTGCTGATGATGGTCTCGGAAAATTGCTTCTCGGCTTCGAGCGACCGCTCCGCCTCAATCTGAGCCGTGATATCGCGCACAATGCCCAGCACGCCCACCACCGATCCGGCGCTGTTTTTCAGCGGGCTATAGTTTACCGACAATTCCACCCGGTCGCCGGGAAACAGATAGCGGTTGGTGATGAGCGGCCGGGTGTCAATCTCGCCGCGCGCCGCCGCCGTCACCCGTTCCATCACGAGGGTGCGGCGCGGCTCCGGCAGCACGGCCTGCAATTCCTTCCCCAGCACCGCTTCCGTCGGGACGCCCGAAATCCTCGCCATGGCCGGATTCCAAACCGAAATGCGCAGCGCTTCGTCCACCAGATAAATGCCGTCCACGCTGCTCTGGATGAGGGCATCCGACAGCTCGCGCTCACGCCGGAGCTGCATCTCGGTCAGCACTTCCCTGGTGATGTTTCTGACAATGGCGAGCACGCCGATGACCTGATTTTCAGAATCGCGCAGCGAACTGTAGCGGGTGGACGTATGCACCACCGCCGCGGAAGAACCAACCTCATAACTGCGCACCAGCGGTTCTTCGTCATTCAGGCCCGCCAGCGACGCAGCCAGCCGTTCCGGCACGCCGTTGGCGGCGGCCTGCGGAAGAACATCCGGGAAATAGCGCCCCAATGCCGATTCGCCCGGCAGGTCCATGAGCTTTTCCATGGCCGGATTCCAGGTGGTGACCATCAGGTTGCGGTCCACAGTGTAAATGGCGTCCAGGCTGCTTTGAATCAGCGTTTTGGAGAAATCGCGCTCCTTCTGGAGCGACCGCTCCATGGCCTTGCGCGCCGTGTCGTCATAGATGGTGACGACCACGCAATCGGGCTGCGAGGTGCGGAAATCCTCCACGATGCTCAGCGACACCAGCGCCGCCATCGGCTCGTCGCCTTTAGACCGCTCCAGCAGCAGTTCGCCCAGCCATTGGCCGGAGCGCCGCAATTCCGGAAGCGCTTTTTTGCTGAACACCTGCCAGGTTTCTTCCGGCATGAACTTCGGCGCAGTCGAAAAGCTGGCGTCCGATGGATCGCTCAGGTCGAACATCCTGCGCCCGGCCGAATTCACGTAGAACATTTCGCCGCTGAGCGTGGCCATGCCGGTGAAGGCCGAGCTGCGCTCCACCAGCGCCGCCAGCCGCTCATTTTTCTGCTCGGTGTTGCGGCGCTCGGTTAAATCCGTGCAGACAATGACGAACCCATCGGCGACACCCGGCTGCGCGCTGACGGCGGAAACCGAGAGCAGCACCGGGCAGGTGGATTGATCCGTGCGTTCCAGCACCGATTCAAACAAGTCGTGCTTTTTGCGCGCCTTCCACGAGACAGCCTGAAAATTAGCCGGCACCTCCTGCTGAAACTCGGCCGACAATTCCTCCGCCCGCTGCCGCAGTTCGTCCGCCGCGATAAACTGCGCCAGGTTCATGCGGCCTTGCACCTCCGCCCGAGTCAGGCCCAGCAGCCGCTCGGCCGACAGGTTCAGCGAGATAATGGTGCCGTCCAGCTTGGTCGACAGAATGGCGTCGTTGGTTCCGTTCAGAATGGCGTTCTGGGCGGCCAGAAGATCGCTGATCCTCTTTTGCGTCAGGACTTCTTCGGTGACATCTTCGCCGGAGGCGATGTAATAGCTGGTTGCCCCGCTTTCATCGCTAATGGGCAGCACGCGGACGGAAAACCAGAGCGTGGAGCCGCCGGCCCGGTAAAGCTCCAGTTTCGCGTGCGACTCGCGGCCTTCCGCAATGGCGTGATTCAACTGTTCGCACTGTTCCCGGCTGCTGGCGGGCGCGCCCATAAAGAGCAGCGGCTGGCCTTTTACCTCGTTTTCGGAAAATCCGAACACCTGCAGAAAGGCCGGATTGCAGGAGGTAATGACCATTTCGTTGAACTTCGATTCCAAAACCGCCACCGCGCTGCGCGTCAGCGTCAAGGCAGTGGCGCTGCGGCGCGTCTGGGCGACGTTCGACTTGCCCGAGCGGCGCAGCGCATGGCCCACCAGCAAGCCGGACAGCAGCGAGGCGATGGAGGAAAGGGGCGCCAGAAATTCCGGCGGATTGTCCGCAAACCTTGCGCCCATCACCAGCAGGCCCACGGTTTTGCCGTTATCGAGGAAGGGGAATAAGACAAGCTGATCCACGTTCAGCAGCTTGCTGAGGTCTTGCAGATTCTCGTTCTGCTTGGCGTCCGAGCGCTTATAAACCAGCTCCTTCGGGTATTTGATAAAACTGTTGGCCACCGTGATTAGAAGATGATCTCCCTCAATCCGGTGACCTTCCTGGATGCACGACGAGACAATGACGCTAGAGGCTGCGCCGCCGGTTAACGGGCCGGGCGCCACGGGCTCCATCAGGTAAGCCACCCGGCTGCGCGAAAGCTGGAGAAGGCTGGAAACCAGATCCCCAAACAGAACTTCTGCCGGCGTGCCCGCAATGAATTGCTGCTGGGCCTCGCTGACCGCGCGCAAAAGACCGGGCGTGGGCGATAAATATTCGGCTGGGCTTTGCGGCGGCTGCGGCACTAAGTTGTCTATCGGCAAAAGGAGCTAGGTACTTCAGCCAAAGCCCCGTCTGCCATTCAGCCACACTGTAAGCCAGCAGCCTGGGATGAATGCGGTTAGGCGGCTCTGACGATCTGGATGAAGGAATCGGGGTCGAGGCTGGCGCCGCCGACCAGAACGCCGTCCAGATCGCTTTCGCGCATGAGGCCTTCCACGTTGTCGGGCTTGACGCTGCCGCCGTAAAGGATGCGGACGGATTGGGCGGCTTCGCGGCCGAAACGCTTTTCCGATTCAGCGCGGATGACTTTGTGCGCGTTCTCGGCAATTTCGGGCGTCGCGACCAGGCCGGTCCCGATGGCCCAGACCGGCTCATAGGCCAGGACAATTTGCGAGAACTGCTCTTCAGTGAGGCCCGCGACTCCGCCGGCGAATTGCTTCACCAGGACCTCATCGGCTTTGCCATTTTTGTGCTCATCCTGCTTTTCACCCATGCAGACGATGGGGGTAAGGCCGAAAGTGAGAGCGGCCTGGGTTTTTTTCAGGACTTCGGCGTCGGTTTCATGCGCCACGACATGGCGGCGCTCGCTGTGGCCGACCAGCACCCAGGTTGCGCCGGCGGCGCGAAACATTTCGCCCGACGTTTCGCCGGTAAATGCGCCCTCTTTTCCGGGATAAAGATTCTGTCCGCCAATTTGGACGTGCGAGGCATGGGCGACGGCGGTGGTGAGGCTGATGGCGGGGGGGAAAATCACGATGTCGCAATGGGTGATGTTTTCCGCCAGCTTGCTGAAACGGTCGAAAAATGCTGCTGTTTCTTGCGGGGTTTTATACATCTTCCAATTGCCCGCCATGATGCGTCGTCTCATAGAATTTGAAGGTCGTCGAGGAAACTTGTTCCGGCTTTCAGGGTGACTCCGAAGTTTTCGGCCACGGTTGCGCCGATGTCGGCCAGGGATTGGCGCGTCCCTAAATCCAGGTCGGGACGGACGTTTTCGCCGTAGACCAGGAGCGGGGTGTATTCACGCGAATGGTCGGTGGAGGGAGTGGTTGGGTCGCAGCCGTGATCGGCGGTGAGAATCAAAACGTCGCCGGATTGCAGATCGAGGCTGGGCAGCCAGCGGTCGACGGCTTCCAAGGCGCGGGCGTAGCCTTCCGGGTCGTTGCGGTGGCCGTAGAGCGAATCGAAATCCACGAGATTGACGAAGATCAGGCCGTTGGGTTGCACGCGCATGGCTTCATTGGTTTTGGCCATGCCGTCTTCGTTGTTCTTGGTTTTGACGGAGCGGGAGATGCCGCGGCCGAGAAAGATATCGGAGATTTTGCCTACGGAATAAATGGGCACGCCCTTTTCGTGCAACTGATCGAGCAGCATTCCGGCAGGCGGCGGAACGGCGTAATCGTGCCGGTTGGCGGTGCGCTTGAAAGCGCCGGGAACGCCGGTGAAAGGGCGGGCGATGACGCGGCCTACCTCATGCGGACCGCGCAGAATGGCTCGCGCTTTTTCGCAGAATTGATAAAGCTCGTCCAGCGGCATGACGTCTTCGTGCGCGGCGATTTGGAAGACGCTGTCGGCGGAGGTGTAGACGATGGGCGCGCCGGTGCGGATGTGTTCAACGCCCAATTCCTGGATGATTTCGGTTCCCGATGCGGCTTTGTTGCCGATGACGGGGCGGTCCAGGGCGTTGATGATTTCGGGCGGAAACCCATTTGGGTAGACGGGGAAAGGCTTTTCTAAAATGATGCCGGCCATTTCCCAGTGGCCGGTGGTGGTGTCTTTTCCTGGAGACGCGAGCGCGCACTTGCCGTAAGCGCCGGCGGCTGGGTTGATGAGCGGAAGTCCGCAGAAACTTCGGATTTTGGTTAGGCCCAGGCGGCAGAGATTGGAAAGCTGCATCGGGCGCAGTTTGGCGATATGGCCGAGCGTGTCGCTGCCGGTGTCACCGTAAGCGGCGGCGTCAGGCATGGCACCGATGCCGACAGAATCCAGCACAATCCAAATGACGCGGTTGAATTTCATTGGGCGGCGGTGAACTCGTCTTTCAGGCGGGCGGCGCGTTCGCGCGCCAGGTGCATGAAGGCTTCATGCGTGGCGACGCGGGTGAGCAAGGGAATGAATTGCTGGGGCGCGGCCAATTGCTTATTGAGCCAGAGGGTTTCGATTTCGGCGAGTGCATCGTTGACGCCCAGCCGGTCGAAGTGGATGGCGCGGTCGAGATCGAGATAGCCGCGCTCAGACTGGGCGATTTGCTCAAAGCGGTCCCAGAGTTGCTGGGCGGTGGGATCGAGCGAGTAGTTGAAGACGGTCTCGGTTTTCTCGCCGGTTGGGGACACGTAGCGGAAGGTCTTTTTGCCGGTGTTGGCGACTTTCAGGCCGGATTCCAGATTGCCTTTGAAGTAGTTGAGCTTGGCGGCCATTTCGAAGAGCGCGCCGGCTTCCGATTCGGAGAGCCTGGCTTGGAGGGGTTTGTCGTCGACAGCTTCTTTGTATTCCATTGCGCCGTCTTTGGTGACTTCGACCGAGCAATAGGGCGGGATGCTGCCCGGGAAGGATTTGGTGAAGGCGACCTTTTCCTGGGCGGCCAGGCTGGAGATGGCGAGAAAGAAAAGGAGTGGTTTCAACGGAGCACTCCTCGGGTGCCGTGGCAGATGGCGACGGCCAGAGCGTCGGAGGCGTCAAAGGAGGGGAATTCGGTGGTGATGCGGAGCAGCGACTGGACCATCATCTGAACCTGGGATTTTTCGGCCCGGCCATAGCCGACGACGCTCATTTTGACTTCCAGCGCCGAATATTCGGCTACCGTGAGACCGGCTTGCGCGGCTTGCAGCAGGGCGACGCCGCGCACATGCGCGAGTTTTAGCGCGGATTTGACGTTGACGGAATAGAAAACTTCTTCGACGGCGACGGCTTGCGGCGCATATTTGGCGATCAGCTTTTCCAATTCGTCGGCAATCTGTTTCAGGCGCAGACTGAGGGCTTGGCTGGTTTTCGTGCGGATGACTCCGGCGGTGATGAAGTCATGGCTCCGGCCATCCGAATCGATGATGCCGAAGCCAGTCCGTTCGGTTCCGCAGTCAATTCCGACTATTCGCATTTTGCCTAATCAGGCTTCTTCGTCGTCTATCTC
>Ga0209208_10000528_pt1 | contig 50262 bp, 34 predicted proteins | sample S1TSphfallax_3_FD_187694 | JGI IMG/M metagenome (GOLD analysis project Ga0209208, IMG submission 187694) | Host-associated microbial communities from peat moss isolated from Minnesota, USA - S1T2_Fd - Sphagnum fallax MG (SPAdes) (version 2) | ecosystem: Host-associated > Plants > Peat moss >... | reverse complement strand
GAAAAAACTCTCCTAAATTAACTAAACACAATATGAAAAAAAAATTTAAATTAACTAACCACACTTGGTGAAAAAACCCTCTTAATTGACTAGTGTTGTAGGTTGATTTAACTAATAGGTGTAATTTTCACCTAAATTTGGGCATCACTTTTTGTCATCTTGTTTCACTAGCTTAATTGACCTGTCCTCTCGACCGGTCCCCGGTCACTAGGTGTTAACATGTTTTACCATGATTTCATATAGTGAATCTGTCTTAGTTCACTCAAAATCTTAGTGAAATGCCTAGTGAACTTCGGCCGCATCTCCTAGTAGTGTAGGTAGGTAGGTAAATAAGTTGGTATGTAAGTAGGCTTAACCTATTGCCTAGCCTAATTTGTAATTATATTTACCTATTAAATAACATACGATGTCCCATTTTACTAAAACACCATTGTCCATCTTGACCAAGGATGCCAATTTGACCAAGGTGGTCATTGTTTTTGTCCAACTTGCTTAGATGTTCAATTTGACAAATAATCAAATAGGTCAATTTAATCAAGTTCATCAGTCAAAAAATACACATGTCATTCAAACCATGGGCCTTTAATCAAAATGTATATGTCCACTAATTTAAAAATATTTGTTAATCAACTTGGACCTTTTGAAAAACCATAATCGTAATAGTGACCACACTAAGGATCCTCATAATTTTCATACACCCATTCATAGAAGACTTATATTGATTCATCATTTTCAATAAGTTCAATTTTGAACACCAATATTAAAGAGTGTGTTACAATTTGTCTCACGATGTCATGACCTAGTGATGCACTCAAACTCCAACTATGGGCACAACCTTCAAGCAATTGGTTTTTCTTCATACCTAACCAATTCTATCAAGTTCAAGTCCAAAGGTGATTTGGGATTTTTTCATCTAAGTACACAAGTTATGGCTTATAAGTTCATGTTACCAATCAACAAAAGGAGGTTCACATTAAAATAAAAAAACATTTTGAAATAATTATGACATTGATTGGGGTAGGGCAAAGTTCAAATGGTGGTCAACCAAATTAAGATCAAGTGAAACGCTTTGGATCCAATAAAGATTGTGAATGTAACGCATCCAATGATCATTTCAGGGGTAGGCAAAACTGTAGTGGACAAAACCTTAACCTATTTTGGATTAATAAAAGGGGCCTATGTAACAATATGAATTTAATGATAAGTTTTGGTAATTTAGGGTTTACTTGTAGTATGGTAAGTTGACTTAAGTCAAATATTTGTTTTTCCAACTTAGGATAAGGATAATCACCCTTTATGTGGTTGGGCTTCTTTTAACCAAATATTTAAAGATGGGGTTTGACCTTAACCATGGGAGATTTTAATCAAAGCTAAGGACTTGGAAAAAGTGATCAACATGAAAAGAAGAAGTCAAGGGATGTTAATTGAAATGAAATTTCAAAATTATTTAAACCGTTAATATCCATCCTAAAGTTGATTAGTGAAGAAAAGGGGATTAAATGGCCTTGAATTTTAATTGGGTAAAAAATCCATTCTAAAAGGATTGTCTAGGAAAAGGAAGAAAAGAGATATTCTTAAATCTTCATTTGAACCAAGGAAGAAAAAACCCAATTTTGGAAAAGAAAAAAAGAAAGAAAAAATAGAAAAACAATGATTTTTTTTGGATATGGAAAAATGTTGGAAGTTTGGGAAAAAAATCTAGGAGAAAAAAATGAACATTAAATAAGCAAAACTTGTGCTCATGTTGGAGATGACATTTTTATGAATTAATGGTGTAGTAAATCTAGTAGCATTAGGTTTGAGCTTATGTAATAAGCATGATTTTAATTTGATTGTAGGGAGGTTTTGGATTGTGAAAAAACCTCTAAACCTCTCACCTTTAATTATGTTGCTTATATATCTATTGTTATAGGGTTTTTTAAACTCAAAAAATTAAGATCATTAGTGGAAGCACATTCCTAAGATGCAACATTATGATCAAAACTATGATTTTTAAAAAAAAATCATTAGCCAAGTGGCTAAAGAACCTTAAGTGAAGATCATCAAGTGTTGGAAAATCCCTTCCTTTTTATCTTTCGTCTGTTGAATTGGTTTTGGTGTGTGAGAGCTCAAGAAGGTTTAAAACACATGTGTTGCAAAATTTCAGGCCCATTAAAAGATTATAATACAAATTATGTTTGGAATTTTATGTTAGGTTGTAGTTTCACCTTGTGCTGGTTGAAATTTAGGTTCACAAAATCCATGATTGGAGGGTTTTGGTGAATGTGAAATAGATTACTAAATTTTTTGAAATTTTGAACTCCATTGAACATATAATAGAAAACTAATGTTAGTTTGAATTTGCAAAAATTATTGCCATGTTGATTTTGCCAACTATTCAATTCATGAGTGATGTTTTAATAGGAGGAATGGTTTTCTTTTAATTTCATAAATAATTAACAACTTGTTCAAATATAATCATCTCCTATATTTTCATTCATTATCTTAGTATGGTAAAGATATTTAATTAAAAATTAATTCGAATGCAATATTCAACCTTGGATTCAAACATAATGTGAAAATTACATAACTTCAACTTAATTTTTTAACAATAATCACAATCTTAATTCCACTATAAGACCATGGAATCGACATGCTATCTACTATCATGAAAAAAAGGTTGTTGAGTGAAAACCATTAATTTCTTGACCAGCCATATTTAATGAAAACACATATAGGAAAATATTACCTTTTTGAAGGTAGTTTTGACTTTAGCTTAAAAACTTAACAAAACAATTTGTTTATGAAAATTAGGATAAACATGAAGGGATTAAAAAGTAACTACCTTCCATTCTGTCGCAACTCCACTTTGGCCAAGTGTGGGGGTGAATCCCAACACTTCCAAAGTTGGGGATTTGGAGTCCTCCGGGATTCCCGAATGTTCAGACTTCGACAGCAAGGCCCAAAACACCTCGCATTGAGGTGTTCTTGGTGTCATTGGAAAGGTCTTGAAGCGTAGATATCGAAAATGGCCTCGCATTGGCCATTTGGACATCTGCAGCCCAAGTTATGGGCAAAAGAAGGGCCGGGAGTCAAACTGGCAGTTTGACTCCCGACCACTAAACGTCGGGAATCGACCTCTTCCCGACCTCCGAATTGAGAGTGCGATACGTCGTTGGAAAGATCTCGACGAGGGCTACAAGTTTGGTCTAGACCTCATTGCGATCAGTCTTTGCATTCGGGAGTTATGAGCTCCCAAAGTCCCGGGACTCCAACCGGGACAATTTCGGGACTCCAACTTGGGAGTCCCGGGAAAAGAGCCATTTGGATGTAGCCTCAGCGGAGCATCGCAAAGAATACTATATGGGGGAAGGTGGTGGCTTCCCCCGAGTTCGGGCCGTGATGCTTATGGTCCAAAGTGCCCTTGGCTTGTCCCAACACCCAAAGGTGTTCCCAAATGTGAACTAACCACGTGGTGGTTTGTTTTGATGTAGATTCAAGCTTGATCTACTAGTCCCTCTTCCTAGTGTAATCCCGGGACTTCTAGCACGCCCCTCTACCCCTTTCTAGTGCTGGAAGTCGGGAGCGCCTTCTGAGTCCCAACTTTCCGTAACTCTACATAGGTGAACCCTCAAGTGGGTTCACCCCGGGACTTGGGAGTGCGTCACATTCCTTGGATAGTACTTTAATAAAACAAAACTTCATCCTGAGCTTACATTTTTTTCATGTTTAGAATTAATGCCATCATATTTGCAGTTGCTACATTCCATTAGTTGCCTTCATACAACAATTACCATCCTATTCCAACTACCTTTTAATGATTATTTTGTAGCAAATATGTTCCAAGAAATGAAAGGAATAAAAGTTTAATTAAAGTATGAATTGTTGCTTTCAAGTTGACCACCTTCTTCTTATAGCTACCATCCTGCCCAAACTATTCCAATTTGTTTTCCTAAACACCTATGGGAATTGACTATTTTGAAGGTAGTTGAAAACCTCATGTAATCAAATGGGTCATTAAAAAAAACAAATGTGTATCCATAATTTGATCAAACACACTAATGGTTTCTGTGAAATTATGGTAATTGTGGTAATGCATTAACTATTACATGCAAATTGTCAAGTTTATACATGATAGTAAAACCACATTCCATTGGGCAATCTCGCCATAAACTTGTTATTTGTTCATCAAATACTGCAATGCCATGTGGTCAACAAAGAAAACAAAGTGATTTCAAAGCAAATAATGGCAAAAAAATTTAAGACCATAAATAGCTATTAAGGCCCCTTGCCCAATTGTGGTGTACAATTATATTCCACATTGCTAAGCAATTAGGAGACATACACAATGGGTAATCATGTTTACACTAACATAATGCCTACCATGAAGTTAAAATCATCCATGTGAATAATGTTGGGCACAAAATTAGCACCTTCCTAACATCTTTACCTAAATCATTCCCCCTTATTTTGGAAAACATCCAAGGGGTGTCACAATTTGGTAATCACCCTTATAACCTCTTTTAAATCCCAATTTTAGGTTAACCCAATCACATCAATATATTAAAACTTATAAGGAAAAGTTACAGCCAAATCATTCAAGGTATTTTCACCTTTATCCTCTATTCAAAATATTTTAATTAACCTAATGCACAGGTTTGATATTCTATCCAACAAGAATCCCTGACACTCCTTGTTGATTTAGACTCTAACCTATCCTTGTTTAATCCAAACAACAACCTCATTTCTTGTTCACACCTTCCCTTGCCTCTAATTCAACTATAACCAACCTTAAACTTAAACAAATGAATTACAACATGAACACACAACAAACACAAATGGAAACAAGACCTATTCATAACAAATCTTCATACATTAAAAAAAACAAAAGGATAGTTACATTAGAATTTTTAGTTCCTAAATGTTGATTTCCTACTCCAACCAAACTCCTACTCACACTAGACAAAATCACTAGGTTTCCTATAAGTAGTTTTATCTTTCCTTTTACTTTATCTTTCATCTTCACTTATTATCCACTTTTAACGACACTAACAACCACTACTTGATCAAGCTTCTTAAGACCAATTATCTTCTTACCTACTTCCCTTTACCTCACATAAGAGGACTCACCTTTTATTCCCACTTCTAGGTCACACCTCTCTTCCTTTGTGCTCATCCTCCTTTTCTACCTTTCCTTACAAGGCCTAGCACAAGTTTTTTGTACCTCTAGCTTCCTCCCTTCACCCTTGAGTGGAACCTCCTTTGAAAAGCTCCCTTAAACAATCGCCATCACCAACCAGTGATGCCTCCACCTCCATTTCCACTATGTTGTTTGGTTGGGTGCATTTGGAAAGTTCACCTCTTCATGATATAATAACCTCCTCACATTGCCTTGTTTCTTCACGACACGTCCAACCTTCATTAGTCCAGATGTCCACAATCCTCATGATCACTCTTCATTCCCTCCTTACACACTACTCATCAATCAAGAGATGGTGGAGTGGTCAATAATGTTTTCCCCTTTAAGCTTAAAGAAGAAAAAATGGTTGATGTCTTGACCTAAACTTAATTCCTAGTACCTTCTTAGAAGCCACCTCTACTATATCTATACCTCCCTATCTAGAAAACCTAGCCAACCCAAGCGAGAACATGATAACCTTGTCTTAACTTAATCCTACTATCATACCACCCACCTTATTCTAACCAGACCATCCATCCCTTGTTAATCCATCTTGGATAAGATCAGCATATTACCATATCCCATGAACTACAGGCTAACCCCGAAACTTCATTAACCAACTTATTTATGCTTAACCAAAATTGGGTTAGGTTATTCAAGGCTCAACATACACGAAATTCCTTGTTTTAGTGTGGCATAATAAAGATGGGGGCATCAATGTGCATAACCTTTATTATGTGAGATGCATGTTCACATTCATCCATCTAGAAAAACTCCTCCATCTTTTACATAAACTTAGTGATTGAAGCCATGATAAAAGAAAATTATTTAATGAAACAACAATAAAATTATGTTATTCCATTAAACACTTGGATGTCATGTGGGACATTAGTTGGTGGGGGCACATTGATTATTGTCACAATCTTCTTTGGATTTTATCATTTTTTTCATGGGAAACGATGTATCTAAGGATATCTCAAATAACCTAGGAATGTGCATTTGTCAAGGTTGATGTTGATGCCAAATTTTTGACATTTGTGAAAACTTGACATTTGTTTAGGTTGTCCAAGTGTGAGTTACATAATTGAAAACACTAAAATCATCCAAAAAAGAATTCATGAAATCACCCAAATTGTCTTTGAATTTAAGATTAATCGAACATTGGAAGGTAGGTGGTACATTATTGAGTCCAGAAGGCATGACCAGCCTTATAAAAGGGCCCCAATCATGATGAAGGTCATCTCATGATGGTCTTCAAGAGTAATCACAATTTGGTGATACTCGAGAAACCCATCCAAAAAGGAGTAATTTCATACCCCAATTTCACATATAACATTTCCTCCTAGGTAGGGGTCTTTTGTGGTTGTTGCATTCAAGTTGTGAAAATCAATGCAAATGTGCAACTTTCCATTTTTCAACACAACCACAATTCAAGATAGCCATGTAGTTTGATCAACAAGTTTGATGAACCTTGCTACAAAGAGTTCGTTGAAGTCATGTTTGACTACTATAATACAATGGGGGTTTATGTGGTACTTGGTGTAATGGGAATTTGGGATCATGGTATCAAGCTTGATATGTTGTTGTGGAATGTGAAGAAGAATCCTTTTCAAATCCTTGTATGTCCAAACAAAAAAATCTAAATGATTGTTCATTAGTTACTACAAGTGTAGGATCCAAATTTGCATTGATTTTCAACAATTGTGGTTGATCAATAATTCTCAAATTCAAATTGCATATTTATACATCCTCTAATAAAGTCCACCCCACTATCTTTAGATTTTGTACTTGAATTCTTGTTAGAGTATTATTAATTGTATTGATCTTGTGTTAGGAAATATAAGTCAATTTTCATGTAACTTGATAGGTGTGGTAGTGTCCTTCTTGATCATTACATTGATGTTATTTTTTAAGCCAAGTTCAAATGAAGTGGTAATTGTACAATTCCAATGAAAAACAAACATGGTTCAACCTCTAGTACTACCTATTCCTTTTCATTTGTTAGGGTTTAGCGGTGGAATTGTAACAAAGAAGGCATTTGGGGTGCCAAGTATTAGTATTACATGTTCATGTCACTTGAATCATATGTAATGTGCCATCCCTTTTAAGGTAATGTCGTTATTTCCCCACATTTCCAAATTTGCATTCAAAAATTGCTTCCCCGTTTTTCATATGTTCACTCATACTTTTGTATTTCTTATTAATGTTTTAATTCTTTAAATGGTTTCTTGTTTACTTAGCCTTTTTGGTTGGCATCCCATATTTGGTTGGATTGGTTTCAGTAGTGCCATTTGATTAAAATTTTCTCCTTCTTTTTATTGTTTTTTTTCATTTCCTTATTGAATAACTTTATCAACACATCATCATTGGTTTGTATATTTCACAATTCATCCATTATTTCTTAATAAATTAATATCTCTTCCTCCCACTTCACCCATTGTCCCCTTGTAAGACTAACACCTTTTGGTTGTTTGTTTAGCTTAAACATTTTTGCCTTTTTTCCTTTACAACTACACAAGCTTCAATAGAAAGTTGATCCCATTCAACCATAACCACATTTTATTCCTACCTTGGGTTTCAAAGTCTTACCTTCACAATCAACAATGTACTTCCATACTAGGCAAACTTTACAAAAATGTCCTTCCTTTTTCTATAGCAAAACATTTCAAGTCATTCCCATTCTAGAATCCTTATCCTAGTTATAATATTATCATAATTGTATTTATTATGTTTATAATATATTGTTAATAATTATCACAATTATAACCATCATGATTATAATTATTATGATTATGTCAATCTCATTGATCTTGTCAATAGTTTTGCTTATTTTACCATATTTGTCTTTTAGATCTTTGGTCAAATTATTGATTATCAAAGATAATTTTGTAGTTATTTGGCCTCAGGTAATTTATTTTTCCCTTTTTAAAGCCACTAACATTTCCACTTGTGCCACATTTCTTATAACCTCTTCACAAAGACATCATCCTCTTGACATTTTCATGGACATTATTCATTAATATGTTCATCATTTTTACATAGATAGCAAAAATTTTGCAACAATTTCCATTTTTTTGTTTAATGACCTTTATTATAACAATTTCGACAATGAACATCCTTTAGTAGGTATTAGAATGTTCTTCCTTTTTTTCATCTTCTTCTAAGTCTTTTTCAAAATCTTCATTATTTGATTCATTTTTATTCCAAGTTGAAGTCTTTTGCCTAGGATGTAATTATTCTTTAATGGTTTTTGTCAAATTGGCAATTTTAAATATAGTTCCTTCACAAATTCCCAAAATTTTGAACTTTAATTTGGTGCTTAACCTTTCAAGAAATGTTTCATGTAGGTAAATAACATTACACCAATATGTGTGACCCTAGTGCACTTTATATTTCACTAAATTTTTAATGAATTTGAACAAATTAATCATGGCAAAAGTGACCAACCACTAATGAACTAGGATTAATTGTTATGGACAAGTGATTTCACTAATAGCTAATCAAATTCATTAATAGTTAATTCACAAGACTAACCTCTTAATTCATAGCTAAATTAGGTTAAACACTTAAAAACGTAAAATAATTTAAACCACCTAGCCTATCAACTTAAATTGCAAGTGTGAAAGTTTGAACCTCTCATCATCACCTCCCCTTGTAATCATGCTTAAGGAACAAATTTTTAACCATTAAATATTGGGTCATATTTAAAGAAATAAAATGATTTCTCATCACAAACTATTATCCACATTATTTTGTTAACCTATGTGCACGCTACCATAAACATAGGTTCCTATGCTAGTCTTAATCAATTCTAAATTACTTTAATATATCTACTTATGATATATTATTATTATTGGTTATTCCACCCTTGGTTATTCTAGAATATTTTACACTATCCCACCCTACCTACTATTTTATGTTATTTTAGGTTGTTCCACCCTAAGGTATTTTAAACTATTTTAACTTAACTTTATTTCGTTATTTTAAACTAATCCACCTTATGCTATTCTAAGGTGTAGCCTTGAAAAACCTAAGTAAAATAATTTAAAATAGCCCAAAAAAATTTAAAATAACATAAGCTATAATACTTCAACATAATTTAAGGTATAACCTTTAATAACCTAATGTGTAATAACTTAGATAGCGAAAAAAACCTTAGGTAAAATTATTTTAAATCATTTAAAATAACCTAAGGTGGAATAACTTATAATAGTTAATATTAACCCAAGGTAAAATAAGTAATAATAACTTAAGGTGCAATAGTCTAGAATAATTGATAATAAATTAAGGTGGGTAAATTTAATCTAAAAGGAGTTGATGGACATGTAACTAGTGTTTGGTTTTTCATGTTTTAGTGTTCAAAGTTATATTAATCTTACAAGTATCTTTTAATGTGTTTACATTAAAATTAATTTTTAATATATAATGGAAACATGTGATTTTTTTTGGAATTAATCTAATGAAGACGAAGTAATCAAAAAATCCTCATAATAATGTAACCAATGATTTTATAGTGTGTTTCACTATTTAAAAAACTCCCAACATGATCCTTGATGGACTAAAAATGACAGATTTATGAAAAGGACCTTTTAAACATATCATTAAAGAATAATATAATGCAACATATTTGTGCACCATATGAATTTTTTTGATGATTTTTTCAAGTTTGCATTTGGAATATTTTAAGAACAAGCAGTGACAAAGGGTGCATCATTGGCTTCTTTTAGCTTGAATTGATTCGAGTAGAATAACCTAAAATAATCTAGAATTGTTAAAAAATATTAAAAATAAAAAAACCTAAACTACAATAACCAAAAATAGCTTAGGATACAATAATTTAGAAGAATTAAAAATAACTTGGGGTACAATAATATAAGGTAAAATATTTAAGACTAATTGAAAATAACATAGTGTAGATTAATTTTAAATAGTTTAAGGTATATAAGACAAGAACCAAAAAAAAATTATTTACAACAATGAATTACTTGAAATAATAGTGTATTATGTCAATTAATAATGAAATATGATGATTACATAATGACTATGTAATAACATAACTTTAAATAAGGTGAAATGATTAAAGTGGGATGAACCTATTTCTTTAATTAAAGTTCCATAATGATTTACGTTAGTGAATTACACCTCATTTTTGTAATACTATGTTTATTAGTTAGTTTTATATCATAACATATAATCATAATAAAGTCATAATAATTTTCTATATATTCTATTTCTTTTGTTTTGTATACTTCATAATATCAATTACTTGCTTTTAATTTTACATGACATTTAATTTTAATATAAATACTCGCTGGACATGTGTCCATGTTACAACTAAAATTATCATTTCATAACTATCAAACCAATTTATTGTTTTCCTTTTTAATGAATTTGGAAAACATTATAATTTGTGAGCATTAATATTTTTTCCAATTAGTTAATTAAACTTTCGATAATTTATGAAAATGTGAAGCTAAATCATCCCCATCACAATATAATGGTAGTTTAATTATAAAAATAAATAAGAATATCCCCATTATTGGAAGTATTATTACAATTTAAAGTTGAACTTGATATTGTGCGATTGTTTCAACTACAATAGTAATTTGTGGCATCAAAATTAATATTTGGTCTAAAATTAGGCTTCTTGTATTTTCATTCACATGAATGGAATGAATGGAATGAGTTTGATTGAACATACTAGTATTTACACATCTAATATGATTCACCACTTCCATGTCAAATACTTAGATTTGTGCTAGATTTATTGGAGCTAATTGGTCCAATGTGTCTAATGTTTGTCTTTGGTCAAATCATGCACTCCAAAAGTGTTCCCATTTCATATCATCTTTTTCTTTTGATACTATTGGTTCATGCCCACTTAAGGATGACCCTATTGCATCTTGTTTGTTGGGTGCTATAAAATTTGGCAAACTTTCTTTTCTTTCACTGCAAAGTTTTGGCTCTTTTATTCCTTTGACTACCACATGTTGCCAACATTGTTGGTTATTCTAGCAATGGTTAAAGATAATCATATTTAAATTATGTACTCATTAACCCCAATCCCTTCCATTATGGAAATATTTTGGATTCTTGACAAAGAATTTTGTGTCCCAAATGGCATTTGCTCTTCAACCCTCAAATTTTTTAAGATATTAGCCTCTTGTCAAGTTTTATCTTTATCTTACATAAGCTTTTGGTAGGATTTCTTCAAATATTTGTATTAATTTTCATATTTAATCAATAACCTCTTACCTTATTCATATGGATTTAGTACAATTAATGACAAGAAACGTTCTTATGACAAACAAATTGATGATTGATATTTCTCATTACCTTTTGTTCTCACTACATCACTAATGTTGATGATTTTAGGTGCCCATAACAAATCACATGGAATCCATTTTTAATTGAGGTGGAAATATTTGGTTTACACAATTCTTATTTGTTGGTAAATATTATTTTATGGTGCATAACAAAACTTTTTTAATTGACATTACAAAAGATCACAAAAATCCAATAAAAGATTGATGGTTAGAACCATCAAAGAGGAAACAAAAAAGGAAGGCCAAAGAAAGGCCAAAAGACTCACAACCCGTAGGAACCAAGAAAAAGGGAAAGAGTTAGTCCCTCTTGTGGTAGGAAGTTATCTCACCCACAACCCCTCTAATGTCACCTACATGCAAATTGTGAGATTTAATAGTAATGGGAGGTCTAGAACAAAAATCATCCACCAATTCAATTTTCTTCTTTATAATAGAGGCAAAAACATGTTGAAGAGTAATACTAACAAATTACCTAGAAAATTGAATTTAAAAAGATAAGGATAAATGACCTTCCAATTACCTATTGTGGAAAAGATGGGCACACTTGATGAAATGATCCATATCCCGCCTAGGTGCAGTGTGCACCTCCATGGCCGTCGAAATAAAGTGGTGCCCCTCATGAAGCCCTTTATACTTGTGGATATTAGTAATGGTGATAAGTTCAATAGTTGCACTTGCTTGTTGACTAATGACATTCAAAGTCATTGTTTCCCATATCAGGTCAATAACCATCACATCAATAACAAAGACTTGGTCTTTTGGGTAATGTAGAGATTAGCTCGTAATGAAAATCTTAACATAAGGGCATACCATCACTCTTTCCATACAACATGCCCACTTTGTTGAACGAGGGCATACATGACATTTCAGATGGTGTCATGTGTAGCTATTTGTTAACCTTTAAGCGGGCAACGAATTAAGTGCATGCTAGACCACACTCACACGCGAGAAGACTAGATGTCGAAGGCTAAATCAAACTAAGATGAAAATGCAACGCTAAGGTGAAAGTAAAATGTGCAATGTGAAATGAACAGATAGATGGCCCAACAACCAACCATAGCCCTGCCCCCTTGCCCGAACAAGAATGAATGTGGGTTTTAGATGTTGAAGGAATGGAGTCATCCTCCAAGATCGACCTAAGGGATGTGTCATGGTGGATGTGCATCAAAGATGCTTGAAAACCTAAGGCACCAAAAACTACCATACTTTCAAAAGAAGGGTGCATCTCCCTAACTTTAAGAAGAAGGTCATCTCACACCACACATAAGCATGACTAAAGCAAATGTGGGCCCCCTTCAACCCGATAAACATATTCCTCCAAAACAAGTCTATCAAAAATACAAAACCTAAATCACAAATATGGAGCCACTAGGGCCCAACTCCCAAAAAAACCAAATGGGGCATAATCTTCCACAGAGAGAAGGTTTTTAACACCAAAGGATATTGATTATTGAGTTTGATGCCATGTTAAAAAGCCTTGAAAAGATTTTCACGTTCCTAGACCCATAATGTCCCCACATACCTACATAACTCTCTTGTCGAAACATGCTAGAAAACATAGGAAGGAAAAAGGAGGTACTATGCATGTGAGATAAGAAGGTTGACGAATTACATATGAAGACAAAATGCCCAAAACAACATGGGCATCTCCTAAGAAGGGAAGATCATTAATATGTGCCACATCTTGAGATAAAACCTCATCCAATAAATGCATGACAAAGTCCCGAGAACCCACTAGCACACCCAAAATGTGTAGACCACCTATGACCAAAGTGCAACCTTAAGGAATCTTTGTGCTTGGAAAGATTGTACGTTTATAGGTAATTCTCACAACCAAATTATTCCAATTTTCTTTCTCTACTTGAATTAGTTGATGTATGCAAATATTCAACATTTATGTCCATCCATATTAATTGTTTTGTTTCAATATTCTTTTAGCTTCATTAACAACTATGGTTTCAACCATTCATTTTTTCTTCTTACCATGTTTGACATATTCTACCATCATTCATAACATCTTTGATGTACATTATCATAATAATCAATGAATAAAATAGATTTAGTTACTTCTTATTCATAGTGTGTAAAAGGATTTAAATGAGTATTGACATGCAATTATTTTTAACATAAGCATTTTATTGATCTTTCCACTATTCTTTTCTAATATATATACCCTTAATTGATCATTAAATCCACAAGGATATATGATATAAAATAGATGGAGTAAACAAAATCCTAAATCAACTTCATTTATTTCCACCCTTATTTCCTCTACCATTTTTTCACTTTGTTTTTAAGGTCAATCACAATAATTCATTTTTCAAATATTTAGAAAGGGGTAGTAAATGGGCGCAAATGAAATAAAATGAGCTACCGACGTTACTTTAGAAAAAAAACTTGATGTCCTTTCACCCAAAACTAATTTTTTCATACAAATGATTTTTTGAATTTTTTGGTAATTTTTTTATAATAAATGCATATAATTGTCTAGGTAGATGACATGTTAATAAAATACTTTCGAATAAACATGAATTTTTGAAAACATGTCAATTCTTTGTAAATTTAGTGTTTCATCTTTAAAAATGATAACAATTTCAAATCATATCAAAAAATTGATTTTAAAATTTTAATGTTTTTTTGTATAATAAAATACAATTCTTCTTAATACATCATGTACATTATAACCCATTTATATATGGTAAAGACTTTTGAAGTTTTAAAAATTTGGATTAATTTTGGAAGGTTCTTGAGTTTTTTAATTTTTTGAATTCCACATATTTTAAGGTATGGGTGTTTTTTGAATGTGGCTAATAGGTATTTATCTTTTTAATTTTTTTCCCATCAATTTTGTTTTATTATATGAGTCTTTTTTACATTCCTTTATAAAATTGATTCCTTCTAATGCAATAGGTGTTCACTTTCAAAGGTTTTAAATCAAAACTTAAATTGAAATTTTTACACTATTAAGAAATGCATCTTAGTTCACTCTAGGTTTCACTAGATTTTGACTGAATTTAGACATTTTCACCTAGTGAAATTGTTTAACCCCCTAGTGAACGAGGACTAATTGCTACGGACAATGAATTGTTTCACTACTACAAAGTTACTTTCAAGTGAAATACAAATTTACCAAACCATTCATTTACTAATTAATTAATTAACCAACATGGAAATCAATTAAAATGTAATTATTTAATATATAATATTATTAATAATTCCATGATTTTTAAACCTATGATTTATTGACATGTGTCATTACCTAGGCTAGGTTTTAAACTTAGGTAGGCCACGTAATCAACTTAGGCACCTATTATAAGGATTCGATGGGTGAATATTCAGTCAACAGACCATTATTCACCACACACAACACCATTCATGAGGTTTGATCCTTTGACTTTTGGAATGGAAGCAAACATTTTTACCATCAAACCACCCCACTTGTTGTGGTAATATGTTACATTGCATTTTATTTATCAAATATTTCATTTTAAACATTACAAAAACATAAACTTTGAAAATTCATATCTTATTGAGATTTTGTTCAAATGAAATGATTCAAGTCTATTTTTTTTAAAAATTCAATAATGTACACAATTACATTTATTTCCTTTTGAAAGTTTAAAATCATTCGAACAAAAAAAAGGTTGAATGTCATTATTCAATAACATTTCAATGACCATTCTTTTGAATTTTTTTTTAATAAATGGATAATTTTTTTGTTGATATAATAATACTACTTAGGCTAAGCTACTTTCAATTATTATATAAATATTTTTCATTAATCTAAATTATTTCATTCTACATTATTTACGACTATTTATGGTTATTTTAAATTAATTTTGGTTATTTTTTGCTATTTCACCTTAGGCTACTTTTGGTTATTGAAGGCTATTCCACCTTATGTTATTATTGGTAAATTTAGGTTATTATAGGTTATTTCACCTCAAGTTATTTTTGTATATTATAAATTATTTCACTTAGATTTTTTTGGCAATCCTAAACAATTATAATATATGGCTATTCATTGTTCTTTTATTAAATTTTGGTGATTATTAATGACTATTGGTACCTATTCTATTGGTGGCTATTAATGCCTATTAGTGGTTATTCTAGTAATAATTATTGGTGGTTATTCTATTAGTGGCCATTGGTAGTTATTCTGTAGCCCGAAATTAGGTTGTTGGGCCTCTGGTCATCCCTGATTAGGTGGTAAGTTGTGCTAATTAAGTCATTTTGCCCATGGCGACTGCTTCTTGATTTATGCTTGCATGGGAAGAGCTGTTGATGACTTCTTTTTGCATGGCGGCTACTCTTAATGGATTGAGGAGACGTTGTGTGATGGCGGCGAATTACGGTCGGGATCGGATATGCAATTAAGTAAGTAGGTAGGTTTCGGAGCGTGACGAGGAAGGCACTGGAGCAAACCGGGAAAAGAAGAAGAGATTTCTGTGACTAGGGGTTGGAGAGCAGTGGTTGTTGTTGCTGGAGAGCTGAGAGATTTTTCCGCTGCGTAGAAGCTAAACAACAAGAGCAAGAGTGAGAGCAGGAGTGAGGGAAAATCAGGGAGGTTAGATTGGAGATGAGCAATCACATTCAGTAGATCTGATAGATCCAATAGAGTAGGACCAGAGAAGTCTGGGAGTTGAAGAAGGGATCCATGCTGTTGTTGATGAGCTCGAGCATGAGCATTGTGTTGTGCACATGATGTAAATAAATCTACCCATTTTGTAATAATAGTGGAAGCTGTGTTCTATGAGTTTGGTGCATAAGAAAGGCGTGAGGCATGGGAGTGGTCTGTGTGAGTAGCATCTGTGTTTGATCTAGGGTGTCTGAGGTCTGCAGATTGCCCTCTCTTTTTAGGTTACAATTCTATTAGTGGCAATTGGTGGTTATTTTATTGGTGGCTATTGGTGTTAATTTTATTGGTGGCTATTAGTGTTAATTTTATTGGTGGTTATTTTATTGGTGGCTATTAATGTTAATTTTATTGGTGGTTATTTTAGTGGTGGCTATTAGTGTTAATTTTATTGGTGGCTATTAGTGTTAATTTTATTGGTGGTTATTTTATTAATAGCTATTGGTGGCTATTATATTAATGGCTATTGATGAGTATTTTATTAATAGTTATTAGTGGTTATTTTATTAATGGCTATTGGTGGCTATTCTATTAATGGATATTGGTGGTTATTTTATAAATGATTATTGATGGTTATTCTATAAATGATTATTGGTGACTATTCTATTAGTGGATATTGATGATTATTAGTGGTTATTATATTAGTGACTATTGGTGATTATTCTATTGGTGGATATTGATGATTATTAGTGACTATTGGTGACTATTTTATTAGTGGATATTGGTGGTTATTAATGGTTATTATATTAGTGGCTATTGGTGACTATTATATTAATTGCTATTGGTGGTTATTGATGGGTATTTTATTAATGATTATTGTATTATAAGTTATTGTTGATTATTATATGTTATATTACAACTATTGGTGATTATTGTATTATAAATTATTGTTGGATATTCTATATTATAATATCATAAGCTATTGGTAGTTATTATATTGTAGGGTATTTAAAATTATTTTTCATAGGTTATTATTTTATATTTTAACTTGTTTTTACTATAGGTCATTATATTATATTTTATATTATTTTAAATTATTATACTAAAAATAAAATAATTTGTAATAACATAAAGTAGAATGACCTTGAATAATTTAAAATATAACTTGAAATAACATAGATTAATTTAAATTAAAATAACCTAAGGTATAGCCTAAAGTTAATTGAATAAATTTAATTTAGAATAATTTAAAAACTTATAATAAACTAGTTAAGATACCTTAAGGTAAAATAACGTATAATAGTTTAGGGTAAAATAATTTATAATAATTTATAATAATATGAAATATAAGTTAGAATAACTAAAATAGCTTAAAATAATATAAGGTATATCATAAAGTAACATAGATAGAATATTTTTAAAAACATAGAAATAAACCTATTTACTATAGTGAATTATGTTAATTAGCAATGAAACATGGTGTTTACATAATGATATTATAGTGAAATAACTTTCATCAAGGTGAAATCAATAAAATGCAATGAAGTTATTTCACTTTTAAGGTCCCATAATGATTTAAGCTAGTAAATTGCACCTCACTTTTGTAGTAGTGTTATCAAATGGATTTTTGGTGTGAATTTCTTAACATTCATATGATTGAGAAAAAAACAACTTGCAACGATTGCCATGGTTTTAAATGGTAAAACATAAATATTTCTCTAAATTTGATTATTTTTAAAGCCCATCTGACATCTTTTATGGCTCGATTTATTGTGACTGCACCCAAATTTTGTTTTTGTGATTATAATATTTATATTTTTGTTTATGTTTATCCTAATAACATATAAATTCATAAGGCATCCATTTTAATATGTATTTTTTAATGTTTAACCCATGAAATTAATATCCATCCTAAGGAACATAATGGTTTGGTATAATGACCATATTGATGATTTTAGTTTATGTTAATAAACACACAAAAATTAGTAACCATCTTTTATGTTTTGTTAAATTTTCAGTATAAATAGTTACAATGCCCTTTTTAAATGTATACTTTAGTCCCACCATGAAGTTGAACACAAATTAATTATTGTAAAACTTTTGGTGATTCATGGAATTGATTAAAACAATTCCATTCATCCATTTTTAGTTTATTTCTCGAGGTATGTATGAAATCGGCCCATGCCTAGCCATAGGAGTAATGTTCTATTAATAATTCCTCAACTTGTTCCACTATTATAATTTATTTTTAAAAAATTACATGTGGATCACCATTAAATATCTTGGTGATGGATCATTTGTGTTGTTTCAAATTGTTCCATATGTGAACACATTTGCAAAAATAAATAATGCTTCTTATGAACTCAATGATGCTGTTGTTGATTTTAAAAAAAAATCTATATGTTCCCATACAAAAACTTTATCCCAATTCCCTTTAGTTAATGTTCTATAAATTAATAAAAATAACCAACAAAATCCTAAATTTTATTTATACAATTCCACCATGCTTGAATAGAATTTAGATGTATTAATTTTTTCATCATAATTCCAATGTTGAAAAACCTTCTTCAAAAAAATTGTTATTTAGTTGGTATATCTCATTTTCATAGTTGCAATGATAATAACGTTTTTGAATATAATCACATTCTCCTTAAAGATTTTTTGCAATCATATTTTAACATCCATTAATTTTATTTATTTTTACATTCAACTTGATCATTCATACATATGAAATGGTAAGTTGTTAATATTTGGTCAATTTTAATGAAAGTCAATAACATATAAGTACTAAAACCCATTTCCTAACATTTGTCAATTGGAATACATAAATAGTCAAAGTGAGATCTTTTAAATTCCACACCATTGTATTACCATTAAGCATTTGAATAATATTTTTTTTAATGCTCAATGAAAATGCTTCAAATTGGCCAACAAAACAATTACAATCATCAATTTTGGGTTGATTTCTTGGTGGTAGTTTCAATGTCCAACCATATTCACAATGTTTTTTGAATAATTCATTAACTTCATAAAGTGTAATGGTTATTTGATCCCAAGAAGAAACAATACGTGCTCACAACAACTATTTAATGTTAAACATCTTGATATAACCTTTGCTTAAACCATTTTGTGACAAATTTCCCCTTTTCATGAGAGAAAAATTTAAGATATTTTAATATATATTATCTAGTTTTTTAGCATGGATGGCCTTAAAATAACTACATTGTTTTGTTTGCTTATCCCATTTGTCTATTGAAATTGGTTTTTTGTTTTCCTAACACAAATTGGTGAAGTTTTAAACCTTTAATACCATTTAACAAACCTAGGGGTGTGTCAATTGAAACAATACAAAAAAGGAATAAGGTTTTAGTAAAGTCCATTGACCGCATCAATGCCACAAACTTGGTGTTGAAGAAAAAAATTATAAACGAATGGTAATATTCTTGAGAAATATTACAATATTTCAAAACAAAAGATGAAATAATTAATCACATGCAAATGGACATGGCATTCATTCGAACCATTGCTAACAACAATGAACACATGTTACAAATGTTCTTAAAGATATTATATGGAATAAAGGTAGTATTTGATGACAAACTAAAACAAAAAAACAATTGAAAGATTTATGTACAAATTAAAATTTTCATTCAATTTGAACCTTGAAAAAATTGTCTTGTCATTTTGGTTTATAAATGGGATCATGCAACACACAAAAAAATGGTTAGGATTTTAGGTAGGCGGTGGATACAAATATGCACATGTTTATTTATTTCACATTGCATTATTGAATTGTTGTTGATTGTCATAGATGTGAACATTAAACACCATCTTCTAATGGATGGAATTCATTCATAATGTTCATTCATAATTCTTAGGGATTCCTAGTTAACTTTTAGTTAAATCTTAATTAAGTCTTAATTAAATCCCAGTTAAGTATTAGTTAACTGTTAATTAAGTCCTAATTAAGTCTTAGTCAACTTTGAATTAAGTTCTAATTAAAAGTCCAAGTTAAATCCTTGCTAACTTTTAGTTAAATCTTAATTAACTCCAAGTCAACTTTGAGTTAACCTTTAGTTAAGTCATAATTAAGCTTTAATTAAGTCCTAGTTAAATTTTAGTTAAGTCCTAATTAACTCCAAGTCAACTTTGAGTTTAGTTTTAGTTGATTTTTAGTTAAAATCCTAATTAACTCCTAGTTAAATCACAATTAATTTTAAATTAAGTTTTAGTTAACTCATAATTGACTTTTAATCAGTTAATAAGGTTCTCAAAAGGGTACAAATAGAAATAGGACCCCTCATTTCGTTTAATTTGTTCAACACTAGTTTTAAGCATAATCTTACACCATAGCCTTGTCATGTTCTTTTTATATTCATGTTTGCATATATTAGCATAATAAAGATTTGTCTTCACGTTTGTCCTACACATCTCGTATTTTTGTTCTTGATTTTTGTGTTTTCTTATTTTTGAATCACATAATTTTATATCGTTCCTTGTTTAAAACTTAAACTTATATCTTTCCTTTAACTTTTGTTCTTGTGGTTATTTGTATTCATAACATTGACATGGATGTAAATGGACACATCAATTCATTCTTCACCAATTTATCCTTGCATAGAACTAATAATCCAACATTTAGTAAGAACTTCAAACAACTTTTTATTTTTTGAATAATTATTTTTCACATTCTCACATAAAAACAAACCAATGAAAACTTAAATGCATGTTCATATCCAACTACAAAGTTTGGTTTTTTAAGAACAAAATTACAAATTGAATGTGCATCACAAAACAAAAAAACACGTAAGAAAAAATTCATCAATTTTTACACAATGAGAAATGGTGATAATGAATTTAAAAAAATATAATATAAAGAAAAAAGAAAGGCAAAATCGTGCATGAAATAAACAAGCAAAAGTTGTGAGAAAAATAGATTTATCTTCAAATGTGTTTCACATGGTGGTTTAAAAAAAGTTTAGGTTTCACAAAATAAAACAAATCAAAAAGTGGGAATGTGCATCATAATAAAACAAGAATGGAAAAAATTACCTTTCTTACATTGAAGGTGATGGTGATGATGAACTTGGAAAAACAACTAAGTGCAAAGCAAAAACAAATGTTAATTTGCACACTTGCTAGATACAAAATAACAAAGACATAAAACGAAAATAAGATAAACACTTATAACAAAAATATAAAAAAGGACACATGGAAACAAAAATATAGATGATGAAAACAAAACCACCTTGCAAGAATGAAAAAGATGATATGTAAACAAGCTAAAAAAATGATGCCACGTAACGCTATGCATTGTAGATTGCATTTTGAACCCTTTGGCTTATCTCCACTAATAAATAAAATAACAATTGAAAATAAATATAGGATAATGATGATGAAACTCAAGTGCACCCCGCACAAAAAAGAAGAAGAAAAAACTTGACAATCACAATGATAAAGCTTCAATGAAATCAAACATAAAAATAAAAGTGTAAATGACAATGAAACTTCAGAAAAATCAAGCACAAAAAAACAAAAGTTGCATAATGTAGAGTTGCTAAGAAGACAAACAAAAGTTTACAAGAATAGAGAGAATTGTAGACAACAATGACTAAAGTCACATAGCATGACAAAAGTCATAAGAGCTCACAAAGAAGACAACATAAGCTTACAAAGGAGATTGTGGACAATGATGATGAAAGCTCTTAAGAAAGGGGACACAAAATTCGCTTGACTCTCATTACCTTTTATCATGATGTTTTGAATCCATCATGACAAACAAATCATACCCAACAAATCCCTAACACTGACTTAATAGGCATGAATTACTTATGAAAAAGTTAGTTAGCATCTACAATAGTGCTCACAAATTAGTTTTGATATTAGCTAGGTGTTATGTATTATCTATTCCATTTAACACTCTAGACCTTATCATGGATTGCAGCACAAAACACTAGAAAGTCTCCATAAATTTCTCAAGATATTCTTCAACTCTATTTCCCCAACAATTCCATGGCCACTCTTTCAGCAAAGTGTATGAGTAAGTTCCACTTCAATTTGCTTCCTTGTATGTGGGTGGGTCAAACTAGGTCAAGCTTGGGTTATTGCCTTGGAGAAGCAAGAATTATGGTGACCAAAAAGATTGCATCTGAATTGGTTGATGAGAGACAGAGAAAGGTGAAGTGCAACAGTTCATGTACCTTAGGTATTGATTTCCTTTGAAGCCATCTCCTGCTGCTGCTTCTGGTTGTGTGTCTTCTCTCTCTCTCTCTCCTGTGCTGCAACATTGTTTTACTAATCCTATGTACTGCTCTGGATATCCTACAGAAGAAAATCAGATGGGAAATTGTGGAGCAGATGATAGAGTGGCAGGAGCAGCAGCAGCAGCAGCAGCAGCAGCAGGTGATGGTAATGATGATGATGATGGGGTGTACAAACGTTGTTGCAAAGTTGGGGTTATCGGAGCAGGTGCAGGAGGACTAGTAACTGCCAGGGAACTCATACGGGAGGGCCACAGTGTTGTGGTGTTTGAGAAGTCAACGACGGTGGGAGGGGTGTGGGTGTACGAGCCTGAGGTTGACAGTGAATTATTAGGCGTGAAATCTGACCGCAAACGTGTGCATTCCAGTATGTATGCATCACTGCGCACAAACCTTCCCCGGGAGCTTATGAGCTATGTGGATTATCCATTTCTGGCCAGAAATGGAAGAAGAAGGGATGGACGGCGCTACCCAGGTCATCAGGAGGTGGCCTTCTACTTGCAGGACTTTGCTCAGGAATGTGAGCTTCTTGATTTCATTCGATTCGGAGTTTCAGTGGAGCATGTGGAATTGGAAATGGATAGGCCGGATGGAGAGATTTCATGGAAGGTGACAACAAGAAGGAGAGTAGTAGATGGATTTGAAGAGGTGGTGGAGGAGGAAGTGTTTGATGCAGTGGTAGTCTGCTCCGGTCACTTTTCTGAACCCAGGATTGCAGAAATCCCTGGTATTGTCAACCCAAATCCCTAAACCCTAAACCCATCCTCCTCTCAGCTTCGGACAAGAGGTGTTGTAGCCTGGAATGTATCCTGTGGTCCTTTGTTTTACAATCTTTGGAATTAGGGTTGGTTGGAAATGGTGGTTGTTACATTCAATGATAACAGCAAAGTACTCAGTGAGAGAACCCTGGGCTCCAGGAATTGCAAGTACACTGGTTGTAAGTGGTCATGGAATAGGTTCTATTCTGAAATGAGGTGCAGCCATATGGCACTCTCTACTGGTGTCAATGGGGGAGGGGAACTGACTGGTGGCAAGGGTGCAGGTATAGATACATGGCCAGGGAAGCAAATGCACAGTCATAATTACCGGGATCCACAGTCATTTATGGACAAGGTACCGAGCTTTATCACTCTTCCAAAGCTTTTTTTGTCATGTGATGAAGGTTGATAAGTGATTTTGTGTGGTCTTGCTCAAGTTCATAAGATAATGGGAAGATGCAATGCCATCAGTCTGTTGTGGTGATAGGGACTGGAGCAAGTAGTGACGACATCTCTAGAGAATTAGCAGAGGTTGCCAAGGAGGTTCATGTAAGTGGACGCAGCTGGAAATCTTCAGTTGAATTTGCAAAGCCAGTGGGCAGACATCAAAACATCTGGCTGCACTCCATGGTTGATCCTTGCTCCTTCCCGATGCTATTCTGCATCTTTCATTGTGAAGACCTTCCTTGATATACTGGAATGCAATTGTACATAAATTGTGGGGGGCTTAAGATCTTTGAAGTGACTTGTCTGTAAAATGCTGGATACTGCTAATGTGATCAAATGCTGTTCAATAGGTATGATGCCAGTTGATCTGCATAACAGGTTCAGTGTTTGCACTGTAGGTGAAGTGTGCACATGAGGATGGAACTGTGGAATTTGAAGAAGGCGGTTCTACTGTGGCTGATGTGATCTTGCATTGTACTGGGTCTGTGAGCTAATCACTTTTCCAGACATCTCCATCATCTTTTGTTTTGTAGTTTCATGAGATTTCTACAGTTTCAAGCAAGAAATGTTGACTGACGAGGATTGCACATGCAGACCAAATGACATTTTTATTAGCATGGAGGGTGAAGGATCTTAATCGCATAAATCTGTGCCTGTTACAGGTACTACTATTACTACCCATTTTTGGATACAAAGGGCCTGGTGACAGCTGACAACAAAGTAGGACCCCTATATGAGCATGTGTTTCCACCAACATTGGCCCCATCACTTTCTTTTGTGGGTCTTCCGCAAAAGGTGAGCCACTCATAAGTCCAACTTATGCTTGATCTTGATTGCATTTTTTCTATGCTTCAGTTGGATGGCAGATTGCCTAAAATCCTAAACCTCTTGTCACAAATGAATTCTTTGTTTGTAGCACCGGTGTGCATAGTCTAGTGGTAGATTCTGGTTTCCTACAGCGCAAATGTGGGAAGGGAGCACTTTGGTGTGATGATGTTGCTTTGAGAGGACCATGGATCAGAGCAGTGTTTGTGGTGAACAACACCATGGTTAACTTAGGACATAGATGTCTTACTGCTCTTGGGTTGATTATGCAACGGATTGCAGGTGATACCATTTCCATTGTCTCAGCTTCAGGCCCGATGGATAGCTAAGGTGCTCTCAGGCAAAGTGCAGCTGCCATCCCAAAGTGAAATGATGAAGTCTGTTCAGGCATTCTATGCTCAATTTGAGGCTTCTGGCAGCCCTATGCCCCATCTGCACTACTTGCAGGGTGACTCCCAGGTTAGTTCATGTTGCCTTCTCTGGGAACTTTTTTATAAGTACTACCTCATTCTTAGGGTTCTGTCCAATACAGATATTTGTGCAGCATTGAAAGGGTACAACAACTGAAGTTGAGAAAGTTTATTGCTCTTGGTGACTGCTTAAATATGAATGTGCACTGTTGCTGCAGTTTCAATATGATGATTGGCTTGCTGATCAGACTGGAAGTGAACACCTGGAAACCTGGAGGTTAAAAATGTATGCAACAGCTGGTCAGAACAGATCAGACAATCCAGAGACATATCGAGACATCTGGCCAGATGATGACTTGCGTGAGGAGGCACTTTCAAGCCTGAGGAAGCTTGACACTAACAGGTGATTCATATTGTTGCCTTTGGATTTCTGTGCCTTTTGTGTACTTGCATCTATTCTGATGAGCACCTAGTCATGTGATGATGCTTTCTTGAATATGATGTTGTATTCCTAGAATCTTGGAAGGCACTGGCGCAATGTGTAACCCATTCATTGTTCAATTGGTAGGCAGTTGCAAATGTGTTTTAATGTGCTATTTGTGTAATTTCTGCTGTGTTGCAGGACCCTGGCAGACTGAGAAAACACATGAACTGGGAGGATTGATATACACTCTGATGTTTATCCTGATTATTGGAATAAGATTATGCATTGTCCACGCAACTTTGGGCATGTAAGTGAAACTGTATACGAGTGAAGCTGAAAATAATACGAACTCAACAAGGGAAGTATAACTGTGAGGTCTCGTACAAAATTGTTGATGCAGCTAAGCTAGTGTGTGATATATCAGTAGCAGAGAAGCCTGCTAATCTTGAGCTGTAGGACCAAAGCACAAAATCATCACTGGAGTGCCACCTCAATGTACACACTGTAATGGAATTGAGGGGATCATAGTAGTTCTCTGAGAGCAATTAGATTGTTAACATACCCAAACCAATCTTTATGTTTCACAGTAGTGATGTATTATTACATTTGGATATATTGGATGCTTGTCTCTCACATTGGAGGACCTATTAACTGTAATTAATCTATCCATAGTCATCTCTACACTAACCTTGTCAGATGTTGAGGCCTGTGGAAGCCCTTAATCATGCACATCTTGTTGAGCCATTTGTTTCCTTGAAGGTCTATTATGTCTTTTCTGTGCTCTGCACATATAAGCCAACTCCCCTCATGGGTCCCATTGAGATCCAATTGGGAGGGACTGAGGTCTGCAGTAGTGCCAGAGAAAAGACTGTCCCTAGAAGATGTTCAATGTTTTGATGTGCTGGTGACGAATTGGTTGGGAGAGTGTGGACTGAAGGTAAAGCCAAGCCTTACAGTTGCTGCTGTTTCTACATGTTACTCAGTTGTGGTTTCTGGTATATACTTGTTCTTGAACCCATGTTCTTGAAAACCAGTGGAGAGTTCTTTGAGGTTTTTGAAATGACTGGAACTGGCTATTAAGTCTGTTGTTTTTCCCTTGAAGAAACCCAAAACAAGTGGTTATGCTGTTATGACATACCTATCTTGAAAACCCAGAACTGGTGGTTATTAATGCTGGAAACCCCCCCCTCCCCACACCCATTGAGCTCTGTCTGACACTTTGCATGGCCGTCTTTGTGCCAACCTGCATGGAGTCACCTGGTTTTGCTGCAGGATTTGATTGTCACAGGGTTGATTACAAGCCCAGAAGTAGAGTATGCTACTGGTAGGAATTGGGAGATGCTAAATACCAGCCATTGAGCTCCTTCCAGTGCCCATTTTGACTTGTCCTTTTTTTACCTTGCATGGTTCTGTATTGAACCCTGATGCATGGTTCTTCATGTTCTGCAAAAAAACATAATTGATTATGTCCTGCTACAACCAGACCAAGATCAAACCTGGAGGCTTAGCATTTTTTAAGGAATCTTGTGTCTCTGCTTAGCTGAACATGTGAGTCCCACAGAACACATCTAATTTTATTTTTCTCATTACAACATGGAGAACCGCACAAGATGAGGGGGTCCGTAGTGTCTCTTGTTGCACAATGGTTTTGCCCTATAAATGACACCCATATGATAAATATTCAACATACTAAATTGGAAACACATGGTGGTTAGCAGTGTTTGTTTTTTAAAATTTCTAATGTTTGATCAAGCATCTCAAGAGGGTTTCACCATTGAATGGTGACAGGTTTCTGGAACTTGTCCAAAAAGTACAAAGTGAGTACAAAAAATGTCCCACCTTGAAAATCTGAGTGGAAAGGTGATGAAAAGAATTATTATTATTTCAAAATTTGGTGATTTTTTGACCAAAAGATCAAGGATCATGCAACAAAAAAATTCATTTTCATTTTTCGCATTTGTGTGAAATTTCACAAAAAAGAAATGTGGCTGGTGGTTATAGCATGTTGAAGCACAAGTGGATCCTTCAGGGATGCCCAAAACACTTCTACAGCAGACTCCACATGACCCTAGAATGTAGGGATACCAAACGTTCTGGGTGCATCATCATCTAAGAGCAACTCCACTGGTGGTGCTCAGTATATGACACTGCAAAGTAAAATTGGATGAAGAAAAATCAAAACTTGCTGGTTTCGCTTAGCAAAATGGTATTGGCACAGCATTTTTGCATAGTTTGCTGAGGCTAATAAAAAAGGGCACATCAAAGGCTAACACTTGTCAGAGAAGAGTGTAATAAACATGATTTGACCGCTTCTCCGTGTTTCTAATTGGCTAATCATAATGATTGGTCCAGGTGGTTTGTTATTAGTAGTCTCCCCAACGTATTTGCCAATCCCAGTTTTAGCTCTACATGGGTGGGTGAGGTTGGAAAGAAAGGAAATAACTTAACTTGGATGTGAGAAATATTTTTTGCAGGATGACATACTGAGCACCTTTGGAGATGCTGTAATAATGTTTCTGCCCAACACCCGTCGGGCACCAGAAGAGACTCCCACAACACCCTGGACGGCGCAAGACCCTCCACCGATGAACGAAGAACGGTTACTGACTGGTGTTCCATTGAACGAGCATGACACCCAGCGCTCACGAATCCCGCTCAGACTTGCGGGAAATCCTTCGATACCAGAGTGGAAGATCGAGGTTTGAACCAATGTCTTCCTCGTTGTCGTCGGCTGTCTTCTTCTTCTTTAGATTTTTTTTTTACTCGTAACTGCATCTGAAGTCTTTCTCCTCTAGAGAACTCTTCTTATGCTCATGCTTCAACCGTGTTCTTCTTCTTCTTCATCATCATCATCGTCATCTTCTTTGCATTCTCCTGTTTGTGTATGTATGAATCGATCCATCCATCTTCCTGATCCATCTTCCTGGTCTGTCAAAATACCCTAAAACTATCCTCTTTCTCCGTGAATCTCGTGCTTGTCGTTTGTGGGTTTGCGAGTGTTGAGGGTTTGGGTTGTTGGGGGTTTTTTGTTTGGTCGTAGAGAGTGGAGAGGAATCTGAAGGCATTCATTCGTGAGGGAAATCGGTTCGCAGAGTTAGGTTGAGGTAGTGGCAAAGGGGAAGGGGGATTGGGTTGTCTTTATTTTGGGTTTTTGTTGGTGGTCGTGGTGGTTTTCAGAGATGGCCAGCCAGGTGCAGGTTGGCGAATCCAGGACGAATGTGAGAAACGATTGGAGGCGATATGCAGCGGTGAAGCTCTCAACAGAGTATGATTCCGAAGGAGCTGTGTTCGTCAACAAGCTTTCGGCACGCATGCTGAACGGACTTGCAAAACTCACGGGCTCTGTCCAAAGAGAACCGGGAGGCGATTTCCGATATCCTCTCTTTGGCGTCGTCACCAAGTACCTGTCGGTCCTGTATGATCACGAGGATAAGAATGCGCTTGTAACTGTCTCTGCTGATATAGGACGAAACCTTCAAGTGAAGTACTTGCGGGATGTTAAGGTGCGGGGACCCTCCCTCCCTCTCTCTCTCTCTCTCTCTCTCTCTCTCTCTCTCTCTCTCTCTCTGGATTTTTTGTCTTTCTCTTTTGGTCTCTGAAGCTGGAACATATCCTTTTTTGTTTTCTTTCAAACTTCCCCAGCTTACAAAGTAAAGGCATCTACTATTTGATGGAGCTCAATGCAACTTCCTCTTGTCCCCTGGCACTTTATGCCTGGAAGAGTTTGTAAGGTGGGGGTGAATACATACAGCAGAAGCACAGATAAATTGCAGATTTTGTCGCGGAGAGATGCAATGTCAGAGCAGAAGCACACACAAAAAATTGCAGAGTTTATCTCTGAGAGATGCAATGTTGGGGGGTTGGCTGAAGGTGCTGCGTTGCTTGACAGGCCCAGCAAGGGGAAGTGAAGCTTCTAGGGCAGACATCAAACATGAAGTACAAGACACAGCTCGCATATGACATTCCCCCTTCCACAACTTTTGTAAGTCTTGCCACCGCCCCCTGGCCCAATCTCTGCCACCTTTCTTCTATCCCTCCTTCTGCACTGTTTCAAGCTCTTGCCCTTTCTTTTTCCCATGTAGAGAAGAAAATTGTTTTTCAATTGCCATCAAATTGATATGAGGTTGATAGTGTTTGATAGTGAGAGAGTGTGAGGTTTTCTTATGTAATGTGTTTGGCTTGAGGAATGCATTACCATTAGAGTATGGAGCATTTTTGTCAAATGATAATAATTCTGTGATATCTGATGTATGTTTGATATGCGGCAGCCAAAAGCAGTGATAACATTTCCTGTTGGTGAACTAAGAGTTGAAGAGGAAACTCGTGAAGAAGATCAAGTGTTGGCTTTCAGTGGCTTTCTTGGAGGCTCCCTCTTGAATGGGCAAGTTGTTGGCAGCTACTCAGAAGAAACAGCAACTTTGAAATACACCTTCAAGGTAAAATATTGTGAGCTTAAAGCTATCTAGCATGCACTCTCTCTTGTGCTTAAAACTTTTGAGACACACAGAGTTGGGGGGGTTAACCTACATTTCTTGTCTTGACCAGGATGAAGAGCTGACTCTGGTCCCGTCAGTGTCATGGCCCTCACTATCCCCAACTCTTGCATTCAAGCGCCAGTTTGGACCTCGTAACAAGCTCAGGTGATGCATTGTTAGTTTCTGCAAGACATGCAAGGGCAATCCACAGTCAAAAGGGTTTATAGTAATGGGTTTTGTGTGGAGGGATATATTACTGCAATTATTTCCATAACTTTGAGACAATTTCTTGGAGTAGAGTTCTCTAAAGATGGAAAAGCAATGCATGGTCAAGAGGCTTTACACTTTACAGCAATTGGTTGTGTGTGGATGGATATATTTACTGCAGTTATTTCCACAACTTGGAGACAACAACATGGAGTACAGTTTACAAGCACAAACCAAATGATGATTTCAAGCTGAAGCTTGGTTATGATTCTGCTGTGCGCCTCTACTGGGGGTCATTATGGGTATTCTCTCTGTCTTATTGAGACCCATTGTTGGAACATACTTGATGCAGACTTGGAACTTTCTTATGTGTCTTTTGCATATTTGATCTTTACCTGCACTGTCGTTTCACAGTGACATGCCTAAATTTTGGGGTTGATTTGAAATGCTGACTTCTATTCTGTACAAATTTCTAGCTGTTTTAATACATTTAAAAAAATTCAGCCTAGTTGCAGGTGATATTCATAGATAGATGGGAATATGTGCAGGTAGGGAAGGAAGATTTGGGTGCAAAAGCTGCTCCCAGGAAATGCAAGCTGCAAGTGATGTTACAAGTGCAACAAGATGATGTGAAGTCAGGAGCTTTGCTGTTCAGAATAAAAAAGAGATGGGACTTATGACTGTAAGTGAATGGGAGTTGCATGACAGCTTTGAGATATCTGTGCGTTATGGATTTCTCATAGGAAATTTTGTTGCATGCCAATAGCAACAGGTACCTCAACTATCAGTGTGAAACAAAAGGGGAAGGGGGATAAACAATTTTGTGTTGTGCATGAAAATTCTAAACTTATTCATGGAAAGATTAGCTTGTTGATACCAGTGGAAACCTGATCAATTCTACTCTGGCACAAACACTTCAACTGTTAACTTCTTATTTTTGGGGTCAATTGCTCCTTTCTCCTGGAAGTGCATGTGTGAAGTTGTGTTCATTATGGGACTGCTTACTGGCTAAGTGAGTTTGTGATTATCTAAACACAATGCAGTGTTTCACATTGTACATTCTGAAAGTCTGAATGTTTGATGGGTTTAACCAAGTTGTGTTTATTGATTATCCAAAGGACCAAAATATAACTTGGAATGCAATTGTTGTTAACTGTGATAAGCAAATTACCAATGGGGTGATGAACAAGATTGCCTTTGATTCTTGCTTCTTTATGTGCACACCCCTATTAGTTATTTCCTTTGTTGTTGCCTCCATTCTTGAGGTCTTAAAACTTTTTGTGTTTTTCCCTACTCTTTTCTTCAAGGATCTCCAAAATTTAAATTCATTAGACAGTTTGCAAGGGACTTTTAGCTTGTTGTCAAGCGTACTTAACTCTTATCTTTTGATGGAACTGGCTTTATTGGCTCTATCTGGGGTTGAGAGACTTGGAAATTGTGCAGTGTTTGGGATACAACTTCCTCTTCAATTTGAGAACCAAAATTTATGATTGGCAGCCTATTTGCATTCTCCCAAGGTAAGTTTTTTTCAAAAAATGAAAACCGCTCTATATAATGACAGAGGATATAACAGTCTTGTAAATACAAAGAGTTCTATATAGGGTTTTTTTCAATTTTGTGAGGTAGCGACTTGGCAATCATCAACAAGAGGAATTAGCCAAATTTGGCTACAGGTCAGAGAGGAAAGTAGAATATCTTAAAATGAGAGAGGAATTAGGAATCTTGCTATATTTTTGTGACCTGCTGGGACCTATTGTCTAAGTATGACATTGATGGGTTTTTCTTTCCACAGAAATCCTTTGAATGAGTTGCACTGATTCTGTTGCAAGTGGCAAAAATTACCCAAAAAAACTCATGGCTTCATTACAGGCATTTATGTCTCCACCAGTGCATGCTACAATCAACATAGAGAGCTAGTTGTTTGCCAAACCCCATCCCCATAAATGAGAAAATTTCCAAGAAAATAAAATGAGAGACTAGGTATTTTGTGATGCCAGGAGCACACTTGGGTCAATCATTATGACCCACCCATCAAAAGCAAAGCAGTGATTTTCTTTGACTAGAGCCCTTTTGAAGATCATTGTGTCCTCCTATGCATATTTACTAGTCTCAAAACTCAGTTCCACACTATTGAAAAGCTTGTGTTTTTAATTCCAATTACTACATAAAGGCTATCATATTGATGAAACCCTGGCAAGCTTCATTAAACAAAGCACCCAGCACAGGGGCAAAAGAAGGAACAAAGAGAGAGAGAGAGAGAGAGAGAGAGAGAGAGGACTTTGCCAAAGTCTGAGCCAGAAGAGCAAAACCCAAAGTGAGTCACAATGGGGGAAAAAAGGAACAAACCATGCTTCAGAGTCTTTATATTGCTAGTGGAGGTGCTCTAGTAATAAGATCACGAAGTTAACATTGCAATTTCATGAAATTTCAGCATCTGGCTTTCCACGATCACCATCCTTATGTCCAGTTGAAATCAGCCCATACTTCTTGGTCAATTCCCCAGCTTTCTTCATGTTCTCTTCAGTTACCTCAGGTGGGGTGAGCTCTTTGAAGGTCTATTGCAGGTGTACCAATCTCAAGGAACCAATTCTTGAACCGGGCAGGTGCGTAAGTGGTTATCATCTGAGCTGGTTTGTGAGACTTATTGGCAAAAGTGTGAGGCAGCAGTCGAGGTAGATGAATGAAGGAGCCTTGCTTGGCAATGATTTCCTTGTTTCCCACTATCCACGCCATCTCTCCATCCAACAGGTACCAGGATTCCTCTTCGTTTGTAATGCACATGGGCAGGCATGCGTGCTCCGGGTAGAATCAGATCCTCATGAACTGCATACGCTCCTCCAGTCTCGTTCCCTAATAATGCCTTGAACATCACCAGAATTCCCAACACCCAGAGGCTAATTCCTTCGCCTGAGTTCAAACACACAGATCATGAGTTCAAGTTACAAACTGATCCATGAAGTTGTGGAGACTTGACTCAAGTGGACAAATTTCTAACACACTTAAAGAAGAAATTATTTTTTTCTTCTACAATCTAGCTGACTGAGAAGCTTTGCTTCGTTTCCCGCGTGGTTTCGTATCTGCACAAATGTGTATCGCTTTCAGCCCTCAGGAGTGCTCTACAGATATCAGGATATGTTACGACTAGTTGCTTGAAGGTGTGGATTAATCGGCACAACCTGAAATTTCGCTTCGCTTCTCTTCTTTCCGACACTCATGGTCCGAAAGAGACGAAGCAGACCACGTCCATGTTGATTTTTCACGTGTTACAAGTGGCACTAATTTCAAACTCTCAAACTTTGTCGACCCTGGAGCTCCAAACTTGACGAAGGTCTGCTGTACTCTAATGCCGCTCTCAAGCTGAAATGTCCCCGCTCAAAGCTCCGCATATTCACTCTAAAAGAAAGGCACAATAGTTAGCTCATTGGAATACACATCTATTCTTGTCATATCAACAATTTTGATTCTACACAGATGATATCGTTGCGCCAAACACACGAATTGGTGGGAAAAAAACAAAGAAAGAAAGAAAGAAAGAGAGACATCAAAATATGGTAGATCAACAACAACAGCTCCAGTTTGAGAGAGAGAGAGGGAGAGAGATTTGGGTGCAGGGAGATTTGGGATGCAGGTTTGGGTGCAGGTCCGGAACAGGTTGAGAAAGAGGATTCTCGTGTCTTCTTTGCTCCACGCAACAGGGAGCTCTAGTTTCAGACTTCAAGTCCCAGTTCTTCACATTTCGCTAGGTACTCAGTTTAGGTTCATCCATGACTGAGAAATACCAGGCATCCATTGGGTGGTGTGCTGGTGGGTGCCTGGTTCAGTATGGCCGTGTGTCAATCAACGTTTGGAGTGGAGAGGAGCCAAATAGATAAGGCTACACAACCTCACACCTAAAGGAAAACACACACACTCACACACACATGATGCTCAAAACACAAATTGTTACACAAAATAGATAACAATAATGACAGAGGGTTAGGAAGCTAATGCAGTTTGGAATTAGAATTGGATCAGGAACTCATCAAATGGACTCTCCAAAGCAAAAGCAAAACAAAGGCATAGAAAAATGAACCAAAACTAACAAGGGGTGTGTGTGTAAGTCACACTGTGGCCTTGGCATTTACATTATTAGAAAGTATCTTAAGGCAAAAAAGAAGACCTATGAAAACTCAACAAATATTTCAGTATGCAAAAACATAATCTTCAAAGCAAATCCTCTAAAAGAAACCAAAATCCTTCAAGATATTATAACTCATGTAACTAATCTCAAGTTTCAACACAAGCCAAAATATCATCTTTCAAAAAATCCTCATATAAAAATAACTAGACCTATTATGATTATATTACCTAGTAGGGGCCAAAATCCCTTGAGCTACTATACTCTATAATCAATCTAAACACAATATCCTTAAGGGCCTTGGTAGGCAGGCCCATCAATATTGGGACTTGTTGAAACAAGAAGAAGAAGAAGCACCAGCACAGAAAACCAGCCAAAAGAAAATTTTGAGTTAGTAGAATGGCACTTGCTGCTTCTGCTCAGTTGTGTGCTGCTTCTTCCCCTTCCTTCTTCTTCTTCTTCCACCACACTCTCTTCTCGCGCTGTTCTTCGTCGTCTTCGGGCTGTTCTAGATTGCAGCTCAAGTGTTGCGCTGGTGCTGCACTTGTAATAGCAGATGGGAAGAAGGTCTTAAGGAAGGACAGGAGGTTGCGGCTTAAGTGTTGTGCTTTTGCAGTTGCAAGCGGGAATGTGACGAAGGTGAGGGATGAAGAGCAGGACGACGACAAGGGGCAGAGAAGAGCGGCAGCCGTTGTGGAGCTTTGGAAGTGGGGACGGGAGCAAGGAGTAGTGGGATTGGATGTGGTGAAGGCGGTTGTTGTAGGGAAGGAGGAGGAGGAGGAAGGAGAAGGATTAGGGTTAGTAGCGCAGCGGGCAATTGTGCAAGGGGAAGATGTGGTGAGTGTGCCGGAGACGTTGTGGATTAATGCTGCGGCTATCGATGATTCCGTGATCGCACCGTTTTGTCAGGGTTTGAAAACCCCGTGGCTCAGAATTGCGCTTCTCCTGTTGCACGAAAAGACGAACCCTAACTCCAGATGGCGCCCTTATCTCGACGCGCTTCCGCTTGCTTTGGACTCCCCGCTTTTCTGGTCAATGCTCGTCCTATCTTTTTGAACATGGTGCTTGCTTGTTTGCTGGATGGCATGGTGCTTTCTTTTCCAGCTCCATGCATGCCGATCTGAGGCTTTAAACCCTAAATGCAGGTCAAATGAAGAGCTAGAGGAGCTGCAAGGTGGGAACAACAACCTGACCCTTACTGCAATCTTAAAGCAGAATATCCAAGTGATGAATTGTTGCTGTTGCTGCCGCTTCGTCATCCTCATTCTTGACATTCCTGTGCTATTAGGGTTCTTATTGTGGATCTTTCTTGGATCCAATCTTTGGGGGTTTGTAATGTGTGCATAACTGATTGTTGTGCACAAAGCAGGCACCCAACTGCTCGGGTCTGTGGCTGGATATGTCGACTACGTAGAAAAGGAATTCAACAAGCTTTTTCAGGATGTGATTCAAGCTAATCCACAGATTTTTGATCCCAATGTTTTCACTCTGGAAGCCTTTTTGTGGGTTTTTGGTATCCTCCGTTCACGCACATTTGTTCCATTGACTGGCAATGACCTTGCACTCGTCCCATTTGCAGACCTGGTAATATCTTGTAGCATTACCAGTGTGGGAAATTCAACAGTAGGGTATCCAACTTTTTGTTCAAAGAAGAAAGAACTTGTTTGCAGATGTTCAATTTTGGACCAGGACAAAGTGTCAGCTACTTATAATGTTTGATAGGATTGGTAATGACGTTTAGGATTGCAAGCTAGGTGGTGAAAGATGGAATGCTTGGATTGGCAGGTCAACCATGGAGCGAGAATTCGTGAGGAGACTGCAAGCTGGGTCAAGAAAAGCACAGGCTTGTTTTGGAAGGCTGAAAAAAATACAAACATGCTAGTTTTGCGGGCTCCCATCAACTTTCTTCCTGGGGAGCAGGTCTGCCAACTGTCCTTTCTATACCTGCTCTCACTGATTGCACCTTATATTGTCCCTAGGCAAGCACTCCATCTGATCTGAGGGTGGCCTCCCAAGTTAGTGATTTGACATGTTAAGGAGGGTGACAGGTGCTTATGCAATATGGGAGAAGCAAGAGCAATGGCGAGCTGGCATTGGATTATGGGTTTGTAGAAGGACATTCAATGGGAAGCAGTATCCGAGAGTCTCTATCCCTCACTCTGGAAATTTCTGAGACAGATCGGTTTGCTGATGACAAACTGGACATTGCAGAGTTAAATGGGCTTGATCGTAGTGTGCAATTTGACTTGCTGCGTGGGCAGGGTCCACCTGATACAATGCTTACCTTCCTAAGGCTCACTTCTCTCACTGGTGCAGATGCTTTTCTTCTGGAGGTATGTTTGCATGCAATTGCCAATCATATTGTGCAGCTGGTTGATGAAATGGGAAGCTGTACTTCTAGGAATGGAATGAATCTGACTGACTCTTCATATGTGTGAGCTGTTCTTCGATAGTATTTAGTGGCCTATCTAGTATTCATGAGGTCATGACAGAAGAATGGGTATCAGGCACTATTCAGGAATTCAGTGTGGGGTCACCTCAGTTTGCCAGTGAGCCATGACAATGAAGAGGCAGTGTGCTTGACAATGCTTAATGGCCTCCAGGCAGCACTAGCAGGCTACAGCACAACTACAGAGGAGGTTTGTGAAGCAACCATCTTTACTTTAGTTATCCATCTCCTTTATGACGCCTGTATGCAAGCTTTGCGCCATCCACTGCAAATATCTGTTTGGAGAAGGATTAATGCTCAAGTAGAGGGGTTTTGCAGTCATGGTTACTATATTGTCAATCACCTGAATGCCTTAGAGATTCTTCTATGTTTGATTGACTATGCAGCAGGAAAATATATTGCACCAAGCTGTTGTAATCTGCAGCTTTGGCTGGAAGAGTCAAGTGGACTGTCAGATTAGTTGTGGCTTTCCTAGTCCCCTTTTTCACAGTCTAGTGTTCATTGAGCTAGCAAGTCAAGAGAAAAGGGAGATTGATGCTAAGCTCATGGAGCAAGCATGACTTGAAACCTCTTGGTGGTGGGCTCTATGTGTTGTTATGGTGCTCTAATCTTGGGAGGTCACACACCTTAAGATTATTTTCAGCCTCTTGTGCATAACTTCAGCGTTACATTGAGTTTGGTGTGTCCATCCTAGCTAGGCTCAATCTCTGCAAGCTATGGATGATAACATAGTTCCCATTACAAGTTTGGTGTAGCAAAGTTGATGACTGTTATCAGTGTTACCGTCACTAAAAGTTGGTTGCTGTGGAGCCCCATTGTTAAAATGTTGATTGCATAAATTATTGATGTGACAGGACATTGACCTTCTTGATAGGGGAGGGCTGAGTAAGAGGAAAGAGATAGCAATTGTCATAAGATTGGGAGAGAAGCGTGTGCTGCAAGAGCTGCAAACATGGTTTGAGGGACGAATGGCAGGGCTGGACTCACTAGAGTACTATGCCGAGCGGCGTTTAAGGGATCTGGGCCTTGTTGATGACACAGGCTCCATGACCCCATGGGTACTCTGCTTCCTTTTGCCTTGAGCTGTTTGTTAGGATGTTTGCAAGCTAGAAGACCACTGATACCTGTATATCGATTGAGGGGCCAGGCTTATTGTATTCAATTCACTTTTGGCCCCAGGGAAAAACCTCAAGTCAAGCAACGTACTATTCTGTTGTCAATCAGCAGGTCCCAAAGGTTTTGGGTAATAGTAGTTTATTCCAAATACTCATGTGCATATCTGTTTGTTTGCTGCTTGTATACTTTGTGAATTTCAGGTTTTCAATGAGTAGGCTCAATGGACAATTGAAAGTTCCTTTCTATCAACCCTGAAGAATTTTGGTGCTTGTGTCACTGAAACATGGCAACAAAGATACTGGAGGTATGGCATTGTTCTTAAAACATTGTTATTATTTGTTGCTACTGATTCTCGCAATTCCAACTGTTCTTATCTTCATGTTTTTACTCTTCTTGTCTTTTAAATATTGTCTTTGATTTTGGAATCATTGGATAGTAGGGTTTCTTCTCTATTTTGCAAGCTCTATGGCCACAATGCTACAGGAATTGGAAACTTATGAGTCCAACCTATTTGGTCACTTTGGACCTGACTTGTGTGTTATGGCAAAACCAGTCATCCTGTTCAGCCTGAGCCTCATGACAATGATGCCCTGAACAATAGTCCATTTCTTGTGCAAAAGATGAGAATCTGCCAAGTCGATTCATACTCATGGTTGCTGTAGAGATGCTAAGCATGATGAAATATGATCAAAAGTTTGAGAAACTTCAAGTCAGTTCAGAAACACTCTTCAAGACCTGCAGCAATCAACAAATCAGTGGTGTGAAAGCATTATTTTCTTGCTCATGTTGACCAGCAATGGTGGTTCCTTTTATCCCAACTAATTTGTATTTTACCTGCACTAGGTGGTCCCCATTTTTATTAGTGGGAAAAATGCTCTTCCCAAGTCCCATCTGGATTCTCAGTATGCTCTCAAATTGATGAGGCATTCTTGGATTATGGTTGGAATATACCATATTACTGGAATCTGTATATCCTTCAGCACACTTACAACATAATGCTTGAAAGTACATTAAGAAGTACTTACTTTCCAGGGGGATTATTGTCTTGGGTGCAAACAGTTCTCTTTGGCTGAAGTGGAGAGCAAAATCATACTGTACATATCGAGACACCAGTGTAACGTCCTCATTGCCTTATGAAGAGGTTAGTTTCCAGCTGAGATATTTAGGGTGAATGCATCGGTACTTTACTTCTACACTTTTTGTGTTAGATTGATTGTAGCAGTGACTCAGACTACATTTTTTAGCAGGAGTGAACAATTGAGTAATGAAGGAGCATTTGAAATTTGAACTGAGGCCCTTTCTAGGGTTGGCAATTTTGTTTGCTAGTTATAAGCTTCTCCACTTCATCCGTTTTTACTTGAACCTCACTCTGGACATCTTTGTTCAAAATGTGCAACTTCTTATTAGGGGCCTCTTTGCTCAACAACAATCTTTTTAATTGTGTGTCTAAGTACAAGCCAATTTGACTCGAGAACAATCTTCTTACTAGCATTAATTAGTGGTAGTTTGTTTTGTGAATACTACAAGTAATGACACAAGTGCATACAGTAGAGCCCAATGGAAAACTTCAAATTGGGCATATGAATAGGGCCATAGTTCAAATATCACAAATACTTGGCACACTAAGAAAAGGGAGCTTTTTTTTGTCCTTTTAAAGAATGTATTTGGATTGTACAAAAAGTAATGTATGCATGAATGACATGTTCATTTCCCAACTTGGGATGGTAGTTCTTGGATTTTATGTTGTCATGCATTTACCAAAAACTTATAATAATTTTGATTTGTGGTTTTTATACCAATTTATGTATGTGTGTGTGTGTTGGGCATTTATCTAATGTCTTTCAATCTAACTAGCAATTCTCTCCATTTAGGTGTTATATTTATAACCATCAGAAACAATAATACATGCAAGTATCTAGAATCAAGGTTTGCAATTCACATTCCTCGTGAAAGCCATGTTCATATTTTTTAATCTCCACCTCAAATACCATTATGGAAGTTTCATCACACATGGTTGGTACTAATATGATTTTACAAGCTTCAATTTTCCACAAGCCCTCGCATAATAGCACATTATGAAAGATCTATTGGTTGATATTCATGGCCACCGTTATTGACGTAGTCAATATGTTTTACGTTCAATTGGGTGATTGCATTCATTAACCATTGTCTTAATTTTAAATTTAGTGATTGATCTGTTGGCCTTGGGACGTGCCACATCTTTTTTGGGGAATAGTTATCAAATTGAGTACTATTGGTGGTTTTTTTTAAAACATTTTTAGGTTGCTCAAATGCTCACATATGTAAGGGTAATAGAGTAAATGTGGCTATATTGTAGTGGTTGGAGGAAAACTAGGTGACAATGTAAATTGTTTATGGGACTACTTTGTGCAAATAGAGTTTTCACTTGGGTTAGAACTACTTGCAAATCAAGATTTTTTGTCCATCATGTTCACAAGCAACCATCTCTTTTGCTTAATCAAATAACTAGCTACTTGAAGAAAATCATGGGAAATTTATGGCAACATAAAACAAGTGCAAAAAAACACACCCATTAAAACTAAGAGAATACAAATTTACCCACATAGATGAAGGCCACATAACAAACAAAGACACATGCAATTCGGGGGGAATTTAACCCCAACCTTGAATAGGACTTTGGCCATTGTAACAAAATTGATATGCATATTGCACAAAGCGCACAATCTACAAATACTAAGTACACCAAAAAAATGAAACCAACAACTTTTGATTCCTTTTGTTGTAGCATTTAAACTTCCTTGCTCTTGGAAATTAGAACCTACAAAGCACAAATTTGGATTATGTGTGCAAAAAAAAATCATGAAAAATAACAACCAAAATCAAGGCATAGAAAAACATGTGGGTTTCAAAAACCAAAAAACAAGTTGAAAAAGACATGATCTACAAATGAACACCTAAACAACTCCAAAATTTCAAGTTTCAACATCAACTTGTATTGCAAGCATACAATAATTTGTTATTCTTCCATTGTTAGATTGTTGAATGGTAAAGAAATGACTCCAAGATGTAAATTTTTTGTGCAAGCATGTGCCCCACAAAATCCATATGATTTATGACCTTATTGTATAACTTAGACTTCATGAAGGTTAAAGTACTAAAGCATTGTTCATCTTCAACACTATTAATGATTTGAACTATTGATAGATTTGTTAACTTAAAATATCTAGGGATCTTTTGCATGAGCAAGGTTGAATTCAAAAGACCCGACTACAACATAGGAACAAGGTTAATGTTGTTAGGTTCTTCCATGGCCTTCTCACAATTGTTTCACACAATGACTTTGAATAATGGCACCTACAAGTCCAAATTATATGCATTTAGGATTCTTGGTACCATCAAATCTCCCATTTTCTTAAGTTGGCAATAAGTTGCCTTAATAGCATCTAAATGCAAATTGAAAAATTCCACAACAGTGGATTACTTCCAATACTAGCAAAATAAATAATTTTTAAAGCATCCATAAACATTTTAGTTGGAAATTGAACTTCAAGTTCAACAACTGAAACCATTGCCATTTGTAAGCACTATAACTTCGCATACACTTCCTTGGTTGCCCAATTGTAGTCCCATCATACTAATTATGGTTATTGGCCTAGATAACTTGGCCATTCACCTCAAATGTTTAGTGGTCAATTTTAGTAATAAAATCCATCATTACTACAATTCATGGTTTTTAAAAATTGTCTAAGTTGACTACCTTGTCCACTTTGATTAATGAACATGTCCATTTTGATTAAAAGCTTGAATGATATGTGTATTTTTGAACTAATAAACTTTATTAAATAACTTCTTTAAATATCTATCAAATTGAATATCCAATCAAATTGAACAAAAATTGATCCCCTTAATCAAAATGGCTGATAGGTTTTAATCAAATGGGCATATAATCAAATTGGACAAAACAAAATGACATGCTTGGTCAAAATGACTAATAGTTTATTAATCAAATTAAACATTTTATGTTAATTAATAGGCCAAGCTAATTAGTTGATACTATTTAAACAAGGTGGGTAGCCAAAGCCTACCTATTTACCTACCCAGTTGCTTCCTACTACGTAAATAACAAAGGTTTACCTATTTATTTAATTATTACTTAAGATAGGTAGGTATATTTAAGTAGGTAGGTAGTTTAGGCCTATCTACCTACCTAGTTACTATTTAAACTAAGCAAGTAGCTTAAGTATATGTACTTATTTATTTACATACTTATTTCTTACCTACTATATATTTACATATTTACCTTTAACCTACCTCCAACTTACTTATTAATTATTTAATTTTCTTATTTATTTATATTAATAATGATAGAAACAAAAAAACTTATTTTTTGGAGGTGTAATCCATTGGCAAGGAATTGGTTTATCATTGTGAAAATGAGGGGTTTAATTTTTTTTACTTGTAAACTATGTGCATGCCTAAGTGACTAAAGTAGCTAGGTTAGGTTGGGCTTCCCACCTACTTACCTTTTTACAACCTACCTAAACCTATTTATTATCAACTTACCTAAAAATAAATTTAATAGTAATTTTTAAATAATACATTTAAATTTAAATTTGATTAATCAAATATTCCACTATATATTTGGTAATCAAAATGACTAAGCAAATATTCTCCTATTATGTTGGTAAACAAGACCACCTTAATCACAGTAATGAATTTGAATTGATAGGGTGGGTTTTTTTTTATGCTTATCATTTTGGGTATTTTAAAACTAGAAAATAAAATATAAAAAACTTTTTTTTGGTAATATTACATGATCCACATCAATTAAGGAGCCCAAGGTTTTTTACCACAACAAAACAATTGAATGTAAAATATTGGGAAAAAGTAAAACAATTTGCAAAGTCAAAATACAACACATATATGTCACCTTGAAATATTTTTATCATTGTAACAAAATCACATATGAACACATCACATAGCTTATTGAATTTGATTAATGAATGCACTACTTCAAACAAAGGAATCAAATAAATACAAGTAAAAAAACCTTCACATTCTTTAACAACTCAAGGTTGATAACAACTTTTGAATAACTTCAAAAATCAATTGTCATTTTCGTACACAAGGTATTATACTCCTCCATGACCCTTGTTGTTGGGTTTATCGTACTTATCCAATGGGTCAAATGATGTTTTCAAAATTTTGTTACCTTTGGTCTACAATAACTTTACAAGCTTATAAAATTCAATATGCACTTTTGAACTTTTGCAAAAATAAATATATAGTGATTGAAGCAAAACTACCAACCTTCACACCACTAGGAGCTTTCAATTGCCAAGTTAGCACATAATGGATGCCCATTAAAAATGGGATTATTTTTCCTATGATTGCACAATGATCTTATTTCATATCCTTTAGAAAAGTTCACGCCATTAGCCCCAAAACTCACCAAACACCTTGCTAATGTTTCTTGTGTTAGATTGCCATTGATAATCAAAGCTTTAAAAAACAATTGTTTGAGACTATCAAACCCACATCCATCATGAACTCACTACAAAGACAAAGTAATGGGATGCCACTTTTGGATCACATATGCATGAATAGAAGCCCAAGTTTGGACAAAAAACAAAGAATCATAAATGTATTTCTATACCATTTGGGAGTTTAAGGTAACCTACAAAATTGGGATGAATATGTCGTTTGGACCTACCTTCATTCATAAAAATGTTACCCAAACAAATGTTGTAAAGTATAACCTTTCAAGGTTAAATATCATACTTGGACATAAAATCATTCTATAGTAAATGGAGTAATCAAAAAGTTGAAAATTTCCACAAAAAAATTTGGTTCCATAACAATCAAATTTTAAGGTTTTTAAGAATTAAAAAAAAACATTTCTTCCCTCCCCCCCAAGAGAAGTAAAATTAGGTGTGAATATGGAAAGTGTAAAGTTTAAATGTTAGAAAGTCCTTACCAAGGTTGATAATGGTTTGGGATGATAAGTGTATTTGAGATCCATGTGTAAGCTTATTCAAAACAAAGGGACATGACTCTTGGCAAAAGATCACCATTGTCAATATAAACTCCATACTCTCCTTCACTTTCAAGCTTGGGAGAAAAAAACGGTGATACATTGTCTACCTTGGCAACACAAAATCTCAAATGCAAGAAATGCAAGGAGTTGGGTGGTATATTGGAATAAACATTTAAATTCATCTTTATGAAATGGGACATACATTGAGCAAAATGGACCTTAGACCTCAAGGCTTTAGAAGAAGTTTTGTGAAAACTCGAAGAGATTTGAGTAATAGTAACAACTCCAAATTAGGATTCACATCAACAAGCAAATCCCCCAAAGTGACCAAGAAGAAAGTGACGAAAACTGGAAGAAGCAAGAAAGTGGTGAGACGGATCATAAAACCCTTGATTCCAAGGGGGATGCAAAACTTTTGGCTTCCATAGTGAAGAAAAACCACAAACAACTCTAGTCTTCCAATGTATTTAAAGCTTTTGTGTCTTGGAGGTTTTACTTCAAAGGTTTTTTGGTTTAGTGTGGTGCCATTGGAGGGTTCTTTGTGTACAAAGATCTTTGTTGGGTGTGACACAAAACATAACTTAATAAGCACTCTAATGACTACTCAATTAAACCTTCTCAAATTGTCATTGCATTTGAAGAAAACAAAGAAAAAGAATGATGCCATGCCTTGGATGGAACCATAGAGTTTTGTCAGTTTAGTACCTCATTTTTCTAGGGTGAATGTTTTTTTCTTGTTCATACCCACTAAATAATTGTTTACTGTAAAATAAATGTCATGAGTGAAATAGTCGAACTCAAGCAACTCTTTTGATATTCAAAGCTTTGATTTGAAAAGGGCTGAAAAAGGCAAAGTGAGCAAGAAAATCACAACATCCAAGAAATTGAAAATAGACCTCTAAACTCTAAACCTAGTGTTTTTAAAATTGCCTGAAATGGCAAAAGAAAACTTGCTTGTCTTTGGACAACAAATCAAACCCTGTGCCCAAGTGTTTATTACATGGTTTTTATTGTTTAGGGTAATTGAGATACATGCCATTCTTCAATAACAAAGCCATTAAAGGAAACCCAAATCAACCCTTTGAGAACACACTCGTGCACTCTAATTTTGAATTATGATGAGGAGTGCTCCAAAATTGAGCGATATATTGTGAATCATAAGAAAGTGATGAGCAAACAGCTCTTTAAATGAGACATCCCATGATAAGCACTCTGTCCTGATTTTGTTCGTTATGTTGGGTATACTGGACAAGCATTTGTGTACATTGCATTTTAGATTTTTGGTAGACACCAATCTACAAACCTAAATCGTGTGTCATTCATGACTGTTGTTATCAAAAGCTTGTAGGAGCTTCAACATTTATCGACAACAATTTCTCGAATGTTTTGAAAATTTTAGTTATCAATGTTGAAAATGAAACTTGTAAGATTTTACATGATGAGTGTATAAAGTATTATAATCTATTATCAAATGCAAAAAGACTACAATCGTAGAGACAATGCTTCCTTTGTGTTTAGTTAGATGATGAACATTTCTCTGAAGTGCTGAACTTCATGGGGGGAAATTTTTTACTTTCTGCATTGAACTGGACAGAAACTCACTTGAAACAATTGAAACCTTGTCACTTTGCTAAAATGATCTGGCCCTGGACCACAACTAGATTATTAGGTCAATGGCTTGGTCCTTGAATCTGATGGGAGTGCTTACCTGCAACCAGAACAAAACACATTTCAGGTTTGTTGCCAATTGGGTATCACCACAACATACAATTGTACCTACAGTTCAAGGATCATAGCCTCTCCCGCCCTCCAAGAAACATGAATTTCACCCACTCTGGTCTCACTACACAACAGAGCTCAGTTCTCCTTGAAGGGTAAATAGGTCTTTCAAGGTTCAAGAGATGAGCTACATAACCCTTCCCAAGTGCGAAGATCCGGGTAAAAACAACACCACCTACCTGAGTCAGGTATATTTTACATGCAACCCAAGTCCAGCAAACAAAGCAAAATAATCAGCTCACAAATGTGCAGATCTATGGGTTGGCAAAGTAACTCTATCTATGAAGGAAGGTAGTTTGTTTGTTTTCTTTTTGTTTTGTAGTTATGAGATCCACCGAACCAGGATGCTTCAGATCGTGTTCTTGGTGTCTTTGGAAAGCTCTTGACGAGGAGGGGTGCATGGGCTTGGTTCCATGATGTTTGGACTTGCGGTGCAAAAGTTCTTGAATATTGAATGATTTCTTCACTGAAAATTAAATTAAATCGTAGATGAAAATCTCGGAGGAATTGGGATGTGCCTTTGGTGTTGTTGGAAAGATCTTGATGAGTAGGATTTAATAGAATTTATTTGGCAAGATTTGGATTCAGAATGTGGGAAATATTGATTTTTAAGTGATTCCCAAATTTGATGTTATCCTTTTTTCAGCCTTGGGGCCAATACAAGGCCATAAAGTTCAGCATTTATTAGAAACTTGGGGCAGATTGAAAAGTTTTTTTTCGATTTCAGCCTTGACTCCTAGTGTAAAGCCCTTTGGAGCTGATTTCAACTTTTGCACCAATAGGAATGCTGGAGTTGGGTTGAACATTGGCCGTGACTCCTAGAGTAAAGGGGGCCTTACCTATCAATACCATTTTTGGGCCTCTGAAGCCTCTAGAAAACAAACTTACCCAATAGAGATATCCGCAAATTCACCCTGTTTTCACCCTGTCTTTGGGCCTCCTTTCACCCCCTAACCCCTCTTTTAGTGGTATCCGTTAAGGAAATTTTATTAAATCTTCTTATGAAATGCTGAAACTGGGTACGAAATGCTGAATCTCAGCATTCTATGCACAAGGGTCGAGATCTGCCCGTATACCAGCGCGTACGGTTATCATACGGGTATATGTGTGTGCCCTAATTGTTGGTTGTTGCGGGAATTAGGTCACGACTGTGCTGTTTGTTGCCATTGTTTGCAGTAGAGCTTGGGATCGAAGGAGCGATGGCGTCGTTGTCGTTGCAGGCTTACTTGAAGAAGAAGTACAGCAGTGGCGACGATGAAGCCGAGAAGAAGAAAAACAACAAGACGAGGAGGAAGAAGAAGAGCAATAAGCTGAAGGACAACAACGACAAGGGCGGTATTACAAAGAGTGCGGTTGCCGCGGCAGGAAAGGGGGGAGTGGTTATCGTGGATGATGACGCAGCGTGGTACAAGAACGTGGTGGAGGAGGAAGAGTCCGATGCTGAAGTGGAGGAGGCAGCGGATGCGCCTCAAGTGATTGAGGATGTGGAAGTCAAGCGCATGCATAAGATGGAGATGCTCAAGCAGCACCGCCCTTACATGTCTGTGGCCAACGATGGGAGTGGCTGGGTTGTCGTCAGCGGCGATGCGGATGAGGAGGAGCAGGAGAAGGAGGAGGAGGACTCTTCCCTTCCTAGTAACAGAAATGCTCTGGAAATTTCTCCTCCATCCCGAAGTCATCGACCTTCCTCTGTTGGGAACGACGCTCACAGTCCTGATTCTTCGCCTCCTCGGCGAAGGAGAAACAGCTCGGATTTGTCCTCAGGTACTCGTCACCTGACTCCTCCTCCTCCCTCCCCAAGAAGGAATGGTCGTAGCGATGACTTGTCTCCTCCCAGAAAGGAAGCCCGAAACCCTAAGTCCGCCTCGTCTCCACCTAGAAGGAATGAGGAGCAGAGCCGTGATTTTTCTCCCTCTAAAAGAAGTGGGAGGAGTGGTGATACTCTGTCTCTGCCAAGAAGGCAGTCTCAGAGCGAGCAGGATTTGTCTCCACCTAGAAGGAATGTACAGAATCAGGATCTATCTCCCCCTAGAAGGAGTAACGTTCGGAGCCCAGATTTGTCTCCCCCAAGAAGGAGGACGGCCCAGGAACAGGATCTATCTCCCCCTAGAAGGAGTAACGTTCGGAGCCCAGATTTTTCTCCCCCAAGAAGGAAGAAGGCCCAGGATTTGTCTCCACCACCTGCAAGGAATGTGTCAGGTGAGGATTTGTCTCCCCCTAGAAGGAAGGCTCAGAGTCATGAGGATCTTTCTCCGCCTAGAAGGCATGTGCACAGTGGAGATTTTGCTAATCCTAAAAAGAGAGCACGGAGCCCAGATTTGTCTCCACCAAGAAGGACTCAGAGTCGTGATTTGTCTCCACCTAGAAGCAAAGCACAGAATCAGGATTCATTATCCCCACCTCAGAGAAAGTTGCATGTGCGACAAAGTCAGGATCTGTCTCCACCCAGAAGGAAGGCGCAGCAAAGCCAGGATCTGTCACCTCCCAGAAGAAATGTGTATGGTCAGGATGTGTCACCTCCTAGAAGGAAGGAGCAAAGTCGGGATGTGTCTCCACATAGAAGGATTTCCTTGAGTCTGGATCAGTCTGCATCCAAAAGGAGAGGAGCTGCTGCAGGAGTTAGACCTAATTCAGCAGGCTTTGACCCATGGAGTAAGCCTCCTAGACCTGTTGATGTACAGGCTAAAGGCAGCAGGTTCAAAGATGTGGAGGAATCTCATTCAGATCCTGCTGATTTATCACCACCAAGAATAAAGGCCAATGCCATGCCTTTCACAGAGAGACCCAATCCTGATGCAGCTGATAAAGACCTTAGTGGTATGAGGAAAAGGGAGAGGATGATAGATGGCACTCAGGCTGGCCTTACATCTGATAAGGAGCTTGCACAAGAGCTTGCCCACAAGAAACAAAATGATGCCAAGAGAATGAAAGATATGGATCCCTCATTGAGTGGCAGGGGTGCTGAGACTATATATCGAGACAAGCGAGGGAAACGGCTAGAGGGTTTAGAGGAGTTGCTAAGGCAGCAGCAGGGTGATTTAAAACCTCCAGAGAAGCCATTGGAGTGGGGCAAAGGCTTAGCTCAAAAGCGAGAAGCTGAATTGAAGCAGGCAGAATTTGAGGAAGAAAAGAACAAGCCATTTGCTCGAACAAGGGATGACCCAGAACTTGATAAAGCTTTCAGGGAAAGGTTGCGATGGGGAGATCCTATGGCCCACCTAGTGAAGAAGAAATCAGATGAGTCAATGCTGGTAGACTTGGGTGCATCAGAGGAGATGAAAGAGTCAGGTTTTATTGTACCACAAGAAATACCCAAGCATAGTTGGTTGAAAAGGGGTGTGGCGCCACCTGCTAATCGGTATGATATTAAGCCTGGTCGACACTGGGATGGTGTAGACCGCAGCACAGGGTTTGAGAAGGAGATGTTCAAATCAAGGAATGAGAAACAAGCACTGGAACGGGAGGCATATCTCTGGTCTGTCTCAGATATGTAGGAGGTGCAATTTTCCAGCAACATAGATGACAAGGGTATGCAGTTCATCAACTTCATGTTAGTTGAATCCAAGCCATGGCACATGAAACCGTATTTAGTTGTGTTTCCCTTTTGAGAAAGAACAGGATCTTGAGACATCCTAGGTCCTTCAGCATTTGTTCTGCTGTAGTAGAGATTATGAACTGTTAGATTGCCTGGTTTCCCTCATCTGGTGGAAGTCAATTTTATCATTGGTGTTTTAATAACAGTGATACCATCTCAGGGAGTGAACTGAGGAGTAAAGACATACTAAAGCTAATGTACTGATATTCCAGGGCTTGAGTATGTCAGTGAATGTTGATATTCTCTTAGGATCAGTTCATATGTAAGGTTGCAAAATTGTAAATTCTGGATTTCACAGAGCACATACTGGGTGTTTTAGTCATTCTGCTACTTCTAGAAAAACTGGACACTGCATGTATGTTGCGATGGATTTTCTGACCTTCACGATTCCAGCTTTAAACATTGAAGTTCAATTCTGGCATATCTGAAAATTTGTTGGTGGGGATGGTCATTGGAGTATATTGTGGAGATTGATCTGGTTTCAGTTCTTGATGATCTAGTGCCTCCTCTGTTTATCTAAGTGCACCAACATGAGTGTACATGCCAGGGTAAGACAGGGTCAGGCTGTGTAATAGCAATTTTTCATAATGTAGAGAACAACCTGAACATGATGTTTCTGGTGCAGAGGTCAATAATCAGTCATATTTATTTGAGCCAGGAGCATGCCAGAAGCCTGTGGAAGGAAGAGGAAACAAGACATACTGCCAGTAAGTATCATACCACCCCATAGTGGAGGACTGCACAGATAACCTGGTATGCCAGCACCTTCACTGAGGTCAGATTGCCGATCTTTACATTAAGTTTGTGGCCATTCTGCAGCATATCTGGCAAGCATTAAAATAAGACACTTGCTTATTTGAGGCATTCTCACAGATGACAGTTTTGTGTGTTTCCAGGTGGTCCTTGTTGGCTGGCTACAAATGTGGTATATCTTTTTTTCTTTATCCTGGATGTTTGAAATTGTGATGCAAGTAGTAATGTATGTGCCTGGATGATGGCAAGGTTACTCTAAGAGGAATTTGACACTGGTGCTGCACATTCAGATCTGGTGCACAAATTCCAGTTGCATGCCCTCTTCTCAAGAACTTGCGGTTTGAAGGACCTACTCCAGGCAGAGGCATTGTGGGCACTATGAAGTACTTCAATTTGCACTGGTTTTTCTAACCTCCCTCTCATATCACTGTGGATCACTCATTCCTGGAAGAAAATGCAATATGTGTGGGAGGAATCACCTTGATCACTCATTCCTGTTGCTGCTGTAAGTTTGAGGCTGTATAACAACCAGCAGTTAATAGCAAGGCTCAAAGGCTGCCATTTGTAA
>Ga0209208_10000527_pt1 | contig 50281 bp, 27 predicted proteins | sample S1TSphfallax_3_FD_187694 | JGI IMG/M metagenome (GOLD analysis project Ga0209208, IMG submission 187694) | Host-associated microbial communities from peat moss isolated from Minnesota, USA - S1T2_Fd - Sphagnum fallax MG (SPAdes) (version 2) | ecosystem: Host-associated > Plants > Peat moss >... | reverse complement strand
AGAGAGGCACTGTACACAGTACTGTTCTGGCTCGATCTTTCGGTGACAGGGAAAAAATACCCGAAATAATCGATAAAAGTGTTCTCGCGATTGATCGAACGGGAATAGCCCGCGTTCGTGGTCAACGTCCAGATTTCGGATAGCCGGCGTACGAAGCCCAACTGGAGGCTTTCGGATGAGCTCTGCGTTTCGCCGTTCAGCGATTGATACAAGCCGTAGTTGGCCAAGATCTTGACGGTATCGAGCTCGCTCAACGCGTAGTCTAAGGTGGGACCACCTGACCAATAGCGATAATCGACCAACTCATTGAGATCCGTAGGCGCAACGTACCGCACTCGTTGCCAAGAACCGTCTAAGTTAATTTGAATCCTTTCGCCGAGCGAGCGGGTCCAATCACCGCTCGTGGTTACGGTGTCGCGCGGAACTCCAATCCGGTCCACCGCCGAACCTAAGAAGTAGAGAGAAGAGTCGCGCGCCACCTCTGTCAGTAGACTTGCCGAATCGAGTTCATCCGAATAGCGGGCGGCACCGTCCAAGTGCTCGAAATCCGACCCCAAGCTCGAATATCCTGTCTTATCGGTGATTCGGGCGTTCGGCCGCAACATCAATTCCCACTCATCCGAATCGTAGCGCAGCGGCACGTCGATCAAGGCGGCAACGCGGGTCTCGGCCTGGGCAGCCGTGACCTGCAGCAGCGGGTTGCTGGTGTACTCCGCCAAAACTCCCAGAACGGGCTCGATGCTCCACGGCCCTTCCCCGGAAGCCCGTGCGGTGACGGCGGCGAACAGTCCCATGAGTGCGAGTAATCGTGCCTTCACGGCACGATTACCGTATCTCCGCTTTGCAAGAGTAAGTTCTGCTGGAGGTGCTCGCCTTTGGCCACCTGGTCATAGCGGAAACGATAGGAGCTTAATTTGGCGCCCTCCCGATGCAGGATGCGGATGTGATTGTTGCTGGCAAAGGGAGTGAGACCACCGGCCATGCTGATGGCCTGCAGCACGTCGATGGGGCGGAGTAGCGGGAAATCGCCGGGATGATTGACCTTGCCGATGACATAGATCCGGTTTCCATTCGGCGATTTCACGGACACGGTCACCACCGCATCGGGCACCAGTTTACGCACCCGGGTTTCGATCTCCGCGCGCAGCTCATCGGTAGAGAGGCCGGCAGCCTGCATGTCGCCGGCCAAGGGGAATGAAATGCCGCCGTCCGGACGGATGAGCACCTCGCTCTGCAAGTCGGTTTCCTTCCACACATTGACGGTCAGGAGATCCCCGGGCTGCAGCTTGTAGCCCTCGGCGGGCGCAGCCGCGGCATCGGCGCGAACCCCCATGAATCCCACCAATATCAGCATCAGCATGAGCCCAATTTGCTTCATTAAGTTAGATCCCCTGGAGCCAGCCTTTAGGTGGCCGACCGATGTCTTGGAGTGGCAGGGGATTGTAGGGACGGTTTGTGAGAGTTTCATTGCAGGGGTGGACAATCGTTTGACGAATGTCGGCTCTTTGTCGGATAGCACCAACTCGCGGGGTCGCCCTCGAGGCAGCGACCCCGACTCCTTTCCGTCCTAGGCGTCTGGCCTAGACGGTCTCGGCGACACCCGATTCCCCGACGTCCTCCGGATCCATGCCGGCCCGGGTCTTGCGCTGCCAGATCAAGAGAGCAACTCCCGACAACAGCAGAGCGATCGAGGTGGGCAGAGGCACCGTGCTGCCGCTGGCGTTCGGGGTGAACTGGATTTCCAACGTGTAAGCGCCGGCATCGAGCGCCCCCGTCGCCGTCCCGAACCATTGCGCGTTCACATTGCCGGCGTTGAGCACATCGAAATCGTTCGTGCTGGTTCCAGCCGTGTTCTGCTGCATCGTGCCCAGGGAGCCGTTGGCGGTGCTCACCAGCAATTGCAGACCGGAAAGCGCTGTCGGGAAATTCACATTGCCCAGGGTAATGGTGAGTTCACCCGCCGAAGACACCGAGAAACTATCGGTGAACGACTGGGTCCCTTGCAGAAAGCCGGCGCCGTCGTAAATCACCTGCGACGCCGTGGCCGGCGTCACGCCCGCCGCACAGCAAGCGAGGGTGCTCATCGCCGCCAGTAAGCCTTTGTGGATTTTCATAAGTTGCCCTCGAGTTTCAGATGGTTACGGTCATCGCCGGTCGTTGACTGACGCTTGCGTCGGTTTCCCTTGGGCGAGCATCCGCGTCGATCGGGCGCGGCTCCTCGTTGCGGTAGACGTACTTGTCGTAGAGGTAATTGCGCAGTGAGCGAGCGGGCACGGCCGCCTCGTGCGGAGCGGGGGTCCCGTCATTCATCCGCATGACGAGGTATTGCTCCCGGAGGCCGCTCATCGCGAGCAACGCGATGTCATCCCGGTCGACCCGGACGCCGGGTTGTGCCTGTTCGTTGATGATGCTGTCGAGCCGGTAGGTGTCGAGCTCGAAATAACGAATGAGTTCATCGCCGGATTCGACCAGAACCGGCACCAGATTCTTGCCTCGGATCGCCTCGTCGCATAACGGGGCAATCCGGCTGAACATCGATTTGACGGCAAATCGAATGATGTCTGAATCGCGCACGCCCAAGCGCTGCGCAATCCGCTTGATGTTTCGAACATCCCCTTCCGCGAGCCGGATCGACACGGCCTGCTTTCGTTGCTCAACCACTTTGACTCCTTAATGAATCCAGATGCACTCCGGAACGAGGGAGATCGTAGGTGAAAGGTGTAACGGGCAAATGGCGTTTCTGTGACAGATTCCACACTTTCGTGCCCCATAGCGGCATGGATATGTCAAGCAGAGGGAGACGTTTGTCTTTAATACCCAGACATTTAGGGGCAAAAGCTTGAAATCGCCGAAAGAGGAGGAAAAAGGTCTGATTGCGACGGCAGCGGGTGCGTCAAGCCGGCATGCTGCGGGGGACGGCCTCGGAGTTTGGGGCCCTGTAAAGTGTCGGTAAGACTGAGGGGCTAGCCTTCCCTCCCCCGCCGCGAGGCGACGCCGAGTCGATCAACCCTCGTGAAGGTTCCGTGGTCTCGCCTTTGGGAAAACGCTCCGCGTGGAGTCGCGGGGCTGCTCGCCGGTCTCATCGTCATGGATTCCGTGCACGCGTTGCTGCTCCTGATCCACAGGCAGCCGACGCCTCCGAGGCCGTCCGCCACCCTCGCCGCTCGGGCCTACCGACGCCACGGCCCACCGCCGGTGGATGTGCAACTCATCGTGGCCGCCCATCTATTCGGCCGGGCGGCGCACCAAAGCTTGAATCCCGACGATGCGGTGCCGACCACGGCGAACCTCGAACTCAAGGGCACCATTGCCTTCGACGACCCCAAGCGGGGCTGCGCCATCGTCGCGGCCGATGGTGCGCAGAAGGTTTACAAGGTGGGCGACCCGGTGGGCGACGCGTCGCTGCATTCGGTGTACGTGACCAAGGTCCTGTTGGAGCGGGACGGGCAGTTGGAGAGCCTGTCGCTACCGCGAGTGTCCAGCGCCACGGCATCGAAGGTCGCTGCGCCGCCTCGCTTCCTCACCGCGCCGGAATCCGGCGGGGGGGTGCAGCAACACCGCATTGCCGACATTCTGCGCAGTTCGCCCGCCAAGGACAGCGACACGGACAAGCTACTCGGATTTCGCATCTCGCCGGTGCCGCCGGCATCGCGCTTCCTGCGGTCCGGGCTTCGGCCACAAGAGTTGGTCACAGCGGTCAATGGCACCCCGCTCGCGGATGAAGACCCCGATAGTAGTCAGAAGATCTTGGACGCTGCGCTGGCAGCCAACAATGCCACTTTCACCGTCATCCGCGACGGCCACCCGCTCGACGTCGCGGTGAGCGCCTCGCCATAACGCCCCACCACCGTAGCCGCCGCGACGTCAGCTCAAGGCGGCCACATCCAAGCTTTCCGGCGGTTCGCCGCGCCGCACGCGCGCGGCAACCGACTCGTAGGCAAGTTCTAGATGCCGCCGATACCGATCCGTATCGAACAACGGCTGGGTAACGCGCTGCCGGGCCAGCTTGGCATGCAAAGCGGCAAGGAACTCCGGCGAGTTCGCGAGATGTACGCCTCGACGCAGATAATCCTCAGGGTCGGACGCAATGAGCTCCGGCAGTTCCAGGGCGGTCAACAAACTCGCCGCGACCCGTGAAGCGAAACTATGGCCCGCCAGCGTCAAGACCGGCAGCCCAGCCCACAGCGCGTCCCGAGCGGTGGCATGCGCGCCGTACGGCGCAGTATCGAGAAACAGATCCGCTTGCCGGTAGCGGGCGAGATGTTCATCCATCCGCGGCGTCCGGGATGCAAACACCAGCCGCGCGGCATCGACGCCCCGACGCTCGGCCTCGCGCCCGAGATTGGCAACGACGGCAGCCTCGCCACCGCGCAGCCAGAGGACGCTCCGCGGTATCTCTTTGAGAAGGCTCATCCAGACATCGAACATGGCCGGATTGATTTTATAGATATTGTTAAATGCGCAAAAAATGAACCCGTCATCGGGCAATCCGAGAGCGGCGCGGCGCGGCAGCGCAGCGGCGATGGGTTGACCATCGTCGTTGGGCATGAAGCAATGCGGCATCCAGATGATTTTTTCACTGAAATGAGGGGCTTGCGGGATTGGAATCGCGACGGCATCGCCGATGAGGTAATCCATATATTTCGCGCCGGAAGTGCCCGCAAACCCGAGAAAACTGATTTGGACCGGCGCGGGGCGAAACGCCAGGATGCCGTAGCGGCCGCCGCGCGTATGACCGTTGAGATCGACAATTACATCGATCTCGAAATCTCGCAGGAGCATGGCAACCTCGCGATCGCTCATTTCGCTCACATCGTGAAAGTGCTCGAAGGCCTTGACGATGCGCGACTGCAGGTCACTCGCCGCGGGATCGCGGACGAGGGACAGACCGAAGATCTCGAATCGGTTGCGGTCATGCCGCTCCAATACACCCACGATCAGATGCGCCACCGGATGATCTGCGAAGTCCGCCGAGAGATAGGCGACGCGCAGTCGGTCGTGCCGGTAGCTCGTGCCATCCCATAACGGAGCCGCCGCGGGGAACTGGTCCGCGCTATACCGCTGCGCGCACTTGAGTTGCAAAGGCGCTGAATCGCAGATCCAAAGAAAGGCGTGCGGCGCGCTCGTGCTATGACCCGCCTCGACACCCTCGATGACCGCACGCGCCAGTGCATCCCGGTTCGTCCAATCCCCGAGATGGGCGCGGGAAGTCAACAGATAACTTCGAGCGTGGCCATACGCTGGAGCCTGGGCCAGTATCGCCTCATAGATTGCCGCAGCCTCCGCATGACGTTTGAGCAAGCGCAGCGCGGTACCGCGAATGTTGAGCGCTTCCAAGAACTGCGGCCGGATCTCGAGAGCCCGGTCGCAGCGCTCGAGGGCCTGCGCGTAATGGCCCGCATCCAGAGAAATATTCGCCGCGTTACACCAGACCTCGGCAAAGGCGGGCCGAAGCCGGGCAGCCTGCTCGTATGCTCTGAGCGCTTCGGCCGGGCGCTTGAGGTCTCTGAGCGCGGTTCCACGATTGTTGTGCACTTCGGGCAACTCTGGAGCAATCGACAGTGCTCGATCGAAGGCGGCGAGTGCGTCCTCCGGACGTCTGCACTTCATCAGCACCGCACCGCGCTGGCACCAGGCGTCGACGTTCCGGGGATCTAGTTCGAGCGCGCGATCGTAGCTCGCGAGGGCCTCCGCGTGCCGGCCCAAACCCATCAAAGCATTCCCACGATTGCACCAAGCCTCGATAAACTCTGGTTTCAGCTTGAGCGCCGCGTCAGAACACTCGAGCGCATCGCGCGGCCGCTCGAGCGCCAGCAAGGCTACGGCGAGGTTCGAATACACCGGCGGGCTTGATGGATTGACAGCACGTGCGGCCGCCAGCCAACGCGCTGCCGCAGGATAGTCACGTGACTGCAAAGCAATATGGCCGAGCAACTGAAGCCCATTGAAATTGCGGGGCTCGCGTCCCAAGACCTGTCGGCACAGGGAGTCCGCCTCCCGTAACCGCCCGCCATGGATCAACGTCACGGCTCGTTGCAGCTGGGACGCGGTGTCGCGGAGCGAATCACCGGAACGCGAATTATTCACGGCCGGTAGACACTCAGTAGGTGGTTCTTCAATGCCGACGCGTGATCGCGCCAAGTCCTTTTGTGCTCAATGATCCACTCAGCCCCTCGGGCACCGATCCGCTTGCGCCGCTCGGTATCCGTATAGAGATCTTCCAGCGCCGCCACCAGTTCATCGACGCGGATCTCGCCCCAGCCGTCCGTGCCCTCCCCGGCTGGCCCGCTGACGACACCCTGCGAACGAAGTGGAACGCAGTTATCCTCACCAACGAGATCCCGGGTGCCGGAATTATCGGCCAAGATTACCGGAACGCCGCAGGCCATGGCTTCCTTCGCCGGAAGATTCGTGCAGGGTTCACATCGCGAGACTTGCACGGCGCAATCCATATCCCGATAGATCGAGGGCATGAGGGAATTCCCGATCCGTGGCAGTTCGATGAATTGCCTGGACGGAATGCCGTTTTCCGCCAACCACCGCGGGACATCGAGCGTGCCGCGGGCCGTGAGTCCCAACGGTGCCGCCAACCGCCCCTGAAATCCGGCCGACACCTGCGGCCACGGCGAACGCCATGCGGCCACCAGCACAGCGTCGTCATGGCGGGCGGCAAATTCACGAAATGCCAGCAGCACAAGATCTTGAGCCTTGCGAAACTCGATCTTGCCGCCCGTGAACACGTAGAAGCGCCCCGGGTCCAAGAAACCGGATTTCGGCACGGGGAAGAACTGCGAGTCATCGATCCCTTCGTGAATCATTGCAATGGGTTTGTCGCTGATGGCGCGAAGCATCGCGGCGTTCCAATTCGATGCGCACAGCAGACTATCGTATTTCGCGAGCCGGCTCTCGAGCCCGTCGATGCGGGTATCTTCAAAGACGCAGCGACCGACATTGTGACTTCCGTAATGATGCAGGTTGGGGCCGGTGAAGCCGTTGCTGAGCGCATCCATCACCATCACCTGACGCTCGCGCAGCTTGAGTTTTCCAGACCGAAGATCGCCCTGCATCTGGTGCGATGCGAACACGGCCGGCCCCAGCGCCAGGACTTTCAACGGATCCATGCAAGGGAAATCGTCGGGTCCTAAGGGAAATCCCATCAACGGTTCGATCTCTGGATCGGATGCCCAGTGCAGGGCGATGCCGAGCCCGAGTAGTCCCCAACCGAAGGTATTGCTCGCCTGCCAGTTGAGCAGCACTTGGCGCCGTACACCGGGGGTTGATTGCATGGCTAGTCACCCGCGACGGCAATCAGGTCGGTCCGGACGCGCTCGACTACGCCACTCCAATCACCGGCACGCGCCTGTCGATACACCCGCGCCGTCGGATACCATGGGCTATCGCTTCGCCCTCGTAACCACCGCCAACAGGCGTCGAACCGATTCAGGATCCATACGGGCTTGCCCAGCGCGCCGGCCAGATGCGCGGTCGCCGTGTCCACCGAGATGACCAAGTCGAGCTGCTCGATCAGCGCCGCCGTATCGGCGAAGTCGAGTATGTCGTGCGTCCAGTCCCTGATCACAGGCCCGTCCCAGTGGTGGGCCTTCAGGATTGCCAGTTCCTCCTCAGCGGCCGGACCCTTTTGCAAACTGTAGAACTCCACGCCGCGAACATTGAGGGCACAGAAGTTCCGCAAAGGAATATTGCGTCGAGTGTTGACCGACCACAATTCGGGTCGACCGGGTCTAAAGCCCCCCGACCATACCAATCCCACGCGGAATCCCACCCGCTCGCCGAGCCGCTCTCGCCAACGCCGGCGATGCTGCTCGCTGGGCGCCAGGTAGGGAACGCCGGAAGGGATACTCTCCAGTCGAGTTTCCATCGCCAGCGGTAGGCTGAGCAGCGGCGCGTAATAGTCGAACTGCGGCGGCGGCTCACCTTGCGCGATCACCTGCGCCACACCCGCCAAGCTAGCGGCGAGTCCGACGAGCGCGGGCTGGACTTCGAGGATTACCCGGGCGCCACGTTCGGCGAGGAGCGTCGCATAGCGGCAGAACTGAATGGTGTCGCCATAACCTTGTTCGGCCTGCAAAAAAACTGACTGGCCGTTGAGCGGGACGTCACCCAGCCACTGCGGTTGTCGAAAGTGTCGCTTCTCGTGAATCACCCAGCCCTCACGGTCCAGCCAGCGCCATTCGTAGTCGGACCAGCCGCCGGCGAAATCGCCGGCCGACAACCGCGAAAGTCCCCGATTCACGTAGAACGCTGCGCGTTCTGGTTGAATGGCAATCGCGCGGTCATAGCTGATGATCGCTTCATCGACACGCCCCATGGCAGCCAGCACGCAAGCGCGATTCACATGCCCGTCCGCAAACTGCGGATCGAGGGCGATCGCTCGATCCGCGCTCGCCAGGGCATCGGCGCTACTGCCAAGCTCCTGCAAGGCATAGGCACGATTTGAATGGGCGGCCGCTTCGCGGGGGTTGAGGGTGATGGCGCGGTCGAAACTGTCGATGGCCTCCTCCCACCGTCTCAATTGGCAAAGGCAAATGCCCCGGTGACAATGAGCCTCCGCAACATTCCCGTTGAGCGCAATGGCGCGGTCGTAGGCATCGACGGCCTCCCCCCACAGCCGCAGATCCTCGAGCGCCATGGCACGATTCTGATGGGCCGCGGCATCGCGAGGAGCAACATCGAGCGCCTTTGAGATCATCTCGACGGCCGTCGCCGGATCACCCGTTTGTGCGGCGATCACGCCCGATAGATGCAGGGCGTCGAAATGCCGCGGCCTTAATTGCAGAATCTGATCGTAGATGGCCTTGGCCGCCCAGAGCCGACCCTGTCTGTGCAGCGCAACCGCTTGCTCCAATTGCTTGTCGATCATGAATCCCTCGCTGGTCGCTTTCCTAGCCCTCTTCGCCGTTCGCCGCCGTGGCCGCCTTGGGAAACGCGCGGCGCAAATCCTCGGCCACCCTTTCGAACACGGAATCCCAATCGCCTCGCGTCGGTTGCCGGTACAGCGTCACGGACGGATACCAGGGACTGTCCAATCTTTCCAAAAGCCACCGCCAGTCGGCGGCGAACGACAGCAGAATCCATGTCCGCTTCCCCAATGCAGCGCTCAAATGCGCAACGCTCGTACATACGCTGATGACCAGATCCATGCAATCGCAGAGCGCCGCCGTGTCGCTGAAGTCTCTCAGGCTGCCTGATACATTGACGATGTGAGGATTCGCCGCCAGTGTGCTCGCGTCCGCCGCTCGTAAGTCGCGTTGCAAGCTGACATATTGAAATCCCTCCGGAAAGTACGGGATCCAACGGCTGAGCCACACACTGCGATTGCGATCATTGGGCTGCAGTGCATTGCCGTTCCACATCAGGCCAATTCTGGGTCGTCTCTGTTCGCCCAGCCGCTTGCGCCAATCGGCCTTTTTTTGCGGGTCGCTGCTGAGATAGTGGTGCTGGCCAGGGATGCTGTCGAGTTCGGTCTTGAACGCCAACGGCAGGCTCATCAAAGGACACTGGTAATCGAAGTGTGGTAAAGCCTGTCCTCGGGTGATGACTTGCGACACACCCGTCAATCTTCCGAGCAGAGAAGCCAACGGCTCTGGGACCTCCAACAACACGCGGGCTCCGCGCTGCGCCACCAGGGTCGCATAACGGCAGAATTGGAGCGTGTCACCAAAGCCCTGTTCGCTGTACAACAAGACCGTCGTGCCGGCCGCCAATGCCTCTCCCCGCCATAGCGCCTCGCGAAAGTCACGTCTTTCTTTGATGTTCGATCCCAATCGGTTTCTCCACCGCCATTCGTGCTCGATCCACCCACGCGTAAAATCTCCGAGCATGAGCAACAGCAGCGCGCGATTGAACCGAGCTTCCGCAAAATCCGCGTCGATCGACAGAGCGGCATCGTAGCTCGCCAACGCGGCGTGCGGCTGCCCTAACTGAGCCTGGGCGACGCCCCGGTTGAAGTGAGCGGGCACAGATCGGGGGTCGATCGCGAGCGCTCGCTCGTAGCTCGCCAGCGCCGCTTCGAACTCGCCCTTCTCGCGCAGCACATTGCCCTTGTTCGTATGGGCTTCCGCGAAGCCGGGCGCCAGCGACAGCGCGTTTTCATAGCTCGTGAGCGCCGCATCGAGTCGCCCCAAGGCCTGCAAAGCATTGCCTCGATTGGAATGCGCGGGCGCGAGATCCGGTTGCAGGGTGATGGCTACCTCGTAGCTTGACAGTGCCGCCTCGAAATCCTGCAGCTCGTATAGCACGTTGGCGCGCATGACATGGGCACTTACAAAATCGCCTTTCAACGCAATGGCCCGATCATAAGCGGCTACAGCCTCCGGCAGTCGCCGCAGTGCATACAGCGCCGATCCTAAGTTGCCATGCGCCGCGAAATTATTGGGGTCCAATTCCAGCGATCTGCCGATCAAGGCGAGCGCTCTCGCGGGATCGCGGGATTGGGCGGCGATCACGCCGAGGAGATGCCACGAATCAGAATGCGCCGGCAGACTTTTCAACACCTCGCCGTATAAAACTCGTGCGCGCGCCAGATCGCCGCGACTGTGCGCCGCGACCGCGCTTTGAAACACGTCTTTTACTTGCGCCTCCATTCATCTTCCCGTCATTTGCTTGCCGTATCGTTGTGGGTCGTTTTCAAGTGATGCGATGACGGTCGTGAACACAACGACAGATACTATGCACGGTAGGCTCGACGCACAACTGCGGCGGGCCGTAGCGCTGCACAATCAGCGACTGCCAGAGCAGGCCGCGTTGTTGTATGTCGAGATCTTGCGGGCCCAGCCCGATCACCCCGACGCACTGCATTTGTTGGGAGTGGCCGAGACTCAACTTGGTCGCCCGCGTTCGGGCCTCGAGTGGATCGCGAAGTCCCTCGCGATCAATCCGAATCAACCCGCTGCGATCGCCAATCAAGGCAATGCTCATCTGTCACTGGATGAACCAGCCGATGCGCTCGCCTGTTACGAGGCGGCGCTTGCCTCATGGCCAGACTATGCGCCCGCCTTGTATGGCCGTGGCAATGCACTTGCGGTCTTGGGCCAACTCGCTGCAGCTCTGGAGTGCTTCGAACGCGCTACCGAACTCAATCCGAAGTTCGTAGAAGCGCTCATCGCGCGTGCCGGGGTTCTCTGCAAACTGGATCGTCCGCAGGAGGCTCTCGCGTCTTGCGATCGGGCGATCACCGCCTCTCCTGCCGTCGCGCAAGCGCACATCGGCCGCGCCGCCGCGCTGCGCGCTCTCAAGGTCTACGGCGCCGCCCTGAAGAGCGCGGATCGAGCGGTCGAGCTTGCCCCGACCTTGGCTGACGCGTTCTTGGAGCGAGGGCATGCGCTCGCGGAGTTCAACCAGACCGACGCGGCGATCGCCGACTACGAGCGCGCGATGCGGCTGAAACCGACGCTAGCCTCGGCCTGGTCCAGTCACGGTCTCGCGCTGTCCCTGCAAGGCCGTTTTAGAGAGTCGCTGGCATCCCTGCGTCGGGCGCTAGAACTAGACCCTCGCCTGCCTTATGTTCCAGGTGCCTCCTTGCATGCGAAATTACAGCTCTGCGACTGGAGTGGTTACACCGAGGCGGTGCCCACGATCGATACCGCCGTCGAACTCGATGAGCCGGTGGACTTTCCTTTCTCGTTCCTCGCCGTCAGCGATTCGCCGCGGCTGCAGCTCAAATGCGCCCGACGCTTCGCTGATTTGCATCGTCTTGAAGCGGCGGTCTTGCGTCCAGCCGAGGGGTCCACGACTTCGATTTCGACGATGAAACATCGGGACGACCCGGTGATTCGAGTCGCCTATATCTCGGCGGATTTCCTCGAACATCCGACGTCGTACCTGATGGCCGGCCTATTCGAAAAGCATGACCGACAATGCTTCGAAATCACGGGAATCTCGCTCCGCGACGACGATTTCTCGCCAACGGCGCGGCGTGTCAAGGCTGCGTTCGACCGCATCGTCTCGGCCGAATGGTTGTCTGACGCGGCACTCGCCGACCGCATCAGGGACTTGAAGGTCGACGTCGCGGTGGATCTCATGGGCTACACGGGTGCGCACCGGGCCGGCCTATGGGCCCACCGGCCGGCGCCTGTGCAGGTCAGTTATTTGGGGTTTCCAGCAACCACCGGGTCGAGGAACGTGGACTATGTCATCGCCGACGATTTTCTCATCCCCGAAGCGGAGCGCGATGCCTACTCGGAAAGCATCGCCTACTTGCCTGAATGTTTTCAGGCGAATGACGATCAGCGGCCCACGTCGGGCGAGACACCGACGCGGGCCCAGATGAATCTACCGTCGACGGGTTTGGTCCTGTGTTCATTTCATAGCAGCTACAAGCTCAATCCCCCGTTGTTCGATCGGTGGTCGAGGATCCTTTCCGGCATTCCAGGCAGCGTGCTGTGGCTCCTCGGTGGCAATCCCGCACTCGAGGACAATCTGACTCGCGAGGCGGTTGCCCGCGGAATTGCACCGGAGAGGTTGGTTTTTGCGCAGCCGCTGCCGTATCCGAATCACTTGGCTCGATTGGCGCTCGCCGATCTGTGTCTGGACACGCTGCCGTTCAATGGCGGCGCGACCACCAGCGATGCCTTGTGGGCCGGAGTGCCGGTCGTGAGCTGCGCGGGCCGGAGCTTCGCATCGCGCATGTCCGGCAGCCTGTTGCACGCGATCGGGATCCCCGAACTTGCAACCCGATCGCTCGACGAGTACGAACGGCTCGCGCTCGCGCTCGGTCGGGCGCCGCAGTCCCTCGCCCGACTGCGCGCCAAGTTGGCTGAAAACAGGCGTTCCGCGCCGCTGTTCAACACGGATCGATTCCGCCAGCATCTCGAAGCCGCCTATACGGTGATGGTCCAGCGTCAGCGCAGCGGTTTGGCCCCCGCGACGTTCCGCGTGCCGCTCACCGCCTGTTGAGTTGACGGCGCGGCTCGCTTGCTCCCTTTCAGGGCGGCAGCTCCACCAATGATGGCGCCTCGCCGCGCCGGCTCCGGAGGACGATCAATTCAAAGGCCATTTCCAGCCTTCGGCAGTACCCCACGGTATCGAAGAGGCTTGATCGTTGACGCATCACCGCGAGCTCCCGTTTTAGTGCGCTGAGCTCGGAAGGCACGCATCCCAATCGAATCGCCATTCGGACATAGTCCTCCCGGGAGTGAACGCCGAGACGCTCGAGACCCACCGCACGAAGCAAACTGGTCGCCACCCGGGAAGAAAAACTCGACCCCGATCTTGTGATGATGGGAACGCCGCTCCAAAGCGCATCACTCGCCGTCGTGTGGGCATTGCAGGGAAACGTGTCGAGAACGACATCCGCGAGCGCGCAACGCGCGAGGTGATCCGCCGACGGAAGCCATGGCGCAAAGATCAGCCGCTCCGCGTCGACGCCGTGTCGGTGGGTGGCTTCCCGCAGATTGTTGGATGCCGAGGCATTCGACTCGAGCAGCCACAGAACACTCGCCGGCACTTCGTTCAAGATCTGCATCCAATCTTCAAAAACCGACGGCGTGATCTTGTAGGCATTATTGAAGCAGCAGAACACTGTCCCCTCCTCCGGAAGGCCCGCCGCCCGCCGCGACGGGCGCGCGCCCGCCCGGCGGGCGGCATCGTTGACCTGATAGCTGCCCGGGAGATAGATCATCTGCTCCGAGTAATGACGCCGCTCCGACTCCGGAATCACCGTGCGATCCGCGACCAGGTAGTCCATCCATGACGCACCGAGCGTCCCGGGATAACCGAGAAACGACACCTGCACCGGAGCGGGACGATGAGCAAATATCCCCGGTCTCGCGCCCAGTGTATGGCCCTTGAGGTCGACGGCCACATCAATGTCCCGCTCGTAGATCCACGTGGCAATTTGGCGGTCGGTCAAGTGCCGAACGTCCTCGAAATGCTCGAACGCACTGACCAATCGGCGTCGAATCTCGCCATCGTCAGGCGGTCCGAATGACACCGCGAAGGTCTCGAATCTCGTCCGGTCGTGCGCTTCGAACAAACCAGCGGCCAGATGAGCGGTGGCATGCTCATGAAAATCCGCCGACAGATATGCAATGCGCAGTCGCCCGCCCGCACGCGACTGCCGCGGGACGAGCGGTGGAGCGTCGATCGCACCGACATCCGCCGCGAAGACTTGCGCGCATCGAAGCTGATCCGCCGCCGATGCATTGTAGGTCATGAAGCTGCCGGGATTGTCCGCTCGCTCGCCGCGGCGGACGCGTGCCTCGATGTCCTGCCGGCTCTCGTCAAAATCGCGCCAGTCGCAGCACTGCAACGTGAGATGAAACCGCTCGCCCCGCATGTAAGGGTCGTTCGGTTCGACGGCCAAGAGTCGCGTATAGGCTTCAACGGCCGCCGCGGCCCGCCCGACCGCCGCCAGGCATTGAGCATGACCCCGCAACGCATTGGGATCATTCGGGTCGATGCCGAGAGCGGCCTCAAACGCCCGCACAGCCAGATCGAACCGGCTCTGTTGAATGAGAAAATGCCCCAAACGCACCGGGATCGTGGAGTTGCAAGGATCGACTTCGGCGGCGGCAGCGAACGCATCCAAGACATCGATACTGCGCCCCAGCGCGGCCAGTGCGCTCGCGCGGCCCTGATGTGCCGCGCTCAACGAAGGATCCCGGACGATCGCGGCATCAAATGCGGCCAGGGCCGCGGCCGCATCCGCGCGCTCGAGCAGCATCGTGCCGCGCACAAAGAAAGCCACAGGATCCCCCGTGCGCTCGAGACACCCCCGCTCTGCCACCGTCCACGCCTCCTCACGCCGACCCTTCAAGAACAAAACATAAGCACGCATGCCATTGAGGCCAGGCAGATTAGGATCATTCAAGAGCGCGGAGTCGAGGGCATCGACCGCCGCATCGACCCGGCCGAGGCGCAGCAACGCCTGACATGCACCCAGAATGGCAGCCGGCAGCGTCGACTCCGAACGAGCCTGCTCGAAGCAGGCGAGCGCCTCGGCATGGCGCCGGAACTTCAGCAGTTCTCGGCCTTGCTGGATGAGTGATTGTGCGGCAAACGACGTTTCGGTCATGACGCCGCCACCAAGGCCGCATGCACGCGATCGAACACTCTCAGCCAATCCCCGGATCGGCTTTGGCGAAACGATCGCATCGTCGAGTACGCCGGGACTATCCTCTCGATCCAGCATCCAGCGCCAGTCGGGAACATACCCGAATCCACCGCCGGGAGTTCAGTGATTGCCATTGGTCACCTCGTGGAAAAATCGCTCGAATTCCTCGACCACGCGCCGGTTCTCAAATAGCAGATGCTTGCGGGCAAGGATCCGCTCACGGATAGCTCGCCGATAGCTGCGGTCGGTGCCCAAGCTCACGGCGATGTCGATGTAGTGAGCGGCATCCCGGCCAATCCCATCCTCGATCGCCATTTGTCGGTACATGGCCTGCGTATGCCGGCCTCGCTGTAACCGTCCCGGCAGCGTCACCACCGGTGCACCCACCGCGAACGCCTGCAGCGACGAATTCATCCCGTTGAAATGAGGCGTGTCGAGCACCACGTCCGCGATCGACAACAATTGCATGAAGCGCTCGAATGCCATGAACGGCAGGAACACGACACGCTGACTGAGCCCCGCGAGCGTGCGTTCGAAGCGTGCGCGCAGCGCCCGGGTAAACTCTCGGAATTGGCCGTTGATCAATACCACCAGACCGCGCGGATCGCGGGCGAGAATTCCTGCGATCAGAGCATCGAAATCCGGGTGGATCTTGAACAGCGTCTGAGGGCACACATAGAGCGTCGCGCCTCCCGGTAGGCCGAGCGACTCGGGCGCCGCAGGCCCGGCGGTTGATCGAGGTTCGTAGTAATACGCGAGAGTCGGTAAACCCTTGAGCTGCACCAGGGTCTCGCTGTAGTGGGCAGCGGCATCCGGCGGCTCGAAGGCATCGTTGGAGATGAAATAATCCATGGTCGGAATCCCCGTCGTATTGGGATGACCGAAGGACACGCATTGCACCGGTGCGAGGCGCGCAAAGGCCAGGAAATAGGAGATCGGTTCCATGCCGATGTCCTGGTAGAAGAGGATGTCGAGCTCCAGCGCGGCGATTTGTTCACGAGCACGATAGAGGTCGGCATGCAAATCCACCATGAGGTCCGCTGCCGCCCGAATTCGTGCGGTTGAGGCATCGCTGCGCGAAGGCGTGATCCGCAGCACAATCACTTCGAAATGCTCGCGCGACAGCTTCTCGATGAGGCCCACCGACGTCGAAAATATCGAATGCGAGGCAAAGAAGCGCGAGATGAATCCAATCCTCAACTTGAGGCCCAGTCGGCGCGGGGGCGTACCTCGGCAATGCGGTGCGGTAAAATGCAGGCTCGGGATGATGTGCAAAAAGGCTCGGGCGGTGGCGCTCTGCAGCTCGCGATCGTTCTCGCCGTGGTAGGCCAGGAAAAAGCCAGTGACACCAAACTCACCCCCCGGTGCGTCGAGCCGCAGCGGTGAGGCGAGCAGCTCGCTCACCCCCTGAGCATAGCGGGCGCGGCTCGTGGCAATCGCTTGCCTCGACTCCATGATCGAGGGAACAATGAGCTTCATCGCAATCCGGGATTGCGGCGAGGGACTGAGACTTTCTGCCATGGCGGAGTAGCGTTCAGCCCGCTGGGCGAGACCCGCCCCAACGGCGATTCGACGCGCCGCCTCGATCGCCGGATAACAGCGGGGATCGGTCTCAACCGCCGCTTCGTAGTGCCCGAGGCTCACTTCCTGCAACTCCAGGGCATGGGCGATTCGCCCGGCACTCAAGCGAACGATCACCGCATCCGGGGCGAGGCGCAACGCTTCCTCGTGGACCGCGAGCGATTCTCGGAGGCGGCCCTGCGCAAACAACTCCTTGGCGCGATCGCGAAGCACCGCAAGTTTTAAATGCAAGTCGCCGGCCTGCGGTGAACCGTCCACGTGACCCAAGTTCAAGGAGTCGTTGGCTTCTTCACGCGCGCCGCTTCGGCCCGTTCCTGGTATTCGACCACCAGGTTGTCGATCCGAGTGCGGGTAAGCTTGGTGAAGGGCTCAACGGTCGACACCTTGGTGAAGAGGCCCACATGATCGTAGCGATCGAGCACTTTCTTGCTGATGTCGTACAATTCCACGTTGTCGGCCGCACACTTGTCATATTCCGCGTTCAACGTGGTGTTGTTGTGTTGCAGGGTGGCACGGTCGGCTTCCACGCCTTTGAGTGTGGCGATGGTCTCCTTGAACCGGTCGATCAACTCCGCCGTGCGCTGCTTGTTTTGCTCCAGGCTTTTTTCCGCGCTTTCCTTCGATTCGTTGGCACGCGCGAGTTGCGCCGTCGCTGCAGCCGACACGCCTGAGCGGGCCTTGAGTGCATCGCGTTCCTTTTTCACCGAGGCAAGCTCGGTCTGAGCGGTGTCCAAGTCCTTCTTCAGCTGCGCCACCTGCGCTTGCAGGGAGGTTTTTTCCGCCGCCAACTGCTGATACTGCTGCATGATTCTCTGCGCTTCTCCACCGCCGGTGCGCTCGGTCTGGGCCCGCACCCCGCTCGCCGCCATGCCACCGATGATCGCGGTCACGGCAATCGCCAAGCCCATGGTGCCTGTTTGGCGTCTCATCACCGTCCTCCTAGAAGTGGGTGTTCAGATCGATCTGTAGCGTATCGACGTCGTACGTGGGACCATCGATTTCGTTCGCGCTCATGTAGCGAATGCGGCCCCAGAGGTTATTGGTGAAGCCGTAGGTGCCGGCCAAGTAGTAGCCGCGGGCATTGGTGCCGCCGAAATGGAAGTCGGAATCCGTGTAACCGTCGATCACCGCATCGCGCTGCAGATAGCGATAACCCACCATGAAGCGCCAGGCGCCGGCCTTGTCCACTTCCGGGCCGCCGAAGCTCACCTCGGTCTGATAGCCCTTGGTACGGGGGGCCACGTAGTATCCGGTATTGGCTTCGACCTGCGCCACGTTGAAACCAAAGTTGCGGACGGCGTCCGCCGTGAGTGCCAGCGTGTGCGCTCCGATCGCATACGTATAGGTCGCGTTGAGATTCACGAGCCGGAACTTGGCGGCGAGCGCGAAGAGCTGGTTGGTGTTGACCCCATTGCTATTTTCATTGCCATCGATGTTGAACAGCGTATTGCCGAAGCGCAGGAACGTCGGTGCCGTGTAGTTATAGATTCCCGGTTCATCCGCAGGGTTGAGAATCCCGGTGACGTTGAAGTAGTCATAAAACGCGCCGGTGAACCGGAGGTGTTGATCCTCGCCCCAGTAGAGGTTCGTCCCCAGTTCGGCGGCGACCAGCCACTTGTCGTGAGCGGAGAATTCGATCTCCTGGAGCTGGTGGCCACCCAGGGTCAAGAACACGTCGGTTTGGTCAGGACTGCCATCGCCCAACCCTAAGCGGCCGGTGGCCGACGCGCCGGTAAAGGTAAGGTCCTGGTGGAAGATCAAATTGGTCGGTGTCTCGTAGGGATTCAAGAAACGTCCGCCGACCACCGTCAACCAGGGAAATCTTTGCGCATTGCGTTCATCCAAGCGGATGTAGAGCTCGTCGAGTCCGAACGCATAAGGAGAGGTACCATCGAGGGTCTGGGTTTCGGACACGAGATCGGAGGTGTTGCCAGTCACGATGCGCAATCCCGCGGTCAGCGAATCGCTGATGGTCGTCTCCACCCCTAAGCGGGCACGGCCGCGAAAGCGGGCGCGATTTTCATCGGTATCGAGAAAGGCATTCTCCCCCGCCTGGGAGATGCCGCCGGCCGAGTTGATGGCAAAGTAATTGTATTCCGGTGCATTGAGCGAGCTGTAGGAAATATCCTCTTCGCGCAGTGTCACATCGCCATAGAGCCGCGTGCGGGTCAGCCAATCGGCAAGTGCTCCCGGCACGCCCCACTTCTCCGTCTTGGCCTCCTTGACCACGTCGGCCACGACCGCCGGTTTGACCTGATCGGCCACCTGCTTCGCGATCTGATCCTGCACGATCTGTGGAACGTAGGGGACACGCACGGCGTTCTCCTCTTCCTTGGGCGAGACACCCGACTGCGCCAGCGAGGCGGCGGCATCCGCCGCTGCTTTTTCTTGCGCCGCCTTGACCATTTGCTGCGCCTTCTCCTTGCTGATGACGCCCTGGTCGACGAGGGCCTGCAAAAGATTCACCACGGTGTTGCGAAGTTCCTCGAGCGACTGGCGCTCGTCATCGGCATGGGCAGCCAAGGCGGGGGCGAGCGCGAGCGCCGCCATTGCAGCGGCGGCCCGGAGTGCTCTCGAGGTCAACATGGATCAATCTCCCTAACGATTCTTGAAAAGAAATTTTTTAGAAAACCACTCGCATATTCACCAACTCCGGCATCCCGGGCGGCGGCGCATCACCCAAGGTGGTGATCGAATCCAGCGCCTTCTCGACGCACTCATCGAGTTTCGGGTTGCCCGTGCTCGTCGTGAGCTTGATCTTCTTGACACTGCCGTCGGCACCCACGTCGATTTGCGTCGACAGCGAGCCCTTCGCCGTCTTGGTACACGGCGTCGCCGTCAACTTGTCCCGGATCGTGTCGCGCATCCGATTGGTGTAGAACGCATAGAGCGCCGTGCCGGTTCCGCCGATCAGGTCACCGCCGCCACGATTCGCTGCAAGGCCAAACGCGTCGCCTCCCGCAGACCCTTCGGCATCCAAGCCGAGCGGCGCCTCCGGCGCCTGGTCCGGCTGCTTATCCGGCGTGGGATCCGGTTGATCTTTCGGTAGCGGCTCGGGCGTTTTCTCGGGCGGCGGTGGGGGCGGTGGCGGCGTTTCGGGCGGCGGCGGCGGCGGTGGTCGAATGATTTGCACGATTTGCACCGTCCGGGTGGTCTTGCCCGTCTTGGCATTCATCATGGTGTGCACGAACCAGATGAAGCCCAAGATGAATAACACGCCAAACACCGCTCCCGCCAGCCGTGAGAGATTGCGACGCACGGTGCGCTTGTCCGCCACGACTCACCGCTACTTGACGAGGCGTTGGGTCACTAACCCAAGTTGGGTGATGTCGAGTTTGCCGACGACATCGAGGACGTCGACGACCTTTTGATAGGGCACCGTCGAGTCCGCCTTCACGACCACCGGCAGGCTCGGATTCGTCGCCTTGGCCTGACGCAGCAGGTTTTCGAGTTCCGGGAGGCTCACCGGATAGGTGTCGAGAAACATGGTCCCATCGGCGGTGATGGTGATGGCCTTGGTCTGCGGCTTTGCCAAGGACGGCGTATCGCTCGCCTTCGGCAAATTCACCTTGATGCCTTGGACGGAAGCCGTCGTCATGATGATGAAAATCACCATGAGCACGTAGGCGAGATCCAACATCGGCGTGATGTTGATATCGTCGTAGACGTCCTTCTCCCCGCTGTCGATAGAACCTGACATGACGTCCCTCAGCTGTACTGTTCGGCGAGCAGCGTGACGAATTCGTCGACGAACACGCGATTATCGGCACTGATGGATTTGATGCGGGTGTTGAGCCAGTTGTAGCCGAAGAGCGCGGGAATCGCGACGGCGAGGCCCGCCACGGTCGCCGCCAAGGCTGCCGCAACGCCCGGCGCAATCGCATTGACATTGACGTCACCGGCCAGCGCGATCGCGGCGAAAGTGATCATCACTCCGATGACCGTGCCCAAGAGGCCCAAAAAGGGTCCGCCCGAGATGGCGATGGTGAGGAGCACCATTTGGCTCGAGAGACTTTGCTGCAACCGGGTCATCGTCCCATCCATCGCCGCACGGATGGCATCGATGGACTGGGGCGACATCACATAGGCACGCGCAGCGCTGATCGATTGCGCCGCGATTCGCTTGTTCACCTCGCTGATCCCGTGATGATAGAGCCGATACAGCGTCGAGGCGGCAAACTTGCTCTCTTCGTTGGCCAGGGCGCCTAAACCCGGCGCATCGTCGAGATCGTCGCTAGCGGTGTCGGGGGCGTCGAGCTTGGCGGTTTCGCCCGCACTCAAACGGCGGAATTCCGCTAGAAATCTGGCATTGGCTCCCTCGACCCGGCTCAAGGCAATGGCCTTGAAGATCATGATGCCGAGCGCGATCACCAACATGACCATGCAAATTCCGATCACCACCCAGCCATCGGCGGTGAGATTCTTGGCGATAGTGACGAAGTAGGAGGTCTGACCGCCACCCTCCCGTTGTCCGTCGGCGCCATAGAGCACGAGATTACCATCCATGGCCTGGCTCGCCTCCGAGGCCTTGATCCACGCGGCCGCTCGGGCAACCTTGGACACTTCCACTTCGTCGACGTCGCCGGTGAGGAATTTGGCGGCACCAGCCGAACCCACCGTGAACGTGCCGCCCACTTCGGCGAGGGTGAGCGGCGCGCTGCCGGCCGCAACCCCATCGACATAGAGTGTGAGCTGGCCGTTGCCCGCCGTCAGAGCCAGATGATGCCATTGGCTCATGGACAGATCCGCAGGGCTCGTCACCGTCACAGGTGCGCCGCCGAGCGCCGCTCGCGCCACCACTTTGGCGCCCGAGATATCGAGTTCCAACGACTTGGCGCCATCGATGAGGGCCAGCACAGCGGCATCCTGCGGCTTGTCGATCCGTACCCAGGCAGAGGCGGTCAGCCCCTGATTCGGTAACAGGCGTAGCGATGCCGTCGCAGGCACCGTGATAGCCTGTGTACCGTTGAATTTCGCGCCACCCGCGATCAGCGATGCTGGCGTCAGCTCCGCGGTGGAGGCGCTGGGATTGTTCTTATAGGCAGTGCCATCCAGCGGCAGGCCGGTGGTCTCCGCGAAGGACAGGACCAGTGTTTGTTGAGCATCGTAGGTACCCGGCACGTCCGCACCCGACTGCGCGTCGGGATTGCCGTAATAGGCGTAGATCTTATCACCCTTGGCGCCGCCCGTGAGCTGCGGCACTTGCACCCACAGCAGCGCGATCTGGTTTTGCGGATCGTATTTCTCGAAGTGGAATTTGAGCGGCGTCTTGTCGTCACCCGCGATCAGCCGGAAATCCGCGCCGTCCGGCTTGGTGTCGTTGAAGTAACTGAAATTGGCCAACGACAGACGCACCAGAACCGGCACGTTCTGCGGTGATGCGGCGATGTCGGCACCGGCCGGCGTCAGATCGAAACCGATTTCCTTGCGGTATTTCCAGTCGTTGCTCCACCAGGACGAGGCGGCGAGCGCGACGAGGGGCATCAGCGCCACAACACCCAAGCAATACTTGGCAATACCCTTCATCGGCCTCGGCGCTCCCGCACTCAGTTTCGGACCGTTATTGTCGATAACGCCCGTGATCTTTTTGTTACAGCGAGATGATTTGCGCACGCACCGTCATTGCCCCGCCGCCTTCTTTTGGCGCGCCAAGCATTCGCGATCGTCTTGTTTGCAGTTGTCTTCGCCCAAGCCCGTGACGAATACTTCGAGCCAGCTGAGCGCGCTCTGTGCCAGCGGCGCCGTTTCCTTGGCCGCGTCATTCGCTCCGGCCACTTCCGAGGTGCTGCTGTTCGTCGCGCCCGCAGCGACCGACGACACGCCGGAGAGGCTGGCCGCCAAGCCGCTCAGGTCGGACGGCACACCGGTCGCGGTTCCGCCGAAACTGATATTGAGGGCGCCGATGACGTGCGCGGCGGCAATGTTGATGTTGCCGGCCGCCGAGATACCGGCATCACCGGCGTTGACGGTGCCGACGGGCGCGTCCAGGTCGACGTCACCAGCCGGCACGCTGGGGGAAGTCTGGATGGTTTGAATGCCGCTGCCCGAAAGCGATCCCGAGTAGTCAATAGTCACCGAACCATCCGCATTGACCAACACTGTGGGTGGGGGAACGGAGATGGACGACTTGGACCCGTTGCCGGCATCGATGCTGCCCGTGTCGGACCAGATGAGAATATTGCCGCCACCCAGCGTAAAAATACGCGAGGCATTAACGTTCACGTCGCCTTCCGCAAAGATGTCGATATTGCCGGGACCCTCGGCAACGATACCGAGTTGCCCTGGTTGCTTGGGCTCCACACCGGTGGGCGTATAGGCGAGGCCGACATCGATCGAGCCGCCCGGCGCCAGGATGGAGATGTTCCCACCGCTCAAGGTGTAGATCTGGCTCGAGGTGAGGCTGAGGTCTCCCAAGTAGGGATTGGGACCGGACGACGTCGCATTGGGACTGCCGGGAAAGAGCGCATTGATGGCGGCATAGCCCTCGCTGAAACCGACGCCGGTACCCGCATTCGCAGCCCGGCCTGACAGTAACAGCTCGTTGAAGAATACATCGTCGATCAAGGGGGTCTGCTGGCTCAGCGAAAACTTGCCGAAGGCCGCTTCCGCCTGGGCCAACGTCAGGCTCGTCGCCGCGGTTTGCGCCTCCACATAGTTCACGAGCTGCGTTTGGTACGTGGAGGAAGGTTCGATGATGGCGGTGAGAAACGACGAATAGTCCGCGCCCGTGCCGCCACTGCCAACCGTGCTGCCGTAACCCACCGCAAGCGTCAAGTCGGCGCCGGAAGCGTTGGGTAAATTCGCATCGGCGAGATCGCCCGTCGTGTAGATCCCTTCGGCGAGGCCCAGATTGATATTGCGGCCAGCGAAAATATCCAGATCTCCCTGCCCGCCCACCGAAAGCTCACCCTGTGTGCCGGTATAGGTAATATCCCGACCGGCGGTGACGAGAGTGGTGTCGGTGGGTGACGTATTTTGGCCTTCGTAAGACAAATTCGTAATATCCAGCCCCGCCGAGATCTGCGCCACTTTGGGCAGGTATAGATAGAGATCCTCGATATCGCGGCCGGCCGTGACGAGCGCGGGCTGGGTGTCGCCCACGTGAATCGCGTCTTGGAAAGGAAGCAAGCCGCCGGCCTCCAAACCGCTGGTCGACAGGCCAACGGAGTAATCGGCAGCGGTAGGTACTGCCGCGCTATCCGCCATACTCAAGCTCGCGCCATTACCGATGAGGTCGATACCCGCAAACAGAGCGAGCTGCCCCTTGCTTGACGGAAAGAGGATCGAACTCCCACTCAAAATGATGTCCTGTTGCAAAGCCTGGATTGACAGATTCGCGGGCAGAACGACGAGTTCGGCGCCGTTTTGTTGAGAGGGCAGCTGTGAACCCAGCAGGACGCCCATGGGGCCGGCCTCCGGGTTGATATTCATTGTCACGTCGCCGCTCGTACTCGACAGAGCCAGCGAAGAGTTGGCGCTGTACGTGAAGAACAGGTTGCTGCTGTTGGTGACACTGATCCCTGCCGGGACGATGGTGGGGTTGTACACGGCGTCGACCTGCACCGACTGGCGAGCCCAGACGCTGATTTGCGCATTTCCGAGAGCGAAACTCGATCCCACCAATTGATCGTCCGCAGCCACTGAGGCCGCATACTCGAGGATGGGGGTCAGGCCGGCACTCGTCGTAACGGTTCCCAACCCGTCGGCGACATAGACCTGGGCGCTGCCGATGTCTCCCACGGCCGAGAGACGCAGGCCGCCGCCCGCCCCATAAAGGGTCGTGTTCCCATCCGGGCTACTATCGGCCGTCGCCGCCGATAAGTTGCTGATCTTACCGCCGGCCGTCACCGTCAAATCCCCGCCGCCCAGCGCACCCACATCCCACTCAAAACCGTCGAAATCGATGCCGTAACTACCAACACAACCCGACGCCGTCTTCGCGCACGTGTTGGCGGTCGCTCCGGTATTCGCTGTGCCTCTGACGAGCCAGCCGGTAACGCTATCATCGCCGCTGTCGGGATTCACCTCGCTCAACGGGGCACCGACCACGTCGGCGCCGGCGATGAGCTGAACATTGCCACCGTCGGTCGGATAGTTTTCCTGACTCGCATTTCTTCCCTTGCCCGTGGTTGCGGCAGTGCCGGCGAGACCGCCGGTGTAGACGGTGGCAGCCTGACCATTGCTTGCATACTGGAACTCGATATCGCCCGCCGCCGCCAGATTGATGTCACCGGTGCCGGTTCGGACGATGCTCTCCGGTCCTAGCACGAGCGCCGGTGGCGCCGACCCCGCGGCAAACGCTGACAACGGCAGCACCGTCAACGGGTTGGCGCTCGAGAGGTCCGCGCCCGCCACGAACATCAGGGATCCTGATGGCAAATTGGTGAGAGTAGTGCCCGAGTTACTCGAAGTGAAACCGTCGGAGATCGTCCCCGCAATGGTGAGTCCGCCGGCCGCGAGGACCGCCACATTGACGACTTGACCATTCGTGCTGTTGGAACTGAGGTCGAGCGAATTCACTGTCAGCGCATCGCTCGCGGAGGTGTCTTGCAGCTCGACCCCGGCTTGCACCACGAGCGGGGATGCGCCCGTGGTGGTCAACCGCGTCAAAATTGTGGTCGTCGCGGCCGACAGGAAATTCGTGGCATTGGACACCGCATTGGCGAGATCCGAATTGACCGTAGCCGAGGAGGTCGGTGTCAACAACACCGGCTCGATGATGACTTCACCCACTTGACCGACGTTGGCACCCAATCCGGGCAAGCCCTGGTTGATGGCCACATCGTCGGCTTGGATCAATGCCGGTGCGCGCAGCACGAGCTCACCCTTTTGAGCCGTGCCGTTCGTCGTAATCACACTGCCCGGGTCCAGCGTGATTGATCCCGTGGGGTTACACGTGGCAACGGCGCAATTCGCGGTCACCGCATTCAAGTCGATCTCACCCCCGCGTCCGGAGCTCCCGCTACCGTCGGCATGCAACTGCCCGGTGGCCTCGAGCGTGACCCCGACGCCGCCCGACAAATCAATGAGCCCACGCTCTGCAGCCGACGGGGCGCTGAGCACGCCAGCGATGTCGACGGTGCCGGAGTCCGCCGTCAAGGTGATGGAATTGGCCGTGACGGCGCTGCCGGAGGCGAGATCGAGGTCACCGGTATGGACACGCACGTTGACCGCGTCGCTGAAGCCCGCGAGTCCAGCGTTGGAGGTGAGACTGCCAAGGCCGCCGGTCAGTGAGCCCGCGTTGATGCTCAAGGTCCCACCCGTATTCCCCTGAGCGGCGCCATCGAGCGTGCCGGCCACCGTGGCGGTACCCGCGCTGGCGAGCAGCACCACACTCCCGGCCGGTGCCGTGGCGCTGCCGGCAACGCTGATGGAGGAGCCGGCATCGAGATTCAAATTACCTCCGGCCGTGAGCGTCACGAGCCCGCCGGGGGAAGCCGCGGTTTGGGTGACGGCCGATAGGGTCGTGCCGGCCGCATCGATACTGGCCGTGGGTGCAAGATGAAGATTGCCGCTGGCCGCGAGATTGACAACCCCCGACGGCGCGACGATGGCGCCCGCGTCATCGATCGAACCGGCGGTCAACGTCAGGCTGCCACCGACCAAGGTGGGTGGTGTCGTTCCTTTACTCGCGACGGTGGGCGCGCCCAAGGTCAGCGAGCCGCTCGCCGCCAGCGTGGTCCCTGACGCCGTGAGCGGACCCGGTTGCCCCGCCAATGACCCGCTCTGAATCACCGTGGCATCCGTTGCGATCGGGGCCGGCGTCACTTCGACGGCATTGACGGTCAAGTTGCCGCCGACATTGAAGTAGCCCGCGCCTTGTGTTTGCACCGCGCCGGCGACCTGCGCGGTCGTCTGCGCGAAGCCATTGACCGCAAAGACGCCTGCACCCACGGTGAGGGAATTTGTAATCATGGAAAGATTGCCCGCGCCCACCGTCGCCGCCGTGGGTGGATTCGCCGGATCGGGTGCGACATTGCCCCCAAGCGTCAGCGTATCGGCGCCGAAGACCGCGTTCCCACCGGTTTGATTGTCTATGGAAGCGCCGACGAAGGTGAGCGCGCTCAGGGTGGGCGTCGTACCGCTCGAATTAACGCCAAGCGACAACGGGGTGTCGATGTCGATGTCGCCGAGGCTCGCGAGGCGCACAGCACCGGCCTGCTGGAGAGCCGCCAATAAACCAGTGCCGATGCTCAACGTATCCGTCGAGGTTCCGGAACCGACGAAGGCAATGCTGCTCGAGCTCAATGACCAACTTGCACCCTTCCCATTGAGGGTACCGGCGAGCGTGATGTCGCCGGGTGCGTCGGCGACGAGGGCGCCGCCGGTACTCAGCGTCGCGCCGGACTGCACCGCGATCGCGGCATCGGGCGAGGTCGTGGTGAGAACGGTGATGGGAAGAGTGTTGGGGTTGCTGGAATTGCTCGCATTGCTCACGGCCACGCAGGTGCTCGTGCGGCAGACTACGGGCAACGTCAGGTCCGACACCCCGAGCAACGCCGCCTGGAACAACGCGTTGGGGGTGGTGGCGGTATCGGTGAGGATCACGTTGCTGACCGTCGGCAATGCGGTCAGCGCGGCGCCGTTCTTGCCGGACGTGGACTGCAACACGGCGCCGGCCTGGACGTTGATCGCCTGCTGTGCCACCAGTTCGATCTGATCCGCGGTGAGTTGCACGCCCGAGTCCACCGTGACGCTATTGGCCTCGACGGCAATACTGGTGTTATCCGTCACCGTCGAGGAGGTGGCCGACGCGACCGTCGTGGTCGGACTCAGCGAGGTAGCGACGCCACCCAAGGTCAGTGAACTCGCGTTCCAGCTTTGCAGCACGCTGCCGGATACTTGAATGTTGCCGTCGCTCGCCGCACCGGCGCCGGTAATTTCAAGATCGGGAGCACTGATGTTGATCTCGGCACCGCGTCCGCCGCTGGCCGCCGCGGTGAGCACACTGCCTTGCAGGTTCAAGGAATTGAAGCTCGCAGGTGTTACCGTCAGGGAGAAGGTACCGGCGTCCGCGGGCTCGGGCACCGGACCCGTTCCGGCCGCCGTGGCGATCGCGCCGAAATACGAGGAGGCGGAACTGATCGTGTAGGCGGAGAGTTCCTGCGCGTAGCCGCTGGGATAAACCGCGACGCCTTCATACTCGGTCAGACCGCTGGTGTGTAGACCGGTGGTTCCCGTCGTGAGGTAACCCGCGATGACCGGCGTTCCATTGGCGAGCGCTCCGATCTGGCCGCTGCTCGCACTGACGATCGTGGGTTCGAGTTGAATGAGTACCGCACCCTTGCCGAGCGCATAACGAGGCGGCAACAACGCATAGTAGCCGGCGGCAATGCCGGCGCCGCCCGACAGGTAAATCGTCTGACCGGGAACCGATTGGGTCGACTCTTCGGGATCGTAGGGACCTGCCTGGCCCTTCGTGGACGGTAAAATGGCATAGAGGTTCGGTATGCTGCTCAAGGCGGGATTGCTCGCAGTCGCGCAGCAAACCGCGTTCAAATTGTCATTGGAGCCGCCGGTGCCCGGCACCCACTCATAGGCATAGAGATCGCCCCCGCCCGTGATGTTCGCCGTGGCGCCGGCTTGCACGGTGACGGCTGGTGCCGACAGCGTGATCTGCTTCGTCGGCACGCTGGTGATCTGATTGAGGGCGCCAAACCCCGCGGCATTCGTCGTGGAGTAGACCCACTCGCCTTGATTGAGTTCTGTTTCACCGAACGGCACGTCGAGGCCCGCCCCGCTCACCGACAGGAGACTACCGCTCGCCAGCGTCAGCGAGTCATTCGCGCTTAGACTGATGCCACCGAAGGGCGCGAGCAGCGTGCCGGTGATGGATATGGTATCCGCGGAGATCGCGACCGACCCATCCGCCGAGAGCGGGGTTCCGGGTGACGCACCCGTGCTGCCGATCGACACCGTGCCCCCGCTGCCCTTCAAGGAGGTGATGGCGAAACTGGTGTATGTGTCGGGATAGACCCGCAGCCCGTCGATGGCGAGGCTGCCGGCGGTGACGATCGAGCCCTGGTCGGGACCCGAGGCATTTCCTGTCGCAACGCCCTCGAGCTGCACATCGCCGGCGCTCCTCAGCGTGACGTTCGCAGCGCCCGACAGCGTGATTTTCCCCAGTAAATTCAATTGCTGAGCCGCCACGGTCAAGCTGCCGGTTCCGGCCGACGGGGTCGGCACCGTGGTGCTGAAATCGCCTGTCACCGAATTACCGATCTCGATATAGGGGGCGCTCAACGACGAGCCCGCCTGGACGGTCAGCTCCGGCGAGTCGAGAATCAGTTGCTGCGCCAAGGAGAGTGACACTGCGCTGGTAGTGATTTCTCCGCCCGAACGTAAGGTCAGCGAATCGATGCCGGAATCAGCCAGTGTTTGGACCCCGAGGATCGCGAGGTTGCTGGAAGACGCACTCGGCATGCCCCCCGCCGTGCTTGCGACCAGATCGATGTTGAGCGTGCCCGCCGGCAGACTCGGTCCGGTCCCGAGGATCACACTCGCATTACCACGGACTAGATCGACTTCAAGAGAACCCGCAGCCGCATTGCCGCTGGTGCCGATGCCAGCCTGTGCCTGCAACGTTCCCAAGAGAGAAATGGATTCAGGCGAACTGACGGTCAGCGAGCCGCCCGCGCTTGCCACGATCTCGCGCGTAGTACCCGTGACCAACGACGAGTTCGGTACGTCGAGGGTGGCGCTCGTGCCCTGGATGTTGATCGTTGACCCGGATTCGGCGATCACGGTACCTCGGCCGGCAGCCAGCGTCACGCTGCCGCCGGACATGACCGTGCCCGAGAGCAACCCCTGGTCATTCGGTGTCGATACCGACGTGCCACTGACGTCGAGCACCGCCGTGGGCAGCAGGTCAATGCCCAGAGTCGACACGTAGCCGGGATCCGTGACGCCCGACGTATCGCTGGGGTCCGCTTCAGCCGGGGCGGGGATAGAGACATTGATATGACCTCCCGGCGCGCTCAAGGTCCCGGCAACCGTCACACCACCCTCCCCCGTGAGCGCGATTGTCCCGCCCGGCCCCGTTAAGATGGAAGCTCCCGACTGCACATCGAGGGTACCGAAGGCGGTGCTGCCCAGCACCTGATCGTCCGCCTCTCGAATGACGCTGAGGGTCACGTCGGTGATCGGCCTTTCATAGAGCGGCAACACAGTCATCGCCGTGAAACTCGAGATCGGCGTGCCCGTGGCCAAGGAGAGATAATTGGGATTGAGCGCGAGCGTAGCGGTCTCGGCGTTGATCGCTGTCCCGGAAGCTACCGTGAGCACATCCGTAGTCGCAAAGGACTCAACCGCCCCAGTTGCCGTGAGGTTCACCGAAGAGAACCCGTAATCGGAGAACAGCGGCGCATAAAGTTCGAGGACCGGGCCGGTGGTCGAGTTCAAATCATCGACGCGCTGCGCCTCCGTCCACGCTCTGCCGGTCCCTTGCGAAATCTCCAGGCGTGGAACGTCCAAGTTGAACGTGCCTCCGGTCGCCGTGCCCGTGGCGAAACCCTCGATGGACAAGCTTTGACCGAATTGCAGCGCCGCCTGCGCGGGACTCGCGTTCAGGGTGATGGTGCCGCCCTTTCCATAGGAAACCGTGCCGCCCGATTCGAGCCAGGCGCCCCCGTTCGCTTTGAGCGAGACATAGTCACCGAGGACCAGCTCGCTCTGCGGCGACGTCAACTGGAGAGTTATCGCGCCGGCGTTTTGGTAGAGAGGCGCCGTGCCGATTCCGTTCGTGGGTGTACTGTCGTTGGTCCATTGGCCGCTGACATCGAGCGTGACTCCCTCACCGATGCCGATGCCCTGTCGCTGGAGTGTCGCAGAGCCCGACGCCGCCGAAGTCCCGGTCGGTGTGGGATCGACGATGGACGGCACATTCTCCAATGACAGCGTCCCCGCGACCGCCGTCACGTTGGAGTCGACATCGAGTCGCGGCGCAATCAGCGAGAGCGATGCGCCGGGAGTAAGAGTCAACGGCAAGCCAGCCGGCAGTGAAATGCCGGAGTTGCTGTAAATGGTGGTGTTGGTAAAGCCATCATTCGTGAGATAAGCGGTTGGCAGCTGCAGAGTCGCAGCGGGCAGAGGCGTGCCGTCAGCGACGACAATCGGGGTCGGCGCGGCGGCAAGGCTTACGCTCGGCGCCAGGTAGTCGAGAAACGTGGCCGTGGGGACCGGCTCGCCGATGATGAGCGTGCCCCCCACCGCCGGAGCACTTCGCTGATACGGTCCGTTGACCGCGGTGGCCTGCAAGGCACCACTCAAAGCCAGGCTCGGGGCCGCGAATTGGACGCTCCCCGCGCTCGCACCCTGCACATAGGATGACTCGTAGGTACTGAGGCCGGGCGTCGGAATGACCTCTTGAATGCCCCACTTATCATAGCTTTGCGTAAACGTGGGGTTGACCACACCGGTGTAGCTCAATAAGGGATTGGCGCTGCCGATATCGTAAAGCTGTCCGTTCGCCCCGATGAGCTTCGTGGTTTGAATGCTACCCGCGAGGTAGGTCGTGTAACCGCCCGAGACGTTGATGCTCGCACCGGGACTGAACACCACATCGCCATTGGACTCGAACTGGGCGGTTCCACCCGCCTCGGTGCGCTGGGCGATGTTCTGGCCCACCGCCGCGATCGCAGAGGTGACGTCCGCGATGGGGGTTCCAAGACCCCCATCGGCGCGGACGTCGACGGTCACCGTCACCGTGTTGTTGGACGTCGATTGCAAGGGGCCGCCGCGTTGCGTCGGATCGTTGGCGAACTCGTTGGAACGAAGCTGCACGGTCACCAGGTTGGCATCCATCGGCAATTCGGCATCGCTGCCGGAGAGATTGATGGTCGTGCCCGATTCGACCCGGATTTGTGCGCCGGGATCTACCGTGGACTGAATGCCAGGCGCTGGATTCGTCGTCGCACCTTCGGCCAGTGGCAGCACGTAGTCGCTGCCCCCTGCCGTCACCGTGAGAATGCCGCTCGGCGCATTGATCGTCCCACCGTGCATCAGGACCTGTTCGCCCGTGATGTTGATCTCGGACGCCAACTGGGTTTGCGCCGGCACGGCGGTGGTCGTATCGGAATATTCCGGCAGTATCTCCGTCAAGCTGCCGCTGCCGAGTTCCACGGTGCCGCCACGCGACGCGTTGAACGTGGTGCCTGGGGTGTAATCCGTCAGCGTGTCAGCGGCTTGTAGCACGATCGAGCCGTTCGCACTGACGCTGGTGGTCGCCGACACCCGGCCATCCTGATTGACCATGAGGCCGGTCAGGGTGACGTTGCCGCGGGGCGTCGATATATTTCCGGACAGCTGGTTCGCCGCGGTTCCGCCGCCATCCACTTCGACGACGAGACCGCGGAGGTCTGCTTGATCGCTGGCCTGCAAGTACAGAGTCTGTCCCGCCGCGAGGATGACCTGACCGTCGGGCGCACTCAAACTTCCTGCGTTGCTGACATTGGGCGCGGACAGCAGCAAGCGACCGCCGTCGGCGGCCGTCAGTTGCGCGCCGGATTGCACGGTGATGTTCCCGGAGACGATGGGGTTTCCCGAGCTGTCGACGAACGGCTGCAAGGCCGCTTGCCCCGACAAGGCGGGCACCAAAATACCCGCAGCGAAATTCGCATCGGTCAAATTGAGCGACGACGCCAGCAGTCCGCCGACGTTCACGGTGGCGCCGTTGCCGAACAGGAAGCCGTTGGCATTGATGAGGTAAATCTGACCATTGGCGGTGAGCGCGCCGAAGATGCTGCTCGGATTGGTGTCGTAGATCCGGTTGAGTGCGATCGACGTACTCGACGGTTGGACGAAAGTCACCTTGCCGCCCGCGCCGATGTTAAACGAGGACCAATTGAGTGTCGCAGTATTACTGGTCTGTGAGACCGATAGCGAATTCCCGGATTGAACGGCCGACGCGGCACCGGAGGTCACGAAACCTTTCACGCCCGTGCCGCAGCTCGTGGCGACGCAGGGCACGGGCAATGACACGCCCGCCACCGAACGAGCACTCCAATGCGCCAAGGCGACCAGGAGGATCCCGATACGCACACCAGTCCACAAAGCTCGTTTCGCTTTTGAACACATCAACGAAAGTTACTCACACAATATGACAAGGCCATGGCGTCTAGAACGATCCCCGCAACAAGAAGAGGATCCGCGACTGCCCCGCGAGGGTGGCGGGACCCGAGGCCGGGCAGCCCGATGCGGCAACGCTGGATAGATCGGTAGCCGAATCCAGCGCTTTCGCCCACGTAAAGGACCCCGTGACCTTCTCACCCGGCAACACATCAAACCCGCCGCCGACACTGCGCAGGTGAAGACCGGTGCCCGACGGTTCGCAGGCCAGCGAATCGATGACCCAGGTGCGGCCCGCATCGAAGAAGGCGAAGGCATCGCCGAGCACCCGCTCATGGGCATGCCAGCCGGGCGAAAAGACCTGCACCGTCTCTTTGAGACCCTCGTCGCCCAGTACTTCCGATTCGAGATACCCACGGACCCCGTCCACACCGGCGATGGAGAAATTCTCGTTCGTAATCAGGGGTTCAGCCGCCGCCTGACCGGCCGCACGCAACCGAATGCGGAAATCCAGCGGCAGCTTGATTTCGAAGGCGAGGTCGCCGCGCAGATAGAAATAATTGTCCCGCCCCTCGGCGCGATCGTTGGCGAAGGCATTTTGATTGTTCACGACGCCGCGCGGACCGGCGTTCGCCGCAAGGTCAAAGGTCGTGGACAGATGATCGCTCCGCCACAGGCCCGCATAAGCAAAGGACATGTTGAGGTAGGTAATCGGCGTATCGTCGGAGGTCGTCGCGTTTTGATTGATGAGATTGCGGAAATGCTTGTAATCCAAGCCAAACGTCACCGATTGATTCGAGCCCGCCGTGGCGAGGAAGGGATAGGCGAGCCTCAAGCCCGTGATCTCACCGATGCCGAGAACACCGAGCGTGCCCACCGCCGCCACGTTGCTGTTGGAATTGATGTACTGGAACGAGGGTTGAAGACCTGATTCAAGGGGATGGAACACGTAATTGGCTGCGAACACGCGGACCTGATCGAAGTTCTGCGGCGTGAATTGATATTGAAGGGCGAACGTATCGAACCGCCCAAAGAGATCGCCATAGCTGACGCTGGCAATGGAACGGAGCGAACTGGTATCGAGCGACGCCTGGTTATTGATCTCCAAGCTGCCATGCAAGGGTAAATGATCGTTGACCTGCAGCGAGAGATCCACGGTTCCGGGCGCGGAGCCCGCCTTCAGGATAGGTACGACCGAGCGATCCGGGCTTTCCGTATTAACGGCGGACAATTGCTCTTGAAGCTCCGACAAGTGCAACACCGTGCCGGGCTTCGCTGCCGGAAGCGCCGCGATGACATCGCGTTCGGGAAAATAGTGGGCGCCACCGATCTGCTCGCGTTCGACCCGGCCCTCCGTCACGCGCAGCCGCACCAAACCGGCACTCACCGACTGAGGCGGAATATCGACGAAGACCGTGCCATAACCTCGGTCGTGGTACAGAGTCTCCAAAGCGATACGTGCGGTTTCGACATCCTTGATGGTCTTTTCGGGACCCAGCAGCGGATACAGCACCCGCTCGATGTCGCGGTTGGACAGCACCGTGTTGCCGATGACTCGATACTCATCCACGGCAAAGTGTTGCTCCGGCTTCTCAGCCGCCGGTTCTTCCGCCGAGAGGACGGCCGTACTCATCAGCAAACCGATCGCGAAAGATACGAGTGACGGGCGCAAGAGCCCCACACAGACTAATCTAATCCCCATCAAACCAGCTTATCGTCCCAGTGTTTCATTCTCATGCCACTTGGCGGCCTCTTGCCACATCGGAGAAATGAACCGACGCGCGGGGCGCGCAACGCCGAAAAAAAATGGCCTCCCGGGAGGGAGGCCATTTATAACGACTTAGGATTTTTCTTGCGATACCTAACCGTTGCTTTACCTTAAAGGAAGGCCGGTACGGCGCAGCTATTCTTATTCCGCGTAAAAGGATTGATGTAAATGGTCTTTCCATTGTTCACGGAAGCAGTGCTCGAAACCGGAACGTTGGGTGTGTTCACCGATGATGGAACTGCCAAGACATCTACCGCACCTGGCGCAGTCGCCTCCACGGAGAGTTTCGTCTTTAGGAAAGCAATGAGATTTTGCGTATTGCTTGGCAAGGAACCGAGGTTCGGGCCCGTGACCGCAGTTGCCTCGAACCAATCGTTATAGGCACCCGCCGCTGCCGCCAAATTCGAAGGCTGCACCCCGTTGATGGCCACCAACGTCAAGTTCGGATAGCTGGCATTACCGGCGTTATCGATCGAAGCGTAGGTAATCGCACCCGGGATGCCATTGGCAGCCGCGAGCACGTTGCCCGTGGAGAAGTAATCGGCAGTACCGCCGGTGGACTCCTGAATTGGGCTCACGGAAGCTTTATTGCATTGGTCGGTCGTGAAGAAGATATCGGTGGCCGTGCGGCTCCCCGACCCCTGCTCCCGATTGACGATGGTGATCGGCAACCCGGCCGAGGGGGCGTTGCCGTTCACATCCGTCACGGTGCTCCAGTCGGAAACGCTTCCATTGAGGATATTGGTGATGGTTTGGTAGGGTAACGCCAGTGACGCGGTTGATGAACCCTGGCCCGACGTGCCTTCGGTGAATCCGCTGCTGGTGTTCACGAAAATGCCGAACACTTGGTCGAACACAGCGGTCGTCGCGAGAGCGGCTAATTGCGCCGACGTCGCGTGACCATACACCGAGGTCTTATAAGCCGACGGATAATTATTGCCGATCAGCTGCCCTGGCTCCACATCCGTGATGCCGAAATACACGGGGGCCTTGAAAACGCCACTGCCGAATGAATCGTCGATACCGTTCAGCGCACTGGAGCCCGAAATTGCCACGGTGTAGGGGCTGCTGGAACTGGTGGTGGCGGTCAGCAGCATCTGATTGATGCTGGACCCGGTGACGAGCGGCAGAGCGCCCGTGACCGAACCGCCTTCATCGCGGTACCAGACCGTATACACGTCGGTTCCATTTGCACCCGTAAACAGGCCACTGGCCGGCGTGCACGACACCGCAAAGAAATTCGTATCGCCCGTGCTGCTGAACAAAGAATAAGAACCACCGCACAGTGTCTTCTCCAAGACACCGAGAACGCCGTTCACTGCAGCCGACGAGCCGGCCATGTACAGCGGATACTGAGTAGCCTGCGCCTGAGCCGGGGTGGGCGCGGTCGCATACGTGGAACCGGCGGCCAGTACGCTCGCGATGGCGACTGCCAATTTGAGGTTAGAAACCATAATCAACTCCTAATTATAAAGAACTGAGTCAACCCGGGGTCGATCAAGCCTTTGATCGACGGCGAGCCACGCCGGTGAGCCCGAGCAATCCACTTCCCAACAACCACACCGCAGCTGGGAGAGGTACGGGTGGCGGAGAGGTGGTACCGCCGTTCAGGCCCACGAGCGACAGGCCGGCATTCGATAGGACCGCAGTTTCCTCGGCCGTAGATGAGACAATTGTGGTAGTCGCAATCGGACTTCCGGCGGTAACCGCGAAGAGAGTCGCTGCCGTAGTGCTGCTGTTGTAGTTGAGAACCCCTGCGCCGCCCCAGTACGCGATGCCCTGCGTACTAAAATAGTCGAACTGGCCGGAGGTTGTTGGGTTGCTGCCTTCAATCGAAGTCGCCGTGGTGGTGGGGAGAAGGGAATTAATAGCGTTGATGGTGGATCCGAGCGCAACAGAGAAAGTTACGAGACCGGATGGATTAATTTGGGCGAGACTACTCGTGTCGTTGTTTAACGCCGTCGTCAGAAAGGTCGCGCGGCCGGGGGTTTTGAAATTTGGGATGGTGGCATTACCCGTGTACGCGCCCCCCAAAATACCAAAGTCGACCGTATCGCCTGCCGTATCGGCGGCGTAAAAGGCTTGGAAGTTCGGATCGGTTGCGAGAACTGTGCCGGTATAGGTACCGCTCTCCAGTTTGCTCAAGCTGATGCCCGTGTCGCCCGCGTAGGACGCAACGGCAGCGGTGCCCGCGGCGTTGATGACTTCCGCGAACAGGATGGCATCCGAACTGCCGGAGGTGAGTGAAGCAATGGATGCATGGGCGGCCATGCCGGCAAGGGTTAAGGCGCTCGCTGCGCCGGCTTTCAAGGCTATGTTCATGTAGTAAGGCTCCCGATGTGGAAATAATTCGGCATCACTTCGATTGATACACGGCGCGTCAACAGCACTCCCTCAGGACAGGGAGACGGGTTCGCAATCGAGTTGGCGATCGAAGTGCGTGTATGTTGATGACTTCGTATGGCATCAAAATGATGGAAATGTGAAGGTTTTCACACATGGGCGTGAGCAAACGCCGACTCAGTGGTCGTTTTTCGACACTTTTTATGATTTCACTTTCATATGTATTTCATATGAAATACATATAGCTGTATCTGTCGCGCCGAACGCCTCTGCTGAGGACGAGCGGCTTACGAACGCACACTCACGTAGAGTGCGCGTATGGACACCGTCGAAACCGCCATCGAGCTTTTCAGGCGTGGTCGATTGCGCGAGGCCGAAATGATGATTGCGCGCCGGTTGGAGCGTGACCGAAACGATGCGGATGCGTTGTCACTGCTGGCCGAAATGCGGGCTGCCGCTGGACGCAACGATAGCGCCGTCGAAGTGCTGACCCATCTGATCGCCCTAAGGCCGAATGATCCGGCGTCGAGGCGCCGGTTGGGTGGTGTACTCCTCGCGCTGGGGCGCGCCGAGGAAGCCGTTGACGCCTTCGACATGGCCATCCGGATAGAACCCGACAACGCTCGCGCCCACAATAACTTAGGGAAGGCGTTGCTCGTGATCGGGCGACGAGCGGAGGCGATCGCAAGTCTCGAAGAGGCCCTGCGCTTGGATCCGCGCTATGACATCGCGGCCAGTAATCTAGGGATGGCATACAGCGCGGACGGCCATCCAGCGCGCGCGCTCGACTGGTATGAACGGGCGCTTGCCACGACGCCCAATCTCGTGCAAGCGTGGGTGGGCCGCGGCGCGGCGTTGGCCGAACTTCAACGCTTCGATCTTGCGCTCGCGAGTTTCGGGAAGGCGCTGCAACTCACACCCCAAGATCCCTTGATCCTGACGCAGCGGGCCGCCGTCCTCTTGTTGATGGAACGTGCTCAAGAATCCCTGAGCGCCAGCGATCACGCCTTGCAAGTCGATGCCAACCTGGCGGCCGCGCACAACGTGCGTGCCGGCGCCTTGCGGCGCTTAGGCCGGCGTGCCGACGCCGTGACCGCGTTGCGACGGGCTGTCGCACTTGCGCCCCAAGATGCCGAGGCGTGGAGCAATTTGGGCACCATCCTGCATGAACTGGGCGAGTTCGAGGAGGCGGTGAGTGCCTGCCGCCGCGCCGTCGACAGTGATCCTGGGAGCATCCAGGCCCGCACCCGCTTGCTCGCACGGCTCATTCCATCGGTCCCGCGATCGGCGGAGGACGTCGTCGTGTCGCGTCGGGCATTCGACACGGAGCTCACGGGGTTGACCCAATGGCTCGGCAACCGCGCGCTCAGCGCGGACGACACGCTATTGGTGGCTCAGCAGCAGTTTTTCTATTTGAGTTATGAGGAGGTATCCAATCGCGCCCTGTTGCAACACTATCGTAGCGCCGGCGCCGCACGGCTGCTCAATCTAGGCGATCTCAATCTAAGCGATGTGTTGGCACCATGCACCCGACCCGCGGCGCCGTGCGGCATCGGTCGTGTCAAGCTCGGCTTCGTCTCGGCTCATGTTCATGATCACTCTGTGTTTCATGCCATCTTGCGCGGGTGGCTCGAGTGTCTGGATCATGGCCGCTTCGAGCTCACGTTATTCAACTTAGGTTTGCGCCACGACGCCTGCACGGATGCCGCCGTGGCGGCCTGCGACCGCGTCGAGAGCGGCCCCCGGAGGGTTGCCGATTGGGCCCGGTGCATCCGAGATTGCGAGCTGGATGCAGTGATTTTTCCGGAGATCGGCATGCATGAGGCCACCCTCGCGCTCGCCGGCTTGCGGCTCGCGAGGCACCAATTCGCTGCCTGGGGCCATCCCGAGACCAGTGGGCTCCCCACCATCGACGGCTACCTGTCGGCAGAGCTCTTCGAGCCGCCGGAGGCAGAAGTTCACTACGCCGAGCGTCTCATCAAACTGCCGAACATGGGAGTCTATTGTCGTCCCTACACGGTCGAACCCACAGCCGTGGATCTCGCGAAACTCGAAGTCGACCGCGAGGGCCCCCTGCTCATTTGTCCCGGCGTACCGTTCAAGTATCGGCCGCAGCATGACGGGATTCTGGTCGAGATCGCGCGCCGGCTGGGGCGTTGTACGTTCGTATTTTTCGATCATGAGATACCGGAACTCAGCCGCAAGCTCGAGGCGCGCTTGGCCGGGGCGTTCACGCAAGGTGAACTCGATCCACAGCGATACCTCAAGTGGATACCTTGGCAGCCTCGTGCGTCGTTCTTCGGCTTGCTGGGTCGAGCGGACGTCTTCCTCGATACCATCGGTTTCTCAGGGTTCAATACGATGATGCAGGCTGTGCAGTGCCATCTCCCGTGTGTCACTTACGCGGGGCGCTTCATGCGAGGACGTCTGGGCAGCGGGATTCTTGAGCGAATGGGGATCTCTGAGTTGATCGCGCGCGATGCGGATGAGTACATAGAGCTCGCCCTCAGGCTGGCCACCGACGCGAACTACCGTGAGTCGATCCGTGTGGCAATGAGCTTGGCTGAGCACCGCCTGTACGAGGACACCACCGCCATCGATGCGCTCAGTGAACTGCTATCGGGCCTGCACGCCTAGGGCCCCGGTCTGTCCCACGTGGACATCGGCCTGAATGCCTAAGGCAAGAGCCCATACACGTCGAGTTCACCGGCCACCGTGGTCGAACCTGGCGCGCCGCCAGTGTTGTTGCCGCGCGTACCCACATACACCTTGCCATTGGCCACCGTGGGCACGGTGAACTTGATGGCGTTGCCGGCGGCATTGGCCGCGACGGTCCCGCTGTCCCACAGCTCCGTGGCAATGTCCTCGGCATCATGCGCATAGAGAACGCTGGATCCACAGCTGGTCGCATGACCGATGCAAAAGTTTGCATTGTCCAAGGTCCAGACGATGCCGTTTGCCGTACCGGCGGCGGACACGGACGGGCTGCTGCCGCCAAAGCCATACACGTGGCTGGATACGGCGGACAGCGTCATTGCCGGGATCGTGGGCGTCAGCACGAAGTCGGAGAGCGGCCCTACGCTGCCGCTCAAGTAGAAATTCGAGTTCCAATAAGCGCCCGTGGCATACACCGGGTAGCCGAACGCGATTTTTTGAACCGCCGCGCTGTCACCGTAGCCGCCGAGCATGGCGCGATTCAAGAGATACAGCGTCCCATCCTTCCCGCCACAGAGGATGAGCTGGCTGACCGGGCTCGATGCCGGCAGATCCGCGAGGACGGCAGCGCCGCCCGCGCCGAAGTCCTTGTCACCGTTGGCGTCGGTGGCCTGATCCGACGGTGTAAAATACTGGGAAAGCTGGAGGGTGGCGCTCAACTCGAGTAGCGAATCCCCATAATCCGAGTTCGGCGCGGGCGATGCGTTGGCGTCGAAGCCGCCGTTCCCGGTCACGAGGTAAAGATTGCCGTTTGCATCGGCGGCCGGCGCCCCGCCGCTCATCCACACGCCGGCCTGCTGCGTGTCGGGTGCGGTGTTGAACACCGACACTTGGGTGAACCCGGCGGCTCCATAGGAATAACCCATGACCCAGCCATACCAGGGCGGTACATCCTCATGCGCCGCCCACGCGATGTACACCACACCGTTCACCAAGGCGAGCGCCGCACGTTGATTTTCGGGGCCGGGATTGAAGGCCACCGACGTGCCGCCGTCGCCGATGCCCGGATAACTTGCTGTAATGACGACCGGAGAGGCGTGCTCTTCGCCTCCCGTGACGAGATCGATCGCGTGCAAGCGCTGATAGAACACCGTTTGGCTCGAGTCGACTGATTTCGACACCACGTAGAGGATCCCGCTCGACGGATCGATCACCGGTGTCCCCGTCACACCCACTTCGGGCGACGAGTCGCCTGATCCCTGCCCGACCAGGAAGTCCGTGGGAGCATCCGGCACCGGCGTCTCACCGCTCGACGCCCCATGCGCTACGTCGATCAGGCTCACCGACCATAGAGGCGTACAGGGGATCGCGTCGGCATCGAACGCATACACACTGTCATGTTCGGTGGCGACGAAGACAACGTTGTGATGGGCGCCATTGACCACGAGGTTCGCCACCCAGAGCGGTTGCGCGTAGACGGCTCCATCGACGCTGCAGGAAAACAGTTTGCCGAAAGTCGCGGCGCTCACCGTACTCGGCGTGAGCGCGAACTCCTGGGTATTGGCGCCGTCGCGCGCCAGGTCATTGTGATAGGTATAGACGCCGCCGAGATTGGTCACCGCCGCGACTGCCGTGCCCGAGAGGGCCGGATAGGCAACGCTGGTCGCTGCGATGGCGTGACTGCCGGCGGCCGTTCCCGGCGTAAACAATCCCGAAGCGCCGATGACTCCGACGGTCGCGTTGCCGCCCGCGACTCCATCCACCGTCCAGGTCGCCGCGCCGCCGCCCGGAACGGTCGCGTCGAATTGTTGAGTTTGCGCCGGCGTCAGTGCAGCCATGGCGGGCGTAATCGTCACGGTGCCGCTGACGACGGTCACCGACGAGGTGTTGCTGATACCGCCGGCGCCGCTACAGGTGAGCGAAAAGGCCGCCGGCGCTGAGAGGGCGCCGGTGCTCTGCGTGCCACTGGCCGGTTTCGTGCCGCTCCAAGCGCCCGAGGCCGTGCAGGCCGTAGCGTTGGAAGAACTCCAGCTCAAGACCGCTGCACCGCCGGCCGGCACCGTCGTCGGACTCGCCGTCAGCACCGCGGTCGGGACCACCGAGACGGCGACGCTGGCGGGAGCGCTGGTGCCTCCCGCACCGGTACAGCTCAAGGCATACGTCATATTGATCGTCAGCGCCGCAGTGACTTGGGCGCCGCTCGGCGACTTTGTTCCACTCCAGCCGCCGGACGCGGTGCACGCGGTGGCGTTGGCCGAGGTCCACGTCAGGGTGCTCGAACTGCCGGCCGTAACCACCAGCGGCGAGGCCGACAGCATCGTGGTCGGCACCACATTCACAGTGGCGCTGGCGGGAGTACTCGTGCCGCCGGGACCGGTGCAGGTAAGGACATACGTCGCGCTGCTGGACAACGGTCCGGTGGACCGAGTGCCGCTGGCGGTGAGCGCGCCGCTCCAGCTACCCGAGGCGGCGCATGATGTCGTGTTTGTAGAGACCCACGTCAAGGTGGCACTCGATCCGCTGGTGAGCGTCGCCGACGACACGGTCAGTGTTGTAGTCGGGGCCGGTACCGTGGGAGAACCACCGCCACCACAGGATGCCAGCAGGACCAGCCCCAAGGCCGGCCACCGAGAATGGGACCGCATACTCGCATCCTTAAACGGGCACAAGAATCCGGCGCGGAGTCTTGCAAACAAGCTGCGAACCTAGCGACGAATTACTACAGAGACATGACACATCGGAGCTCCCAGCGGGCGAGACGGTGACGCTGCGGTGAGTTATGGTTCGCGTATGACGAATGTTAACGCTCAACTCAATCAGGCATATACGCTTCAAAGAAGGGGCCGATTGGCCGAGGCCCGGCAGATACTTGAAAGCATCTTCCGATCACAGCCGGGTAACCTCAGTGTGGTCTACGCGTTGGCCATGATCGCCGCTCAGTCGAAGGACTTCGAACGGGCGCTCAATCTGTTCGACCGGGCGCTCACGATCGATGTTCGCAATGCTGCGACGTACTGCAATCGCGGGCTCGCCTTGCATGAACTCAAACGCTGGGAGGAGGCGCTCGCAAGCTATGACCGAGCCATTGCACTCAAAGCCGACTACGGATTGGCGTACTTCAATCGCGGCAACACCTTGAAAGAGTTAGGCCAACCCCAGGCGGCATTGGCGAGCTATGAACGCGCCATTGCGCTCCAACCCGGTCTTGCCCAAGCTCATTACAATCGTGGCGTGGTTTTGCAAGAACTCGACGACTCGAGCGCCGCCTTGGCCTGCTACGAGCGGGCCATCGCGCTCAAAGCAGATTACGCCGAAGCTCATTACAACCGCGGCGTTGTATTACACACCCGAGGGTCGTGGATTGGCGCACTCGACAGTTACGAGCGGGCGATCTTGCATCAACCCCGCCACGCCGCTGCCTACTCGAACCGAGGAGTCGTGTTGGGTCTTCTCGGGTTGCAGAGTGCTGCGCTCCAAAGCCTCGATCTGGCCATCGCACTCGAGCCGGGTCTTGCCGGCGCCCACTTCAATCGGGCTCAGGCGCTCATTGACCTGAAACAGTACCCTGCCAGCATCGCGAGCTTCGATCGAGCGCTGGCGCTCGGCAGCGACCGCGCGGGGCTCTACGGCAGCCGGCGACACGTGAAAATGCAACTCTGTGACTGGCATGACTACGAAGCCGAGAAGCGCGAACTCGAGGAGCGGCTAGGCCGCCGCGAACCGGCCTCTCCGCCCTTTCACACGCTGGTTATGTCCGGTTCGGCGGCGTTGCAACGGCTGGCCGCCGAATCATGGATCCACAAGCAGCACCCACCCATCGCAATCAAGGCTCCCGATCGGTATCCGCGCCGCGACAAGATCCGGATCGGATACTTCTCCGCCGACTTTCATGGTCACGCGACGCTCTATCTCATGGTGCGCTTGTTCGAGATGCATGATCTCTCCTCGTTCGAAATCCATGTGTTTTCGTTTGGGCCCGACACCGAGGACGTCCAGCGCACCCGGGTCCAATCCGCTTGCACGCGCTTCTACGATGTGCGTCAGCGATCCGCCATCGATATCGCCAAGCTCGCGCGTGATCTGAACATCGATATCGCCGTGGATTTGAAGGGACTGACCCAATCCAGCCGGCCAGACATTTTCGCCCACAGAGCCGCACCGATCCAGGTGAGTTACCTGGGCTACCCGGGCACCCTGGGCGCCGGCTACATGGATTATTTGATCGCGGATCGCACGCTGATCCCCGAGGGCCATGAGCGCCATTACTGTGAAAAACTGATTTTCATGCCGAACAGTTACCAAGTGAACGATGCGACGCGGGTCATCGCGGACACCGTGTGCTCGCGCGAGGAGCTCGGACTGCCGCCCACCGGTTTCGTGTTCTGCTCCTTCAACAACCCGTTTAAAATCACTCCCGACATCTTCGACCTATGGATGCGGATACTTAAGAGAGTCGATGGCAGTACGCTCTGGCTGTTCGAGGACAATTCGATCGCGGCCGACAATCTGCGCCGGGAAGCGTCCCAACGCGGTGTGGACTCGGCGCGCCTCGTCTTTGCGCCCCTCATGCCCCTGCCCTTGCATCTTGCCCGACACCGCGCGGCCGACTTATTTTTGGATACCTGGCCCTACAACGCGCACACCACGGCGAGCGATTCGCTGTGGGCCGGCCTCCCCGTCTTGACATGCGCAGGGGAATCCTTTGCGAGTCGCGTGGCAGCGAGCTTGCTCACCGTCTTAGGCATGCCCGAACTCATTACCACATCGTTCGAGCAGTACGAAGAGCTCGCGGTCGAGCTTGCCACGCATACACAGCAGTTGTCTCGATTACGGGAAAAGCTCCATCATCAACGATTGACCAGTCCTCTGTTCGATACAAAGATCTTCACCAAACATCTTGAAAGCGCCTATCGCGCCATTTATGAGCGTCTTCAGGCCAACTTGCCACCGGCGAACATTGCCATTCCCCCATGAGCACCCAGGTGAGGAAGGAGCGCCATCGACCGCGACATCGGCCGCGATGCCGTCCCTAACTCAATGTCGTCTGGGTGCACGCCAATGCCGGTGCCGGGAGAAGCGCCGGCTCCAAGTGCCTGAGCGGCGACAAGAATTCCTCATAGTGTCGCCAACGTCCGACCGAATGCGTATTGATCTTCTGGCGCGCCTGCCACTTGCTGAAAGTGTTCACCGTACGGCTGCTGCGATGGAACTCGAGACAATTCGGATCCCAGGGCAGGCCAAGGAACTGCAACATGCGGCGGCTCACGGCCGGCGGATCCGTCACCAGGTCCTCGTATTCCACGTCGAGCATGACACCTGGCGGTAGGAGTCGGCGCCAATGCGCGAGCACTCTCGAGTACTCGCCGTAATAATGGGCGAGATGCTCGAGATCATTCGCATAGGTATGCACCGCGCCGAAATCCTGAAAATAGATCGATAGGCAGGTATCAATGGGATGGCGCCGCAGGTGGATGAACTTGGCATTCGGTAGCACCGCGTGAATCAATCCCAGATACAGAAAATTACCCGGCATCTTATCGACCACCCGCCTCGCGCCCGGACCCAGTTCGTCGAGCACGACCAGATACTCGTCGGCCAGCCTCATCAACCGCTCCGGATCGAGCTCGCTGCGATCAGCACCCGTGTGCCGTGCCAACGCGGTATTCCAAAACGGCAGCTCGCCGGCGCCGAAAATATCGTCATGCGCGGCCAGTATTTGCTCGGCGAGCGTGGTGCCGGAGCGCGGCATGCCGACGATGAATAGGGGTCGCTCGGACGGATTGCCGCCGCACCCTGCCCGCCTGAACCGCTTTACCCAATTATCGTCGTAGGTTTCTGTCAATCGTTGGACGCCCTCGGTGATCTGCCCTCCGTCATAGACGCGGCGACCGCGCTGCGCCAGAGTGTTCGCTCGCCGATAGTTCTCGAACGCTTGCGGGTAGTCACCCACGTCATCAAAATACTTGCCCAGCGCATAGCGCAAAGGGACTTCACGCCGCGGCGCCAACCTTGATCCCACGATCCGCTGCGCTTCGGCCAGCCATTCCCCATCGCCGCTGGTCATGCGCCGCAGTCCGGAGATACCGGCCAACGCCTCCGGCGAGGAGGGTTCAATCGCGCTTGCTCTCTTGAACAACTCCTCGGCCTCCAGAAATTGCCCCTGGTCTCCGTAGAGTTCGGCGAGCAAGAGCACCGCGCCGGAGTGATTCGGGTCGATCGCGAGTGCGCGGCGGCATGCCGCCTCCGCATCGTTCGCCCGATTCTGCGAGCGCCGGGTGATACCGAGGTTGGTATACGCTTCGGCGCTATCAGGGTTCAGTTCGAGCGCACGCCCATAGCTCGCAGCCGCTTCATCGAGAGCCCCCAGATCCTGAAGGATGTTGCCGAGCCCGTTATGCGGCTTCGAAAATCCAGGGTTCAACTCAATTGCGCGGCGAAACGCCCCCATCGCCTCATCGAGCTGGCCTAAGTCGCGGAGTCCATTTCCCAGGTTGTGCCAAACATCGGCAACGTCCGGCCGAGCCTCGATCGCGCGGCGATAGCATGTCACCGCTTCCTCGAGCTGGCCGAGCCGGCGCCATGCCGCGCCGAGATTGCTCTGAGCCTCGGGATCATCGGGCAATAATTCGGCCGCCGCTTGCAAGGCAGTCAAAGCGTCCTTGTTTTGCATCTGTCGGGCTACGCCCAAGGCTTTCCACGCGAACCCCGACTGCGGGTGGACGGCCACCAAGTCTGCGGCCATCATTTCCATCTCCGCGTAACGCCTGGCTCTTGCAAGTGCCACCAGGGCATTCGTGGCGTCGATTGGCAATGGCTGCGGCGGGTCCGCACCAGCGGTGGCGGTGGCCGGGAACGATACCGTGGAGCCCACCGAAGTTTCCTGCCGCACGCAACAATGCTTGAACTTTCTTCCGCTACCGCAGGGACACCGGTCGTTCCTCCCCGGTTTCACATCGACCCCCCGAGTTCCTCGAGGTCGGCGCGCACCCGTCGCACCACGCCTTCCCAATCGCCGCGCGTCGCCTGTCGGTACAGCCGCAAGCTCGGATACCAGGGGCTGTCGCTTCGATCCAGCATCCACCGCCAGCAGGTATCGAAACGATTCAGGAGCCATACGGGCTTGCCTAAAGCGCCCGCCAGATGCGCGGTCGAGGTATCAACGGCAATGACCAAGTCGAGTTGCTCGATTAAAGCCGCCGTCTCCTCGAGGTCCTCGAGCTCTTGAGTGTGATCCACGATCTCCGGTCCATCCCAGCGAGCTGCCAGCAAGGAGGCTAACTCGCCTTCCGCCGGCTGGCCCTTTTGGAGACTGTAGAACTCAATGCCGGAATGCTTGAGTGACGCGAGTCGGCTCAAGGGTATATTCCGGCGCTCATTCACGGCCCTGAGTTCCGGCTGGTCGGGTCGGGAACCCCCCGCCCACACCAAACCCACCCTCGGGCGGGTGCGCGCACCCAGCTTCTCTCGCCAATACGTCACGCGCTCCGCATGGGCAGCGAGGTAGGGCACGGTCATACGGACCTCTGCTAAGGTGATTTTCAATGCCAGCGGCAGACTCAACAGCGGGCAAAAACAATCGAACGGCGGCAGGGGGTCGCCACGCACGACCAGGTGCGCCACGCCGTTGACACTTAAGAACAGCCGGTACAAGGTTTTCGGGACCTCGAGAATGACTTTCGCACCCAATGCCGCAACCTGCGTCAAGAACCGGCAGAATTGGATGCTGTCGCCCAACCCCTGCTCGCAATACACGAAAAGAGTCTTGCCCTCGACAGACCCTTCGCCCAGCCACCGCGGTTGTGGAAAAGACCGGCGCTCACGCATGCTCGCGCAGTGTGGGTTTTTCCAGCGCCACTCGAAATCTTGCCAACCCTGGTCCAAGTCCCCGAGCACCAAGTGCACGAAGGCTCGGCTATAGTGAGCTTGCGCATGGTCCGGGTCGATGGCGATGGCGCGGTCAATACACTCGAGCGCCTCGTGATGGCGACCAAGATCGCCCAGCAGATTACCCCGGTTGCAGTGCACCTCGGCCCTATCGGGAGCAATTGTGATCGCCGCGTCGTAGCTCGCCAACGCCGCATCGAAGCGTTCGAGCGCGCTCTCGACGTTGCCCCGGTTGGCGAACGCGTCGGCATGGGTCGGGTTGGCGGCGATGGCCGCATCGTAGCTGGCGAGCGCCGCGTCGAGCCGCTCCAAGTCCTTCAGCAGGTTGCCGCGCGCATAGAATGCCTCGGCATAGTGGGGGTTGAGGGCAATCGCACGATCAAAGCCTGCCAGCGCCGCATCGTGAATCTTAAGGTCATGCAGCGTCAAAGCGCGATTGAAATGCAGCTCGGGAAGATGCGGTGAGAGCACGATCGCCCGCTCGTAGCTCGCGAGCGCCCCGTCGTAGCGTCGTAAGCTGCGCAGTACATTGCCTCGATTATTGTGAATATCCGCCCCAGCCGGCCTGAATTCGAGTGCCCGGTCATAGCTCGCAAGGGCCTCCAGGTACCGTCCAAGCCGCTCGAGCACCTGTCCGCGGTGGATATGAGCGTCGGCGGAGTCCGCCTTCTCGGCAATGGCGCGTTCATAACTCTCGAGCGCCGCCTCAAAGTGCCCGAGCCGCGTCAAGGCGTGTCCCCTCATGAGATGTGTGGCCGCACTGCGAGGATCGATATCGAGCGCCCGGCGGGTCAAATCCAAGACGCCTTGGTAATCACTGGCGTCCAAGGCGATGACGCTCAGAAAGGTGAGCGCGTGAGCATGACGAGGCTGCCATTCGAGCACTTGCCGATAGGCGGCGGCCGCTTCCGTCAGGCGGGATTCCCGGTGAGCCGTGAGCGCCTCGCGAAACTTTGCTTCGGTGAGCACCTCGGCGGAGTGGGCCATCGCCGAGTGCGGCGCAAGCCACAAGGGAGTCGAGAAGGAGCCGACGGTACGCCACACACCATCGCGCAAACGCAGCAGCGTGCGCGTCTCGGTATCGATCAGGCACTCCTTGGGGAACATATAGGCCACCGTTTGCTGCCGCAGCTCTTGCGAGGCGATGCGAGGTCGACCATTCATTTCATTCAAAGGAATGAAGTCCTGGGTTAACGTCGGCATGTCCGGGTGATCGATCACCGGCCGCTCATAGATCCACCAGGCATAGCGCGCGTACCGCTTTTCCAACCAGACGGCTTTCAAAAGAGGCGAGTGCGGGGCAAGATTATTGAACGCAAGGTCCAAGCACTTGTCATCGGCGCTCCCCGGCGCGCATTGTTGCACCTCCTGCCACGCATCGAGCAAGGCTCGAGCAGCCGCTGTGTTGTTGTACCACTGGACGGCACCGCTGCACAGCAATTGGCTGTCGCTCTTCTGATCGATGCTGTGGGAAAATCGGTAGTAGCGCCCGCGAGGCTCGATATCGGCGTGAACGTACGCCTCCGTGTGCTCGTCGGCCAACCAGTTGTAGATCGCGAAGTCCACGTTCTCCGCGAGCAGCTGACCAATCCGGTCCGTCGGCTGCCGGATGACGCAGTCCGCGTCCAAGTACAGCACCGGCCACCCGTAGCGTTCGAACAGGAACTTGACGAAGTTGGCTTTCGTAAAACGCAGATCGTCCGCTCCCCGGCGGCTGATGGAGCGATGGACGGCCGGCACTTCGTAGAGCGCGAGTGTCAGCCCGTGAGCACGGCACGATTCCCGCAGCCGTTCGCCGAGGTGGGCGTGGCTCGGGGTCATCATGGCGCCGACGATGTAGCCGGTGCGAGGAGGATGCGAACCGGGTTGGCAAACCGCCTTCGAGAACGGAAACATCGAAGGTCTCGTGCTACTCACTTTCTACGGCCGCATCCGCGCCAACGGCCACATGAGCTTTCAGGCGTGTCCGCAAGGGTTCCAGAAACCGCTCATAGTGCCGCCACCGGGCCACCGACGCCTGCGTGATTTTCTGCCGCGCTTGCCACTTGCTCAGCGTCGTGACCGGCCGTTTGCTCACGTGAAACTCGAGGCATGACGGGTTCCAGGGTAACCCGATGAACGTCAACATCCGCCGGCTCCAGAACTCCGTTTCCCGTACGAGATCCTCGTAAGAAACTTCGAGCATGACCTCAGACGGCAAGCTACGCCGCCAGTGATCCATCACGCGCAGATACTCCGCGTAGTAGTGCCCAAGGTCATCCAAATCGTGCGCGTAACTATGTCCGGGGCCGAAGTTCTGGAAATAGATGGATAAACAGGTGTCGAGGGGATTGCGCTTCAAATGGATGATCCGCGCTTCCGGTAACGCCGCATGAATCAATCCGAGATACAGAAAATTCGCCGGCATCTTATCCACCACCCGCGATGCGTCCGGCGCCAGATAGCGTAATTCGTCGATGTATGCCGCGCTCAGGCGTTCGAGTATGAGGCGCTCGTTCTCGCCGGCCGCTCGCACGGCGTCATACGTCAAAGCCGCCTTGCTCCAAAAGGTCAACTCGCCGGCACCGTGCACATCCCCATGGGACGCAAGGATCTGTTCCGCCAGGGTGGTCCCGGAACGCGGCATGCCAACGATGAACACCGGGCGCGGCGAAGAATGGCTGGCGAGCCTCGTTTGGCTCAACCAGGCGCGATCGTGCGTTGCGACGATGCGGTCGATCGCGCGCATGTGCGTGTTCGAGTCATATGCCGCGACGCCGGTTTTCGCCAAGTCGTTCGCACGCCGGTAGTTCGCGAATGCTTGCTCGTAATCCGCCACATCGTCGAAATACTTCCCCAATGCAAACCGCAGATGGACCTCCCGTCGCGGCGGCAGCGATAAACTCGCGATCCGCCGCGCCTCAATAAGCCAG